>Ga0222715_10003899_pt1 | contig 13159 bp, 5 predicted proteins | sample C33_9DmetaG_FD_165056 | JGI IMG/M metagenome (GOLD analysis project Ga0222715, IMG submission 165056) | Estuarine water microbial communities from San Francisco Bay, California, United States - C33_9D | ecosystem: Environmental > Aquatic > Marine > Unclassified | place: USA: California...
ATACACATCTTGCAGCTTTGGCATTACGTCACCATGCCCTATAGTTTCAAGAGCAACTGCAGTACCCTCTATATCTTCTTTTTTATTTTTATCTTTTTTAGGTGCTGTTTTTTTAGCAACTTTTTTAGCTGTTGCCTCGTCAGACATTCTGTCTGTTTGTATTTTAGACTTTAGCTTTTCTAATATACCTGAATATTTTTTAGGTAAAATGGTATTCATGTAAGCGCCAAATGGAACTTCTTTACCATTTTTTCTAGCTCTATACGTATTAGCTAATTCTGTAAGTTTTAAACTGTACTCACTATAAAACTCCATTACATTATCTATTTTTAAAGCATCGTCTAAAGTAAGATCTTTAGCTCTTCCAGCGGCCTGTCTTGCCAAAGCAAAAGCTCTAGGTAAATTATTTTTAGCTAATTCTCTTTGTAAAGCAGGTGAAGCTTTTATATTACCGTTAGAGTCTTTTAAGCCTTCTGCTAATATTCTTTTTTCAATTTCTTTGTTTTTAGCTACAATATCTGCTGTTTCTTTTTTAAGACCTAAATCATTAACAACTTGATCGTTTTCAAACGCAGACCTTGAGTATTGAGTAGTTGGCTTTATAGCTTTAACACCGTCAACAAGCTTGCCTTTAGCACCAACTTCAAATAAACGGTCTATAGCCTTGCTGTCATAATTTTTTTCTATAGAAGCATTATAATCTTTTATAAAATTATAAACATCTTTACCTGTGTTAAATTTTATTTTCTTTAAACCAATACGTTGAAAACCTTGTCTTATTACATCACCAATAGCTGTGAAAAATGATTCGTTGTATTTTAAAGTACCATCAAGTATTGACTCTGACATTACAGTTATCATTTCTTCTCCAACATTTTTCGCGCCAACATACGGTTGTATTTTGTTTATAAAACCTTCAGAAAAACCTCCTTTTTTATCAACAACATAATCCTGTAAAGCTTGACCCATTTTATCTTGAGTTGATCTATCACCTTTTATTGTTTTAAATAAAGCGGCGTGTAAAAACTCATGCGAAGCTACGTTTATATTACCGTTAGTAGCTATTGATTTTTCTTTATTTAAATATATTGTAAAACTACCGTTAGCATCTTGTTGTATAAAACCAAATCCACTAGCGTTTGATTTTGCTAGTCTTGATCTAGCATCTAATTCTTTTCTTAAAAATGCTAAGTTGTTTTGTATAATAACCCTATCAGCTCTACTAGTGTTAGGATTTTTTAACATTTCTTGCATATCAGCAATTTCAGCTCTATCAATAGCGTCTTGCTCTGCGTTTAAATTATTAAAAAAAGCTTGCTGTTCTTCTACGGTTTCAAACTCTTTCATTTCCGCTTTTTGAGCTCTACCACCCATAGCCTCTGCTAAAACACCTTCTTGTTGTCTTCTCTTATTTATCTTGTCTATTTTAGCTTGTATCTGCTCTTTTTGTTTTTTATATGCCTCTTCTCTTTTAGCTCTTTTAGCAGGATCTTCTACTTTTTGTAGTATCTCATTTTTCTTTGCAATTTGCACAGCTTCATTTTGCTTGTGCCTTTTAATCATATCTTCTTTTTGAGTATCAGAAAGAGACTTGTCTTCCATAACGTTGTCCTGAGCTTGCTTTAATCTAGCTATTTCAACGTCAATATCTATTAAGTCTTGAACCTCAGTTTCGTCAAGCATGTCAACATTTTCATGTTGTTTTTTTATAATGTTATCTTGTTGTTTTGTTATATCAAGATATTCTTTACGTAAATCTTCTTTAACTTTAATACTTAAATCTGGGTTTTTTAAATCTTTTTCTATATCTCTTTTTCTGTCTTCTCTGTCTTTAAGTTGTTGGTCAAACTCTTTACCTGTAAAAGGAGACATAATACCTCTAGCTATACCAGGCGCAGCAATAGTTCTTTCCATAAGTAAACCTGTAACAAAAGCTTCGTTAACACCGTTGAATAAACTTATATTTTTTTTGTAAACAAAAAGATCAGCCGCATTTTCTCCTAGTATTTTAGCGCCAACCTCAGATATACCTTCTCCACCAGCAAAATAACCAGTTTTCATTAATCCTTTTGGTGCTAATACTCTTTTTATGTATTGACTAAAATTTTCTTTAACTCTTTTACCTGCAAGTCCTTTTGCGTTTTTAATTAAACCTAAAGTAAATTTTTCAGAAACATATTCACCACCAAAAGCAGCTGTAGCATGTGTCCATCTTTGAAACTGTGAATAGTCTGTTTCACCTAATTTGTTTGATAAGCGCGACTCAGCAAAACTAGCTCCAGAAGCAGATGCTGATAAAGTAGCTAAACCACTTGGACCTGCAAAATATAAAGCGCCTAATTGTGGTAAATAATTAGCTATACCATACGCTGACCACCTAGCTGCTTGACCAAGACCATCGCCAGCCTCTTCAAAAGTAGGTGGCTCTTGAATGCTACTTCTCATATCAGCTAAATAATTTGTTACAGGTTCTTTGTAAGCTTCGTCTCTCCATTCTTCAAAGTTGTCAGCCCAGCTAGCCACTGCTTGCGCAGCTTTAGAGTCGCCAAACATATTATCACCTTTTAAGTTTTGTGGTAACATTATTATTTCAGCAAAGTTTTGTTCTAAATTATTTATTATTTCACCACCAGACGCGGCTAAACTTATTTGCAACCCAGTAACTAAATGACCATTTTTGTCCATATGGTGTAAATAGCCTGATAATTTTTCATAATCTTTTTCTAGCTTTGGAGTTATTTTATTATTGTGATCGTTGTTTCTATCTTTATAAGCTGCTAATGCTAAGTTTCTTTTTTCTTCTAAATCTTTAAAGCTTTTAACATATTTTTGTCTTTTAACAATATACTCTCTAAACTCTTCTATTTTTTTAGGATCTGACTCTGGGCTTATACCTTTAAAATACTCAGATTTGTCTTCAAAGTTTTCGTTTAAAAGCATCATTTTATCGTTAATGCTATTAACGTTGTCAGATAAATAATTTAAGTAATTTACATTATTTTTTTGATACTTTTCCAAACCAGCCATTTCAGACTTAATTTTTTTAACTTCACTTCTTTGCTCTGTAGGTTTACTAGCAGCTCCCATACCTCTACCTAAAAAAGGTGCTATCATAGCGATAGGATCGCCTTCAATCATTTCATCTACTTTTTCGTAAACGTTATTTTGAAATAATTTAATTTTTTGCTCTGCTAAATAATTTTCTTTTGCAAGTTCTATTACTTGTTTTCTAGTAATTTTTTCAGGATTTGGTATTGTTCTTGTTGGATCATCTGGATCTGGAATGTTTTGCAAATCTCTTTTCGCTTCTTTAAAATATTTAATTATAGGGTTCTGCTTTACTTTGGTACCACCGTCAATAACACCATCTCTATTTGATTTTAATTGTTTTAACTCTTTGTTGTACTCGTTGTAAGCTTTAAGCTGTTGATCATATTTTTTATCAAGATCAGTTTGACTACCTGGTCTAGGATCGTAACCTATAGGCTTTTGAGGATAAATAGGTGCTCTTTCTTTTTTCTTATTATTATAAGCTGTTTGAGAATCAACAAAAGCTGTCATTTGATTATCAAAAAAAACGCTTTTTTCATCAAGCTGTTCTTGTGAGGCTTGAAGAGCTTTTGCGTTTTCTAAAGCACTTCTAGTTTCAAACGTACTACCTTCAGAAACTTCTGGCGCTGTAGGTACTGACATAGGGCTAGGAGACTCAAGATAAGCTTGAGGGTCAAAAGCACTATCAATTTTTTGATCCTGTGCTAAATAAGCGTTAGGATCAAAAACGTTAGTAGTGTTACTATCGTTTAAGTAAGCTTGAGGATCAAATTCTGCCATTAACCTTGAAATTTTTGTTTTATTTCCTCGTACTGAGGGTGATCAGGATTTTGTTCTAACCAAGCCGCAACCATTTCTGGTGAATAAGTTGGAGCTTGTGTTTTTTCTCCTCCCTTTTTAATTCTAGCAGCTTTAGTTTTATACCTATTAACATCGTCATAGTCCATGTCATCACCTATAGATATTAACTGATTAACTTCTTTACCATCTGTAGTTTGTAGCACAGCGTAATAACCTTTTGCTTGAGTATTACCTTGCTCGTCTACAAAATCAGTTCCATATCTAATGTCAGTTTCATCATCACCTAATATGTTTCTAAATGCTTCTGTGTATTTTTGAGCTTTAGAAACTGGCTTTTCACCTTCATCAAAACTAATAGCGTTCCATTGTGACTCAAGGTTTTCTTGCAACTTACTTTCACTATCAATTGGTTCGTTAACTTTGTTAAAATAGTTTTGTTGTATCTTTTTCATTTCGTTTTCAAACTTCAACTTTATTTGATCTCTTTCGTTTTCATCTTTAGCATTTGCAAGCTCTATTCTTAAATTATTTTTATGCGTTTCTTGGTAAAGTTTAAATTCTTGATCTCTTTGTTTGTTTAACGCTGCGCCTTGAGCTGCTTTAACACCTTTATCGTATTGTTGTTTTTGCGCGTCGACATAATACTCTTTTGAAACTTGCCTACTAATAGCAATTTCTTCTTCTGTTTCAGGATTCATTAGCTTAGCTTTTATAGCTTGAATATCTTCGTCTGTTATATTATCGTACCAGTTTGTTTCACCTTCAGCAGCTGGTATCATCACACCTCTTTTTTGCATGTCATAAGCAAAAGTTGCTTTACCACTACCAGCACCTAGCTGACCAATTTCGCTTTGTATTTTTTCTTCTATACTTCCAGCAAAAGTACCAACACCCCAGTCGTCATTAAGAAATGATCTAAGAGAATTCTCTGTTTTTGTAAGATTATCAAAAGCAGACTCTTCTTGAGCTGAGTTAAAAGGTTCTCCAGTTTTACCTAGTTCAATATTTGCTACTGCTCGTTTTTTAGTTTCATTAGTACCAACAGTATCTTTTTGTGCTTCAAACATTTTGTCTAACTCGCTTTTTGTGTAAGCAGCCTCTTTACCTTCACCTAAATCAAATGTATATCTTAGCTCACCGTCTGTGCCTTCTACCATAGAGTATTTACCAGATTGTGAGTTTGCGTAAATACCCATAACTTCTTGTTGTTCTGCGCTGACATCACCTCTTAAGTTAAGCATAGACTCTGCGTTTAATTTTCTAGTGTCTTTCATGGAAGTTAAACCTTGACTTTCTTTAGACAAAGCCATCATAACTTTCTGTCTACAAGCATCGTCACCCAAAGTACATTGTTGATATTCTTTTTGCAAAGCGTCAACTTTTCTTTTAGTAAAATCATATTCAGCTTCTCCTAAAGCTCCACCTTGTTGTAAAGCAGCCTCTGAGTTTTCATTAAACTTTGCTTGTTTTACTCTATCTCTTTCTTTTGCTTCTTCTGTTCTTTTTTTCAAGTCAGCTGTACGATTATCTACTTTACCTAGTAGATTTTGTGCCACAGCACCTAATTGATTACCACCAGCTTGTTTAGCCGCTGTTCCAGCTCCATACGCTGCCGCCGCCCCTTTTATTAAATTTGCATCTGCTGCCATATATTTTTATTTATTAAACGTTAGGATTTGCTTTAAAAAATGAACCACCACTATCTATATTTGCCATACCAGCATCTATTCCAGTTCCAACACCGCTAGCAATTGTGCCAACACCAGCCATAGCTTGCTGCTTAGCAACTTCTCTAGCTTGATCTGCAGCTCCTTTTCTTTGTTGTGACATACCTAATAGTGTTGCTTGTTTATCAGCTTCTCTTTGTTGAGATGTTTGTTCTCCAGCAGCTTCTAACTGTTGGTTTCTACTAGCTTCTTGAGCAACCATTTTTTGATTATTTGCTTCTTGCATCCCAATACTAGCTGATGCTTTTTGAGCAGATAATTGACCTTGGTTAGCCATAGCTTGTGCTAAGGCTGCAATACCAGATCCACCAGCTGCAGCATTCATTGAGTTCATTAAGTTAGCTTGTTGCTGTTGGTTTTGTTGTGCTTCAAACTGTGCTTGTTGTTGATTTACAGTTATGTCTTCAAATTTATTTTCTAAATTAGCGTAAGTATTACTAGTATCAATTTGTTCGTAGGCTTTTTTATTTGCTTCCATTTCAGCCGCTGCAGCTTTTTGCTCTGCTATTCTGCCTTTTCGACCTTGATTAGCCATTATAACTTGAGTAGCACCAGCAGCAACTGCTACACCTACTAATATAAACGACATGTGTTATTTTTTTTGATTAATGTATTTTTCATATTCTTTGTAATTTTTTGAAACTATTTCTTGTTCTAGTTTGTCTAAGTCTTGAGTATTACTTGGGTTTTTATGTATATTTACAAATATACTTTCTTCTACTGCGTATATAACTCTTTTAACACCGGGTGTTGACACTACGTAGCACGGCGCTATAAAATCCTCTTCAGATTTTTCTGTTATTACAGTTATCTTGCCAGTTAATAAAAACCAAGCATGTAAATGATTGTGTATTGCTCCTACAACTACAGAATCTTTGGCCATACCCATCTGTCTAATATACACGCCGTCAGCAAACGAATGTTTTAAAGGAAACTGATCAGATCTTACAATACTTTTTCCTTGATTACTAATTATATTAGTGCCGTCAGTATTGTCTATTAGTATTTCTTCTAGTTCTAGTATTTTTTTTCTAGAAACTAAATTTTGTGTTGACATATAATTATATTTAAGTATATATTATAGTTACACTTTTTACAATTTATTTACTACTAACAAACATATCCGTGCCTATACTAAACAGCTCAGATTTAATTGTAGAGCTGTTTTTAAACTTTACCTCACCGTAATAACCAAGCACAGTGCTTAAATTTGCTTCGTTATTTTTACTAAATAATATAAAACTACTTGTTGTTGGTTGCTGTGGATAAGGAAGTGTTGTGTCACATACAATAACATTTGTAGTATTGTTTATAGATGTAATAGCACCTATTTCTACTATGTCAGATTGTGACGATGTTGAAAAACCACCACTAGTTGATGGTGATAAAGTGTAATAAGCAATATCACCAACTTGAACAGAAGTATTTATTGAGTTTGGAAATGTTAAAGTTATTGTAGGCATATTAGTCTGGTGATATAAAGTTTTGTGTTAGTAAATTAATTACAGTATCATCTACAGGCGTTTGTTGTATGTATGCTATACCTGTTACGTTTACAGTGTTGTTGTCACCACTACCAACAACTGCGGCTGCTAAATCTTCGTAGTATATAACTAATCCGTTGCCACCACTAATCACCGAAAAATCACTAGCAACTGGTTGTCTTGATAAAGATAAAGTTTTATCAGAAGCCGCGCCAATAGCAAAGCTAAGAGCCATGTGTCCAGAGCTATCTACAGTTCCAGTTGATGATTGTGTAAACTGTACATTAGCTCTTATAGTTGTTTTTTCAGCAGCACTAGGCATAGCGTCATAGCTTGAAGCAACATTTGTAGATGGTTGTATAGATATACTAGGGTCTGCGTATTGATATATTCTTATTGGATTACTTGACGTTGCTCCAGATCCAGTACCTGACATAGCATAGCCAGTTGTTACGTTTTCTTTTGCTGCATCACTATTACCACTTTCGTTACTATCGCTTTTCGTTACATATATATCGTAATAAGTTGTAGCTGCAACTTTAGGAAAAAATACTTTATACTCTTGGTAAGCAATATCCACGCGGTAATCTTCTTTTGAGTTTTCATTTCTCCTTGCATAATCAACAGCATATGGCTTTCCGCTTGGGTAATAAGTTGCTCTACCAGCTTTAGGATTTAATATATTTAATTGTATTACACCAGTACTTGTAGTTGAAGAGGTAAATGTGTTATTAACCTCTAAACCTTCAGCTGGATGTGTTGATGTAAAATCTAATGTTTTAGTAGTACCACCTGTAACCTGCTTTACACTTAAATCATAACCCGCAAAATCACTACCATAAATATATATTGACCTAGTCTCGCCATCAACGCTTATAGGTGTTGGTCCTGAAAAACCATCAGTAGCGCTTCCAACACCAGTTTGACCGTTAACAGTTAACAACTGTAACATTTGTTGTGTACCATTGTTAGTGCTTGTTACTTCCACAGGAGTGTAGTTTGTAAAAGTAATGTAATGGTCTAAATTACAAAATTTAGTTATGTTATCAGAATCAGACCCACTTGTGTCTTCTAAAGGAGGATCTGGTGGTGTGTACCAAAACTCTATTTTATGAACTGTAATTTGATTGTCTGCGTTTCTAGTAATTATATCGTTTGTACTCCAATAAGGTGAAAAATCTAAACCTTGAGAGTTAACATTTATAATTGGTTGTATACCTGGTTCTGGAAAATAATAACCAGTGTCAGCAATTGCAACTAAATAAAACAACATTGTTGGTTGATCTGTTATTGTACCGCTTAGTCTATAGTGGTTAAAGCCACTACAAAAAGGATTTCCACTCGATCCATCAGGATTATTGCCTGTAGGTGTTAAATAAAAAGTTGTAAAAACAAAACTAGATATACCAGTGTAAGCAGGGTTTGTTCCCCCACTACCGTCACATTCGTTTGTAGTGGCTGGTGGATATAAATTTAAACACATAGGTCTACCTATAGAGGTGCTTCTATCGTCACCATCTCCAAACGTAGGTGTTGTATAATCAACATCTACTAGAACAGTTAAATCTGCATTTGGCATTGTGGTGCCACTAAAAAGGTAAACTCTAACCTCAACAGTATTAGAAATATCATATGGTGTTGCTAAATCTACAAACTCAACTTTTTCAACAGAAGCGTCTACGTTACCAGCAAACCAAATATTAGAACCTGATGGGTTTTCAGCAGCATTACCAATTTTAAAATCATCTGCAGCTATAACAACTGGCGAGCCTGGATTACCACCTACTGGAGATATAATAAAAGTAAAGTAACTACCACTTATACTACTACCACCTGTCTGAGGAAATCCACCACCTATTGTTGTTGATAAAAAAGAATAATTATTTATTGCCATGTTATTTTATGTGTATGTGTTTCCATCGTCCCAGCCAGTACCATCTGTACCACTAGAACTATCTTCAACGTATAACTTATAAGAACCTCCAGATCCACTAGCATCACCATCATGAACTACAGAAGATGGATTACCTATACCTTGTACAGAAAATTCTAAACCATCTAAATTACTTAAAGAAGTTGTTTCTCCTTTTAAATAATTAAACCACTTACCTTCTTTATTTATAAATTCAGTAACTTTTCCAGTTTGTAAGTCAGTTATAAAAGTATCTAAATACCAACCGTCTACAGCTGTTAAGTTATGGTAGTTGCTGTCTTGTAAGTTTTGAGTAACTTTTGTTTGTGTACCTTCATAATTTACAGTATTAAAACTTTTAACCATACCAGGTTGATCGTTAAATATTGCTGTTACATCAGAGTAGTATTGAGTGTCATAATAGTTGTTTGCAACATTATTAACGTGGTGTTGCCAAGGAAAGCCGTCTTTAAATGTAAAGTACTTGTTGTTAGAGCTTATACCATATTCTGGTGTAAAGCTGTGAAAACTTTGCCAACCTCTAACAGACTCTTTAAAAGCAAGTGTATAATTAACATTGTTTTGTTTATCACCACCTCTGTCTGTTGTTGTTTTTATAGTTAAATTATAAGTATTTTTGTCTTTATCAAAATTACCAATTGCTTGGTCTACATAAACTTTTCCAAAATTATCTCTAAACCAACTTCTCATACCATGTTCTGATATTGGTGTTATGCCATCTCTTGATAACCTTATAACCGCACCTCTTTGTCTATCTGTAAAATAAGCTCTGTAGTTGTCTACGGCAAAAGATTCTGGATTAGTTGATATACCGTAATCACCGACAAAAGGTATTGCTTGCCCTAACACCATTGCATTAGAAGTTACATTTGCTTTACCATCAGCATTAAATAATGCATCTTTTTTAGATAATATTCTTAATACTTTATCTTCACATAAAGTTATTAAATCTGTATCTCTTGCATAAAGTTTCTGTATACTTCCGTAGCTAGGATTTAAATCTTTTGTTATTGGTTCTGCTTGTATAAATTGATTTAACCTATTAACACCACTATTACTATTGTAAATACCAGAGAATATTAAGCCATTTGGTCTATGCTCCTCTTTATATTGCTCTGCTAAAACTGTAGATGCTTTCACTCCTTTGCCAATTCTAACTTGATTATAATCATCTCTTACTCTATCAGACTCAACACCATTTCCAAAAGAATAACAATTAAAGTATGGTAAAATTATATCTTGATTATGTGGTCTATATGCTTGAACTGTATTGTTTCCATTACCATGAAGTATTATAGATGTGTCTCCAGCTGAAACAGCCGTTTTTACATAAGCATGAACAGCACTTCCATCTGGGTGTACAAACTTAATTTTTTCATTAGCTGATATTGCTACAGAAGCATCATCTAGCGTTACTTTTTGATCACTAGAAGAATAAGTTTTTACAGCAATAGTAGTATCATTAGAGCTACCGTCGTAATAAATATTTACCCATTCACCACTAACAAAATGCTTAACAGTTGAGCCTACAGGTATAAATTGTTCGTTTGTTTTAAAATCTATATCCATTGGGTAAGCTTGAGAAGCTTCGTAATATATATCAAGCCCTACATCTTCTTTTGGTTCTGTTTCCCATATAGCAGGGTTTTCACTAGAATAACCACCCTCATCGCTATATACTTCTAACACCTCTATAACTTGACCAGCAGAACCATCATGTTTTATGTCTAAAGGCCAAAACTCTGACGGCCCACTACCAAACTGTTTATCAACAACAATAGTCCAACGTTGTCTTTTGTTCCAAGCATGGTTTGGAGAATCAGCATCACCATCATCATTACAATCACTACCACCATAGTCTGGATCGTAATTTCTTAATCCATAAAGCTCTCTTACATAAAGTACGGTATATACAATGCTGTCTGGATCATTTTTAAATCTAAATTTAGAACCAACAGTAAACAAAGCTTTTGCAAACTCAACATCTTGTTGGTATTGTGGCATAGTGTTCACAGCGTCTTGTATTCTATTTACAATACTTTCTGGAGTACCAATATCAGCTCCATACGGCCATATACCAGAAAAAGCAAGGTCCATAGCGTAGCGTTGCGCATGTATACCTTTACCATTTGGCACGTCACCAACGCCAGAAAATTGAGTGCTATTTGCATTTTGCATTTTACCAATGTGCAGGTTTAACAACCCAGCTGTTGGATGGTTAAAAACAGCACCACCTTCTCTAGGTCCTACACCACCAGCAATACCATTATCATAAGTAAAATTATTTCCACACCCATTTAAGCCGTCAAATCTTTGATTATTTACCGTTGCTTGAACAGCAGCTTCGTCTATAAACCAATTACCCTTATCATGGTTTTTATGTGTAGTGCCAAAATGATACCAAAACTGCCTAGCCTCGGTTTTAGAAGCGTTGTTTTTATTGCTTGTTTGGTAAAAATCTGCTTGAGTATAAAAACTTGGTGCCCAAGTGTAAGTAGTAGATCCATTAGTCCATGTACGGACACCGCTAGCGTTTTGCCCTATATGCTTCTCTGTAATACCTAACACTGTATTACTAGTTCCATTACCACCTAGTAAAACACCGTCAATACCAGTACTGCTAGAACTTGCCCCTTGCAAAGTATTTATGTATTGAACCTTACTTGCGTTAGAAACAACATAACTATCAGGATCTGCTGTGCTTAATAAGTTTTGTTTTAAAGCTAAATCTTTATTTATCTTTACAAAAAATCTACCGTCAAATTCAGGTTTGTTTTCATACTCTACGTAAGACAACTCTACTTGAAGAGTTGTTGCATCACTAGCGCCTAATCTATTTGCCCAAGTCTGTGGATCATCAGTTGTTGCAAATAACATATCATCTCCAAACTTTTCTTTTAAAGTTATGTTGTATTCGTTGTTACCGCTAGGCGCTGCTTTAACAACTTCATAATACTTTGATTGATCACCAATTGAAGATGTAAACTTTACTTCTAAATTGTCATAAGCCCAAAAATCTGCGCCCCAAATATTATCTGCATTATCGCTTGCTACTGTGAAAAAATTTGTATTTACAAAAGGAAATCCGCTTGATGAATCACCAATAAGATTGTCAACAACACCATTGTAAGTTGCATTTACTATTATACCTAAAGAAGTTCTTTTCTTTTTAATATATTGCGGGGCATCATTATCAATTGCAATGCATTTATACCTAGCTTCTTGCGTTAAAGCAGAATTATTATCGTGTTGTTTTTTAAGAATTAAAAATGTTTCTTCGTCTATTTTGTTTCTTTCAGCTGATGGAAAAGAAAGCCAAACGCAATCATCTTGCGCATCATACCATCTATCCATAGCTAAGTTATAATACTCGTTAGAAGTTTCTTTAACATAAAACTTCCAAGTTTTAGCCCAGTCAGGAGCTACAGAATTTATCTTTACTTGTAATTTATTACTTTTTGTTGCTTCTTCTACATCAATTTTTATCGAACCAGTTACAGGGTCTGTTAAAACAGGAGTTTCCCTACCATATTCATCACCATAAACAATACCTAATTGGTAATTACGCATTGTTTTAATAGATTTTGTTCCTGTATTATTTTCAAAACTAGCACTAATTAATGAAACATCTAAATTAGGTCTTATTATTGATCCGTTACTTACAATGTTATAATTTTGTTTATAGTTAGCGTAAACAAGCCTATTAGCTGTAACTTCTTGCGCTTTAGCATATCTTGGAACATTGTCCCATGGTCTTAATAATTGATTAGCTGGTAAAACAGCGTGTATCATTTCAGACTCAATGTTAAGTCTACCTCTTTCGTACGGATCTTGACTTGTGTTAGGCCATATTAAATCACCATCAGCAGGTTTTATTGTTTTAACCGTGTAACACAAAGGTGAATTACTTTCTTTATATAAAATATCAACTTCAACAACATCTCTAGGTCTTAAAGAATCTTCAACTATATAATTTTTAAGAGTTAAGGACCTTAAATTGTTTGTCATACCTAAATTGTATGCTTGCTTAGGTAAATAATCAAAATTACCAGGCATAAAAGCAACTTCAGACCAAGGTGCAAATGTAGAGTATTCACCATCTACATATTTGTATCTATAAGAAAATCTAGGAAATTTAAACTCAAATAAAGGTTTCTTTTGCT
>Ga0222715_10003900_pt1 | contig 13159 bp, 10 predicted proteins | sample C33_9DmetaG_FD_165056 | JGI IMG/M metagenome (GOLD analysis project Ga0222715, IMG submission 165056) | Estuarine water microbial communities from San Francisco Bay, California, United States - C33_9D | ecosystem: Environmental > Aquatic > Marine > Unclassified | place: USA: California...
TGCCCGAATATTCACGAGTGCTGGGCATCAGGTGATGCGACCTTCATGATCGCTGGACAGGAATGCACCCGAGGGTGCCGCTTTTGCGCCGTAGGCACCATCAAACGCCCTCCACCCCTTGACGCAGAAGAACCGCAACATCTCGCTCAGGCTGTTGCCTCCATGAATCTCCGACATGCCGTCATCACCGTAGTAAATCGAGACGACCTTCCCGACAGCGGTTCAGACCACTACAAACAATGCATTGAGGCCGTTGCTCAACGTTCCCCTGAAGTCAGTTTGGAACTCCTTTGTTCGGACCTCGCTGGCGACCATGAAGCACTCGCTCATCTACTCCACGAAAGCCCGCTGGAAGTATTTGCACACAACGTCGAATGTGTCCCCCGCCTCGATGCAAAGGTACGAGATGCACGAGCATCTTTTGCACAATCCTTGGAAATACTACGCGAAGCCAAACGCTTGCGCCCCGACATTCTCACCAAATCTTCGCTCATGGTCGGTGTTGGAGAAACGGATGCTGAAATCGACGAGGCCATCGGAATGTTGCGAGATGCCGGCGTTGATTTGATCACCATAGGACAATACCTTGCGCCCTCAAAGCAACATCTCAAGGTCGACCGCTTTCCTGAACCCGAACGCTACGACGAATGGGCTGCTCTCGCCATTGAGCTTGGATTCTCCGGCGTAGCCAGCGGGCCACTGGTGCGTTCCTCCTACAAAGCGGGCCTCTTGCTACGAAAAACAAGAGATCCGTTGAATTCAGAATCGATGTTGGGTGCCTATGTTCGCGTAGCAGAGAACCATATCACACCACCGACACCACTTAAGACGGACGAGCCCTGAGGTGAAACAATGACGGAGCGGAGCACATTAACAACGACGCCCTACACCATCGGTGTCGCTCCCTTCAGACCGGGTGATGAGCCGTCTTTTGGCGAGCGATTCACCGAACAACCGGGTGACCTCACCCGTCCCGACCCTGCCACCTGCAGTGCTCAAGACACCGTTGCTCATGCATCAGGCCTGATTCGAGTCCTCGATGATGATGGACAAGCCATCGGTGAATGGGACCCTCAACTCGACACCGAGACATTGGTTCAGGGTCTTGAATACATGATGCGGCTTCGTATTTTTGATGACCGAATGATCAAAATGCAACGCACGGGAAAACTCTCCTTCTACATGCGTTCCTTCGGTGAAGAAGCCGTTGCCATCGCGCAGACCATGGCTCTTGAAACTCAAGATTGGATTTTCCCCTCTTACCGCCAACCAGGTGCTCAATTTGTTCGTGGACGTGACATGGTCAGCATGATTTGTCACTGCATTGGCAACACTGAAGACAACGTTCGTGGCCGACAAATGCCAGTCCACTACACGTGGAAAGAAGGGCGCTTTATCTCAATCTCATCACCGGTCGGCACCCAATTTTCACAAGCAGTTGGCGTGGCCATGGCAAGCGCCTACAAGGGTGACGATGAAGTCTGTATCTCTTGGTTAGGAGACGGAACTTCTGCCCAAGGCGACTACCATTATGCCTTGAATTTCGCATCGACCTTCAAGCCTCCCGTCATCCTCAATGTCGTCAACAACCAGTGGGCCATCTCAACCCACGTATCCCTCGCAACGGGTGGACGCAACTTTGCTGAACGTGGTTTGGCTTACGACATCCCTTCCTTCCGAGTCGATGGAAATGACTTCCTCGCCCTCTACAGCGTTACCAAATGGGCACGAGAGCGCGCAGGTGCTGGCCTTGGACCAACGCACATCGAAGTCTACACCTACCGTGCTGGTGCCCACTCCTCCTCCGACGACCCGTCGGCCTATCGTCCGCAAGACGAATTCAAGTGCTGGCCTGGTGGCGATCCGGTTGAACGCCTTCGCGACCATCTCATCACCACCGGTGTTTGGGACGAAGAAAAAGACAAGGCATTGGCTGACAAAATCGATGCCGAAGTCATGACTGCTTACAAGGAAGCATGTGAATTTGGTGATTTGGCCACCGGACCCTATCCACCCGCCTCGACCATCTTCACAGAAGTTTACGAAGAGGTCCCTTGGCACGTTCAAGAACAACGAGAGGAACTCGGAAAGTGAGGTGAGACCATGGCGAAAATGAACATGATTGCAGCCCTTAACTCCGCCCTTGCCCATCAATTGGAGCGAGACCCGAACGTCGTCATCTTTGGCGAAGACGTCGGATATTTTGGTGGTGTCTTCCGCGTCACTGCTGGACTTCAGGAGAAGTTCGGCCCGCACCGTGTCTTTGACTCACCCCTCGCAGAAGGTGGAATTGCAGCCATTGCCATGGGCATGGGACTCAATGGATTGCGCCCCGTCGCTGAAATCCAATTTGCCGATTATATCTTCCCGGCATACGACCAAATCGTCAACGAAATTGCCAAACTCCGACACAGGTCGGGAGGGGAGTTTTCCTCGCCCGTCACCTTCCGCACCCCTGCAGGTGGTGGAATCAAGGGTGGGCACCATCATTCACAATCGCCCGAAGCACAATTCACACACACGCCCGGGCTCAAGGTGGTCTACTGCTCCAACCCACGCAATGCCAAAGGATTGCTAACAAGCGCCATCGAATGCAACGACCCGGTCATTTTCTTTGAACCAAAGCGATGCTATCGTGGCCCCTTCTACGGCGACCCTCACAATGTTCCAACCTGGAACGACCACCCCGAGGGCGAAGTCCCTGAGGAATACTATTCGATTCCTCTTGAAGAAGCCAACATCGTCCGTGAAGGCGCTGCATGCACCGTTATAGCATGGGGCGCAATGGTTCATGTCTGCGAGCAGGCCATCCGTGATTCTGGCGTTGACTGTGAACTCATTGACCTCCAGACCCTCGTCCCGTGGGACCGTGACGCCGTTGTGAATTCCGTCAATAAAACCGGTCGCGTTGTGATTGTTCACGAGGCTCCAAAGACCAGTGGTTTCGGTGCGGAAATGAGCGCATCCATCCAAGAGCGTTGTTTTTACCACCTCGAAGCACCCATTCAACGTGTGACCGGCTGGGACACACCTTTCCCACACACCACCGAATGGGATTACCTGCCCAGTCCGTCTCGCATTGCAGAAGCCATACACAAAACACAGGAGGAATAAATATGGGAACATTTGAATTTAAGCTGCCAGATATCGGAGAAGGTGTCGTAGAAGGTGAAGTCGTTGAATGGATGGTCGCTGTTGGCGATGTTGTCAAGGAAGACGATCCGATTCTTTCGGTGATGACCGACAAAGCCACCGTTGAAATCCCAGCACCCTGCGATGGTACGGTCAAGAGTATCGTCGGTGAGGCCGGAGAGATTCTACCAGTAGGCGTGGTTTGCATCGTCTTCGACGTCGAAGGCGACGGTAACGCCAGCGCTGCTGAAGCCGAACCCGCCAAGGAAGAAAAGCCCGCAAAGAAGGAAACTCCCGCACCGGCCAAGCCTGCGGCCGCTCCGGCACCAGCCAAGCCCGCACCCGTTGAATCAGCAGCACCCGTTGCTCGAGCCTCTGGTACCAAGGCCTTGGCATCCCCCGCAGTTCGCCAACGTGCTCGTGCTGCCAATGTCGACCTCCAACTCGTTGCTGGGTCCGGCCCAGCAGGTCGCATCAGTCATGCAGACCTCGACCGTCATATTTCAGGGGGCGCTTCTGGTGCCACTGCTTCTCGTCCAATGGGAGGGGCACCACGAGTGGCCCGTACCGGTACAGAAGACATCAAGGTCATCGGTCTGCGAAGAAAAATCGCTGACGGCATGATGGCATCCTACAGCACCATCCCTCACTTTTCCTACTTCGAAGAAGTTGATGTTACCGAACTCGAATCACTCCGTCAACACCTCAATGCAACCCGTCCTGAAGGTGCACCAAAACTGACCTACCTGCCCTTCATCATGCAGGCCTTGGTCAAGGCACTCGGCGAGCGTCCTGAATGCAACGCCGTATACGATGACGAAGCAAACGTCGTGACCCGTCATGAAGCCATTCACCTCGGCATCGCTACGCAAACGGACCGTGGACTCTATGTCCCCGTTGTCAAGCATGTCGAAGCAATGGACATCTGGGGCTCTGCGCAAGAAATGATGCGAGTCACACAAGCCACACGAGACGGAAAGGCTGGCGTTGACGACCTCTCAGGTTCCACCTTTACCATCACCAGTTTGGGACGACTCGGAGGCCTTGGTGCTACACCGATCATCAACAAGCCCGAAGTCGGCATTCTTGGCGTTCACAATGCCAAAGACCGAGCGGTTGTCCTCAACGGCCAAGTGGTTGTTCGACGCATCATGAACCTCTCCTCATCATGGGACCATCGCGTTGTTGACGGCCATGACGGTGCGACGCTTGTTCAGTTGGTGAAATCTTACTTAGAGCACCCCGCTACAATTTTCATGTGAGGTGATGGTGTGAAGACCAAAAATTGCCAAGTCCTCGTCGTCGGAGCAGGTCCCGGCGGATACGTCGCAGCCATACGAGCCGCTCAGCTCGGTTTGAAAACCATCATTGTCGAAGGTGAGCGAGCCGGCGGAACATGTTTGATTCGTGGCTGCATCCCCTCCAAAGCACTGATTCATGCCGCACATACCTTCCACAACCTTGCCAAGCATTCCTCAAAGGACGGCCACATGGGCATTTCAATTCCAGGACCTGCTGAACTCAGCATGGCCAACCTCGTGGGTTGGAAAGAAGGAATCGTCGACCGCCTCAACAAAGGTGTTGAAGCCTTGCTCAAGAATGCTGGAGCAGAACTCATGACCGGTTGGGCCGTCTTTCAAGACGCAAAAACGGTGAAGATTGGTGAAGGCAAAGATGCTACCCTCATTCAAGCCGACCACGTCATCATGGCGCAAGGCTCTGTACCCATTGAACTCCCCTTCATGCCCTACGACGAACACGTGCTGTCTTCGAGAGAAGCACTTTCGCTTGAGGACCTGCCAAAACACGTTGTCGTGGTGGGTGGCGGCTACATCGGCCTTGAACTCGGCATCACCTTCCGTATGCTCGGTTCAGAAGTGACCGTGGTTGAAGCGATGGACTCAGTCTTGCCATTGTTTGACAAAGAATTGCGCCGACCTCTCGAACTCTTCCTCAAGAAGAACAAGATCAAGGTCCACACAGGCGTCTTTGCCAAAGGTGCTGAAAAGCAAAAAGGCGGCAAGGTCAAACTCAACTTCATCGATAAAAACGAGAAGGATGACAAGAAGATGCAACACATCGTCGCAGACAAAGTACTGGTGACTGTGGGTCGAAAACCCGCTTCATCTGGACTTGAAAGCACGGGTGTTGCACTCGACGAGCGTGGCTTCGTGAAGGTCAACGAGCGTTGTGAAACCAACATGAAAGGAGTTTATGCCATTGGAGATCTTTGCGACTTGGGTGAGATGCTCGCACACGTCGCCTCCTTCCAGGGTGAAATGGTAGCAGAACTCATCGCTGGCCACCGCAGAGCCTACGACCCTGTCGCAGTCCCCGCCATTGTCTTCACAGAACCTGAAATCGTCTCCGTTGGTCTTTCTCCCGACCAAGCCAAGGAAGAGGGTCATCCCGTTATCATCGGAAAATTCCCTCTCGCCGCTAACGGACGCTCCCTCACCCAAGAAGCCGAAAAGACCGGTGGATTCGTTCGTGTGGTCGCCCGAGAAGACGACCATCGCATCCTCGGCATCCAAGGTGTTGGTACCCACATCAGCGAACTGGTTGGTGAATGGACACTCGCATTGGAAATGGGTGCGGTATTGGAAGACATTGCTCATACCATCCACGCTCATCCAACGATGACTGAAATGACCCATGAAGGCGTCCTTGACACGCTCGGTCATGCCATTCACAAGATGTGAAGCGATTCTAAAAAGAGCACGAGTTCAAGGATCTTGTTGGTAGGTCCTTTGACGGCCCAAGCCACCCAAACACAATGTTCTGGCAATGTAGAACCCTAAACTGCGTTCAACCAACCAATCATCCATCCGGTGACGATGCTCCTTGTGCAGTTTTGGAAGGTCCGCCCAATGCGCTCTGGGAGCTCCATGGTGTGCAGAATGATAGCCAATATTGAACCAAATAACGTTGACGAATCCTGTAAAATTTCGAGAGGAATCATAGGGAGTATTTGCCCCTGCTTCTACACCTGCCCCTGGTCTTGCTCCTGCGTGCTGAAGATAATTTGAACCGAGAAGCCAATGCACTCCATGCAATTGAGGGAGAGCGACCAGAACAAACCAGAGATATGCATCGATACTGATGAGGAGACCGGAAACGATGACGATGCTGAGGGTCTCGATGAAGGGCCAATAATCTCCTTTCTTCCATCGCTTTGGAATGTGGCGAACCATCTTGGGAACCAGTACACTCAAGGCTTGAATGGGATGAAGGAGGTAGCCGATGATGTGGTTGTGATGACCACCAAAACGATAGGTCCTCGTTTCATCTTCGGAAGTGGTGGCTGGAATAATGACACAGAAAATGGTCGATCTTGCTGGGAGTGCTCGTGCCCTCTTCGACCAAACGGAGGTAACCGTCAACACCCATGCGAATGATGTTGTCGAGAAGGCGAACCTCTTGGCGTAGGAGCAAGGCACCTGCTTTCTCAGCATCTGCATAGGTGTCGTAGTCTTGCCATGTACGCTGATCTTCCGGACGGCCCGCCGAACCAACACTCATGCACGTTGGCAAAGCATGAGCGTGTGAAAATCCCCGAACCCAGTCGATTCTCAAACTGAATCCCTTGGGAGATGGTTTGTGCTGAAGCAACAGGGCTCCTGCGCCATCTGAAAGCATCCACCGTAGGAATTCGGTATTGAAGTCGATACGTTTTGCAGCGAAGGTTGAATCTGTTGCCGCCTCGTATCGTTGTCGCTTGAGCAAACGACTTGAGAGTTCGCTTGAAACAACCACAGCGGCTTGATGATCGCCCAAACGTAGACTGTTCCAAGCTGCTTTGAGGGCCATCATGGACGACGAGCAGATGCCGTGAGTCGTAAGAATTTCAATCGCAGGTAGCCCGAGTTCTGCTTGAACCATGCTGGCCATCCCGGGTGCAGGAAGATCCCCTTGGGTCGATGCCACTGCGAGCATGCCGACCTCTTGTCGGTCGAGATAGGCTCTGTCCAAGCATTGTTCAGCAGCATTGACGGCCATTTCGGTATTGCTGTGCGTCGTTTGTTGATGCTCGTCAATGGCGTAATGCCGTATCTGGATTTTATTGGCTTGTTGGATTTGCACTCGCAGTGATGAAGGTTGCCCGTTTACCATGCCAAGAATACCTTCGACTTCGCTGACACCGATGGGAGGACCGGGCAAAAAGGCACCTGTGCTGGTAATGTAAACGTTCATGGATTCACCTGAGGTTTACCATGTTCTCGTTCATAGGAATAACATCGCCACCATTCTTGCATGTAGGGGAATACCACAAAGATGCCCATGGTCACCATATAGATCACCGCATAATTTCCGGTTGCTCCAAGCGGCTCTTCACGCCATTGGAAGCCAAAACCACCGCCCCAGTTCAACGTCACCGTGTCAAGGAAGACCTCCCATTTACGGACGATGATCAATAAGAGAAGGAAGAAAGGCAAGGTTGCAAGATAATTGTGTGCGTGAATTTCCCAAATTGAAATTTCACGCTTGCCCGTTGCAAAATGGACATCGTAATGGGCTACGATTTCGTGAGCGATAAGCGACAAGAAACACATGAGCATGATCATGACGTTCACTTCAAAAACAAGGGAGAGGACCAAGGGGATACAAATCTGAACTCCCATCAAACAATGGACATAGGCTTCGTGAAGTCCTGATGTTTTTTCAATCTCGGTATTACGGTGACACCACCAATCAACAATTCCTGCAATGCCCCATAGCGGCAACAAGACGTAAAGAATCACGTTCAGTACAAGGGTCGCTTCGTCCATCACTATCCCATCACAGGCTAACTGAAGATTGCATAAAAAGGATTTTCCAGCACATACCGAAAGCGGGCCCTAATAGCCTCAATCTGGTAGTGAACCTCAGCTGCCGCACATCAAACAGTCGTCATCGGGTGAGTCGAGACTGCATGCGATTGCTTCGAGACTGTCAACATCTTCCGCTCGGTCAGCAAGACCGCCGACCGTTTGGTCGTCTTTTGCTACGGCTTCAACCGTGAACTGAATGGCGTCAGCAGCTGCCTTGGTTCGCAGGTAGTACATACCGGTCTTGAGACCTTGACGCCATCCATAGAAGTGCATGGAAGTGACCTTAGCAGGATTTGCATCGACCATGTGGATGTTGAGTGATTGGCTCTGATCGATGTAAGCGCCTCGGTCTCCAGCCATGTCGAGAACGTGGCGTTGCTTGATTTCCCAAGTCGTCTTGTAGAGTTCACGAATGTGCTCTGGAATGCGTTCAATACCCTGAATAGAACCTTTGTGGCGCAGGATATCGTCCTTCATTTCCAAACTCCATAGGTCCTCACCGATGAGGTCACTGACCAAGTGCTTGTTGAGGACGACGAATTCACCAGAAAGGGTACGACGAACATAGAGGTTGGAGGTGAAGGCTTCGAAGCACTCGTTATTCCCAAGGATTTGAGATGTTGATGCAGTTGGCATTGGAGCGAGCAACAGGGAGTTGCGCATGCCATGTTCCATGATTTCGGTCTTGAGTGAAGTCCAGTCCCAGCGGCCGCTGTGTTCGTCCATGCCCCAAAGGTCAAACTGAAGCTTGCCTTCGCTTGCGGGTGATCCTTCAAAGGTCGAATAAGCGCCCTCTGCAATGGCTGCATCCTTTGAAGCAGTACAGGCTGCAAAGTAGATGGTTTCGAAGATTTCCTTGTTCAACCTTCGTGCTTCTGCACCTTCAAAGGGCATCTTCAGCATGGCAAAGGTGTCAGCAAGCCCTTGAACACCAAGTCCAATCGGTCGGTGACGCATGTTGGAATTGCGGGCTTCTTCGACAGGGTAGTAATTCACATCGATGACACGGTTGAGGTTGCCCGTAGCGTGATAGGTGACATCGTAGAGTTTCTGATGGTCGAATGATCCACTTTCATTGTCCACGAATTTGGGCAGAGCAATGGAGGCAAGGTTGCAGACAGCGACTTCGTCAGCCGCAGTGTATTCCATGATCTCCGTGCAGAGGTTGGAAGAGCGGATGGTTCCGAGGTTCTTTTGGTTGGATTTCTCATTGGCTGCATCCTTGTAGAGCATGTAAGGCGTACCGGTTTCGATTTGCGCTTCCACAATCTTGTCCCATACAACACGAGCAGGCAATGTCTCGCGAGCGAGCCCACGGCGCTCGTAGTCTTCGAACATGGCTTTGAATTCAGCACCGTAAACATCCTGAAGACCAGGGCATTCGTTGGGGCAGAAGAAGGACCAGTCGGCGTTATCCTCGACACGCTGCATGAACAAGTCAGGAGTCCACATAGCATAGAAGAGGTCACGTGCACGCATCTCTTCCTTTCCATGGTTCTTCTTGAGATCGAGGAATTGGAGGATGTCTGGGTGCCAGGGTTCAAGGTAAACTGCGATGGAACCCTTTCGCTTGCCGCCACCTTGGTCAACGTAGCGGGCGGTGTCATTGAAGACACGGAGCATTGGAACAATTCCGTTGGAAGTTCCGTTGGTTCCCTTGATGTAGGACCCCTTGGAGCGAACGTGGTGAATGGACAGGCCAATTCCACCGGCAGATTTTGAGATCAATGCACACTGCTTGAGCGTGTCATAGATTCCGTCAAGGGAATCGTCCTGCATGGTCAACAAGAAGCATGACGACATCTGCGGCATGGGTGTTCCGGAGTTGAACAAGGTCGGTGTTGCGTGAGTAAAGTATCCCTGACTCATCAAATCATAGGTGTGGAGCGCCTTCTCAATGTTGCCGTGGTGGATGCCAACAGACACACGCATCAACATGTGCTGGGGTCGTTCTGCGACCACGCCGTTGAGTTTCAGGAGGTACGAACGCTCGAGGGTCTTGAAGCCAAAGTAGTCGTAATTGTGGTCACGCTTGTAGTCAATGTGATTGTTGAGGACGTCGGCATTTGCCATGATGATCTCATACACTTCTTCGGAAATGAGAGGAGCATGCTTGTTGGATTCTGGGTCGATGTATTCCCGCAAATCCGTGATGACGTCGGTGAAGACATCTTTGGTGGCACGGTGCAAATCATCAACGCAAATACGTGCTGCAAGGCGGCTGTAATCCGGGTGGTGAGATGCCAGGGATGCAGCAGTTTCAGCAGCGAGTTGGTCGAGCTCACGTGTTGTTACACCGTCGTAGAGGCCTTCGATGGTGAGTTTGGTCACGTGACTGGGGTTGATCCAAGTTTCGTCCAGTCCTTCGGACAGAACAGTTAGTTTTTCCAGAATGGCATCAAACCGCACATCCTCACGTTCGCCTTTTCGATTTACAACTTGCATTGACATGATTTCTTCCTCCTTGGGTGTTCAACTTAGAGCGTGATAGGTTTCTTTGTTCGCGGACGGTTCAAAAGTCTTCGTCAACAGAAAATCGCTGTTGGACGCTTCCGAGAGAGGCGCTGTCCATGACGCCTGCTTTCTGATATTCGGCGACTCGCTTCTCAAAGAAGTTGGTCTTGCCCTGCATGGAAATCATTTCCATCCAAGGGAATGGATTCGCTGCATTGTAAATCTTGGAACAATTCAACTGCACGAGCAAACGGTCGGCCACGAATTGGATGTATTGAGTCATCAGATCAGCATTCATGCCGATGAGGTTCACGGGAAGCGCCTTGGTGACGAATTCAATCTCAATTTCCACCGCTTCAGCGATGATTCGACGAATCATGTTCTCACCAGCTCCGCGCAGCAGCTTGTTGTGCAACAAGCAGGCGAAGTCACAGTGCAATCCTTCATCACGGGAAATCAATTCATTGGAGAAGGTCAAACCGGGCATAAGGCCTCGCTTCTTCAACCAGAAGATGGCGCAGAAGGAGCCAGAAAAGAAGATACCTTCAACCGCAGCAAAGGCGACGAGACGCTCAGCGAATGAGCCTCGCTTACGGGACAACCAGCGCATGGCCCAGTCGCCTTTCTTTTGCACCGATGGGACGGTTTCAAGCGCCTTGAAAAGGTGGTCCTTTTCTTTCTCGTCTTCGATGTAGGTGTCAATGAGGAGCGAGTAGGTTTCAGCGTGAATGTTCTCCATCATGATTTGGAACCCGTAGAATGCTCGTGCTTCAGGCCAGCATACTTCGTTGGAGAAGTTCATCACCAGGTTCTCGTTGACAATACCGTCACTGGCAGCAAAGAAGGCCAAGATATGCTTGACGAAGTGCTTCTCATCGTTGTTGAGATTCTTCCAGTCCTTCAGGTCCTCTGCGAGGTCAATTTCTTCTGCCGTCCAGAAGGAAGCTTGTTCCTGCTTGTACATGGCCCAAATATCATCGTGTTGAATTGGGAACAGTACGAAACGATCAAGATTCTCTTGAAGCATGGGTTCAACGTGCTCTTGGGTCAGGTCGATATCTAATCCGTCATCTTTGCTGTGTTCTATGACCATTTCAATTACCCCCCGACATTTGCAACGCGCTGGAATTTGTTTGCCCTTCTCGGACGCCTATAATGATAGCGTATGGAGTGGGATTAAAGTGAAGGTTTTTTCCGCCCTTTGTACACCCTTCACACTTGAACGCAGTGCGCGGGTTTGCCCGTTCCAATAAATGTGTAATAAAATCGTCAAAAGTTTGTAAAATCATAGCAAAAACACCCTGTTTTCCACTGGAGAGCAATGTCATCAAAATCTTACATTATCCCAACAGTCAAAAAGGAATGTATGCTGAGCGAAGATATGGAGCAAATTTCGCTTGATGTCCAATTTGCCCGACTCGACCAACGGGCGATTCTACCCACGCAAGGTTCAGCCTTGGCGGCAGGTTGGGATTTGTATGCAATTGAAGACACCTTGATTCCCAAGGGAAGCTCGGTGATGATTCCCACCGGCTGGGCTTGCGCCATACCCGAAGGGTGGGAAGGCCAGATTCGATGTCGCTCATCGCTGGGACGTAAGGGAATGATCATGCCCAACGGACTTGGTACCATCGATGCCGACTACCGTGGCGAACTCAAAGTCCTCGCCACCTACATTGGTGAGGGTGAGACCTTTTCAGTCAAGGCTGGCGAACGGGTTGCGCAGATGCTCTTCGCCCCTGTACCCAAGGTGACACTGATCGAAACCAGCGTTGAGATGCTCGGTCAAACCGAACGTGGAGAAGGTGGTTTCGGGTCCTCGGGTAAATTCTGATGGTGGGTGCACGTGATGGATGTCCGAGAACTTGGCGTCGTCCCCTACCTCGACGCTCAGGTCTTGATGAAGGAACTTCAACAACAGCGTATCGAAGGACAAATCCCCGATACCTTGCTTCTCTTGAGCCATCCCGAGGTGGTCACCGTCGGTCCACGCGCCCGCAACGATGGGATTCTTCCGCCATCCGATTACGAAACCATTGGAGTTGACCGTGGTGGAGGCTTGACGTGGCACGGCCCGGGCCAGGTGGTCGGCTATCCAATCTTCAAGTGGGGCGAACGTGAGGGCGAAGCCTCGGTAGCCGACATCATCCATACCATCGAAGGTTGGCTCATCGATGCGCTGGCGACCTTTGGTATCAAGGGTGGGCGAGACGAGCGCATGCAGGGCGTTTGGGTCAACAACCGCAAGGTCTGCAGCATCGGTTTGTCCTTCTTGCGCTGGGTCTCACGGCACGGCTTCTCCGTCAACCTCAACACGCCAGCAGGACGGGTGGAAGGCGTCGCTGGATGCGGATTGGTCGCAGATACGACAACATCGCTTGCGCAACTTGGCCACACCGTCTCGCCAGAAGCCTTCGTACAGGCCCTTCTTCCCATCGTGCAAGCAACGCTCGAATCCTAAGGCTGTAGGTTGTCACCACTGGTGGTTGACAAGGAAGGTGGCCGACTCGACCAAATGGCCCACGTCCCAGTGGCACTCGCCACCAGACGCTCACCGACCTTGACTTCCCCAGCCAGATGAGCGACATGCTTGCCCCGACGAACAACGCGCCCTTCCGCCACCAAGCGTTCTCCAGGGCGGGCTGGGGCTAAGAAACTGGTTGAGAGTTGCGTGGTAGCGCACCATTCCTCCACCTTCAGGGAAGCCACAAGCGCACTACCGAGCGCCGAATCGAGCAGCACCATGTGTATGCCACCGTGAG
>Ga0222715_10003905_pt1 | contig 13154 bp, 5 predicted proteins | sample C33_9DmetaG_FD_165056 | JGI IMG/M metagenome (GOLD analysis project Ga0222715, IMG submission 165056) | Estuarine water microbial communities from San Francisco Bay, California, United States - C33_9D | ecosystem: Environmental > Aquatic > Marine > Unclassified | place: USA: California...
CAGTACAACAAAAGTTTAGGATTGATGATAGTTATACTAAAGCTAACGCCGATTTAGACAGAGCGCATGCTTTGTTTGCAGGTTTTTTTGGTGGAGCGGGGTTAGGTGGTGCTATAGGTACTGGGCCGGCAGTATTTAATAAAAGTAGAGAGATGCTTAACAGAAGCTTAGATGAAGAACATTTAAGACAAGTATATAACCAAAGAATGGGTGAGGTTGAGCAAGGCAGGGTCTACCAAGAGTCTTCTGATATGCTACAAGCACAGTTTGATACTATGTTCGATGAGGAAACTAATAAAGACTCTGTTTGGGTAGATATTGATAGCCGAAATAACTTTAAATCCATACAAGATTCTTTGGGCCAAAAATATGGCAAGGATATATTTTCTGTAACATCACTGGGTAAAGGAGTGTTATTTACTACAAACCAAGCAAAAGCTCAGGCTTTTTCTAATATGGTAGATGCAGATCCGTACAACACTGAAATGCAGAACGAGTGGTTAGCCGAAAATTTAGGTTACACAAGAAGCAGAATGCCAGGCGATGACCAAGTGGTGGGTGTAAGAGATAAAGAATCCGGTAAATTAGTTTGGTATCAACAAACAACAACCGAAAAAGAAGACAATGGTAAAACCGGTACTGAAAATGCAACCAGTGCAGCTAATCGTATTATTGGCAGAGCTAGAGATAAATATGAATTAGCTTTTCAAACACCGCTAGAACATTTTAACGAGCGTATGGAGGGGGTAGAAAAACAAACTACTGCATTCGATGAAAAAACAAAAACTCCAGGAACAGTTAGGTATGAAGAATTTGATGTGGAGGGTAGTGAAGATACTTCACAAGAATCTGTACAAAAAGCTTCTGCAGAAGAAGATGTTTTAGTTGCTCAGTTAGATGCACGTAGGGGTGTAATAGGTGAGGGCACTCAAAAAGAAGTAGACACTTTTATAAAGGACGAGTTTGGGGTAAATGTACCCTATCAAGATTTACTAAGTTTTGTAGAAACTTCTAATAAAATTAGAGTACAAGCTAAAAGAATAGCAGAAGGGAAAGCGGAAACTAAAAAAGGGTCTTTAGGAAAAAAACTAGAAGAAGCGGGCGTAGACACACAAACAGATACCCCTAATAAAGCACGAGCTAGCGTTAAAAAAGCCATAGCTCAACTTAAACCTAGCGTAAGGACTAAATACTTAAAAACCCTATCAACTTTCAAACAAGCACAAAATAGTAGCGAAGTAAGAGATAACATTCTTCAATCTAATGTAGATTTTATTAATAAAGACCCCGTTGCTGCAGCGTCAGCAATTATAGATAATATAGAAGATGTTTTAAGCTCCGAGTCTTTAAGGGATAGCACGGTAGCAGATTTAGAACGAACAGGTACAGCGTTAGGCACCAGTAGAGATGAACTTATGCCTTCCAGAGAAGTGCTAAGTGATCCTAACGTTGCTGGCATGGAGACTAGTGATACTGTTGCTGTAGGGGTAAATAACCCTGAGATTATGAACCGTGGTGGGTCAGGTACAGTAGAAAATCCTTTTGTTGATATAATAGATGGAAAACCTACTCCTTTTAGTATAAAAAACAAAGGCGATAAAAAAGCAATTCCACAACAACTTAACGCAGTTTCAGCGTTAATACATCCTAACTTTAAAAACGATTTTAATAAAATACAGAGTCTTGTTTCTGAAAGACTAGCTACTAGGTTCTTAGAAAAACAAAGTACTGATAACGCTAGTGAGTTTATAAGAATAGTACCTGTTTCTAAACTAGGAGAACTGCGAGCTAGCTTAGAAATTGTACAAGACCAAATACCCGACAACATAAAAGAATTTCAAACAACTAAAAAAGAAGGGTTTGTATTAGTAAGGCATTTCGTTGACAATTCTCAAGCAATAGCAAAAATGAACCCTAACGAATTGCAACCAGAGGCGTTTGCAGAAAATGTAGCAGTTCGTATTAAACAAGCTAAAACAAGAGGGCAAAACAATAAAATAGATAAGAACCACAAATTTAAAGTTAAAGATGCATATTCAAATAAGAATCTCCCCAACCAAGCGCCGGGAGTAGTAGACATAGGTGTATTAATACAAGGTTTTGTTACTTTAATGAGAAGAAGTGGCCAGAGGCCTGAATTTGCTAGTATGAACGTTGCTCAAACTAGAGCAATAGCTTTTAACGATATACTTGATTACTTTGAACAAAATAGCATTACTTTAGAATACTACCCAGATGGTGTAAAAGCCAAAGAAGGTAGACCACCTGTGACTTTAGTAGGGCCAGCTTTTAAAAATACGACTAGGGCACAAGAATCATTTACAACAACACCCGCAAAAACATCAAAAAGAGGATTCCCCATAGGACCTAAAACTTCCAACTTTATAAACGAAATAGTAAGCGATGTTGATTCTGGTATTTATGACATAGGCAACGACCCTAAAAGTTATGCTGAAATTGTAAAATCTTTTAAAAGCAAAGGGTCAAAAATACAGAGTATAGAACAAGCGGTACAAGATGGAAAACTTACTTTAGCCGCTATAGCACACAGCCCTGCATTACAACAACCCACCCCAGGTACACCCCTTCAAGAAGATGTTACACGAAACTTTTTATTTACAGATTCTCAAGGTAAAACACAACTATCTTTAGGGGCTACTAAAAAAGAAGTAACAAAACGACCTGGACCTAAAAGAACGCAAAGACAAATTGAAGATAGACAAAAGTACATTGATAATTTAAAAAGTTTTGAGGGGCCTTTACAAGAAGTTGCTTTAGAAGACGCCATGTACGAACAAATACAAGATAGGATACTAGAACTTACCGACTTTAATTTTATTATTTATTCTGAGCCCAGCGGCGCTAACAGGGATAGTATTTTAAAAGGCAATAGAAATAAAGTTATAGAAAATCTAATGAATAAGTATGGGTTTTCTACAGAAAAAGAACTACGAACATTTTGGAAAAAAAATAAAGAGAAAGATTTAGGAAATTTAAATTCTTATGTATCTAATACAATAGATACTATTATAGATGAACTTTTACCGCTTACTTATATTCAAGAGTTAGCGTCCTTTATGACTAATAAATTAGACCAAAGGATGGATGAAACAGTCATAGGGCAACAGCCTGTAGGTGTTTGGTTACCAGATGCCTTAGCTATAAAAGATGCAGGGGCAGAGTCTTCTGTGTCTAGTGATAGTAATTTAGATGCCAGTGGTGCTTTTAATAACCCTTTAGACAACATAGTTAAAGGTATGACTGACCCCAACAAACAAGACATATTAATGGCCAATGAGTTTGAGTCTATTTCAGAACAAGAAGCAATAGCAACTAGGGGTAGAGACAAATTTAAAGAAATGTCTAGAAAGGCCCCACAAGGAATTAAAGGCCAGGAGACAGTAGAACAGTATCGTAAACGTATTGCAAAAAATAAAAAATATAATAAGAAAACTGAAATATCAAATAGCGTACAAGCAATAGACCCCGTTGTAGTAGAAGACTTAAAAGAGGGGTTACAAATTAACCACAAAGATTTTGGATTAGGGACAATTACTTCTATAGCACGTTCACCAACCGGTGTTTTTAGAAGTGGCTCCGGCTTAGTTTCTGATGCTTCTATCTCTATAAAATTTAATAACTCCGAAATAGGCACAACTACTTTAAAAATACCCTCAACAGGGACAACAAGGATAACAGTTGTACAAGCAATAGACTCCGTTGAGACTGCTCCTACACAAGAAGAGTTTCGTACTGACGAGCCAATTTATTTAGACGACCCGGATGTATCAATCGTGCCTAATGAAAAATATGAAGATGGAGTGTTCGATGATCCTTTAGCACAACAAACACCTGCACGTCAAAAAGCAAATGCTAAACAAGCAGCTAAAAAACCTGCAAAAAAAGCAAGCACATTTGAAAAGTCCCTTAATGCAAAAACAAGAGAAAACATCATACAAGCAGCAAGACGTTTAGGGTTAGAAACAGATATACAAATATTTAATGCTAACGAGACTATAAATTTGGGTAGTGGTGGTGCCAATGCAAGAATTAAAAAAGCCCAAGAGCAAATGCAGGCCGATATTGCTTCAGGCAGGAACATACACGGCGCTAACGTGTCATTTAAAAATTATGATGTAATTCTATTAGCTCCGCGTGCAGACGGTAATATTGGTGGTTATGCACAAACACTTATGCATGAGTTAGGTGAGTCGTTCGTGCGACAAGAAACGGACAAAAGTCTACAAGTGCCGAAAGTAAGAGAAAAACTTTTAGACGCTTTTGCAAAAGAAAAAGCTAAACCCAACACCCCTTCAGCATATAAAAATCAAGATACGGGTTTTGATGAGTGGGTAGCCGATAACTTTGCTGCTGCGGTAAGAGAAAAACTAGGTATTAGTCTAGATGCAGATGCAAACTTTAAAGAAATGAACGCGGGTGCTAAATCTTGGTTTAAAAGACTAGCTAAAAAACTATTAGATTTTTACAACTCGCTTAGCCCTACTAATAGAAGAAGACTCGAAGCTAACGAAACAGCGCAAGAGTACATAAACACCGTGGCTAATAAGTACAAAGCCCCTACACAACCCAGTGTACCCTACGAAGTAAAAGCTAGGATAGAAAAGAAAATAGAATCTATCTTAGGCCCAGAAACTTTTACAGATAAACAATTAAGAAAAGTACAAGACAAAGCAATAAAACTACTTAGTTTAGAAAATATGCCAAATTGGGTAAAAAGAATACTTTACACATCTGATGGAAGACTTAGAGACATGGGGCCTGTAGGAGTTGCTATTGCTGATTTCTATTATAGTCAATCTAGAAGTAAATCAAAAACGGGGATACTTTTATCTAGAAACAGGTTAACTCAAAAACATGTAACTAAAGTAGCTGAAATATTAAATGTAAACGATAATTTTGACCTAACAGACCCTAACTTTTACTCAACTTTGACCCCATCACAAAACGCCATATTAGCAGAAGCTGAAAGTGATACACCAACAGCAGATTTAACAAACCCTAAGGCTAAAGAGCTACGAAAGTATTTAGAACAAATGTATGACGAGCTTGGTTTAAAAGAGTTAGGTGTAAAAATACGTGCTGATTTCTTTCCTCGTGTTATTGCCATATACGATATTGCAGGAGATGAAAACATACGAAAAGCGCTTGTTAATTTACTAGTAGAAAAAAACCCCGAAGCAAAGCTTGGGGAAATTAATAAAGCAGTAGATTCACTAACAGAAAAAGGCAGTGGTTCTTTAGACTTTGAATCTAAAACAAATGACCCGTTAGATGTAGGAATACTAAAATCTTATAAACCTTTGTTTGACAAGCTTACTAGGGAAGAACTTAGAAGTATAAACGCAATCGAAACGCCAGAAGTAGCTCTTAAAAAATATATAGATAAAGCTGTAACTAGAAGTGAGTTTGAAAAACGTGGGGGGGTCGCTTACCTACGTGAGCTTATGGAGCAATTAACCCCTGAGCAACAAGCAGAAGCACAACGAATACAAGACGGTATGATGGGTAGAATAAAACCTATTACTAATGGCGTATTAAAAATGGCTAATAACATAGGCCTAGTCTTAAATATAGTTACTTTACTTGCGTTTACTGTGATTGCTTCTATACCAGATTTAGCAGGCCCTGTGCTTAGATCTAGAAGCTTAGACACAAGACCTATATTTAATACAATAAAAGATATGATTAAAAACCCAGAAGAAGGGCGACAACTTGCAAAAGAAATAGGAGTAGTAGGCGTGGATGCTATGTCTACTTTCTTTATTAATGCAGGAGAAGTAGATTTCTTAAGCCAGGGTGGGCAAAAAGTATCTAATACTTTCTTTAGGGTTACGGGCCTAGAGATGTTTACTCGATTTACTAGAGTTTTTGCTACAGGTATGGGTAAACAATTTTTATTAGACCATGCTAAAAAAGCTAACAATGGGGATCAAACTTCTGTTTCTTACTTACAAGAACTACAAGTTACAGCTGCAGACGTTGATGCTTGGGCTTCAGGTAAAGCATCACCAGAAGTTAAAGCAAAAGTAGAAGAAGGTTTAGCTAGGTTTGTAGATGAGTCTATCGTACGTCCAAACTCTGCAGAAAGACCCAACTGGGCAAACGATCCTAGATACGCTTTAATATGGCAGCTAAAATCTTTTTACTATGCTTATGGAAAAACAATTGTGGGCGGGGCTCTAAGAGATGCAAAAGGCGGAGCCAAAAATGGAGGAATCGCAGCTGCTGCTATGCCGTTCGCTATGATGGCTCTTATGCTTTTACCTTTAACCATGTTGGGTTGGGAAATAAGAGAATGGACTAAAGCAGGACTAGCCTGGGCGCTACCCGGGGTGAGCCCTAGCGATCCGGGAGTAGACTATTTTAAAACAGATAGCATGACTAATGGGCAATACAATCTAGAGCTTTTAGATAGGTCAGGAATTCTTGGCCCAGGTTCTATGGCGCTTCCCCTATTTTTAGAAAGTCACAGACACGGTAAACCTTTTTGGATTAGTCCTCTTGGACCTGCAGCAGAAAGAGTTTATGATGGAATGGCATTAGACTGGAGACCTTCGGACTTTGTTCCGGTGTATAGTCAATTAGATACACGTGCGTTTGGGGTCGGCGCACGAGATTAATATTATGGTAGAATAAATTATGGCATATTCAGACACAATAAAATTAGTAGTAGGAGACACACTTCCTGAACTAACATTTAACTTAAAAGACAGTAATACTGCAGCTTCGGGTAAGATTTTAGACCCAGAAGATAGTACGACTTGGGCAGCAATTGATTTAACTGGTGGCACTGTAAAACTTAGAATAAGAGAACTAGGCACAACTACTGTTGACGCTACTATTACCGCTACAATATCTGCACCCAGCGCAGGAACTTGCACTTTGATCTTCCCATCTGGAACCTGGACAACTGCAGGTACGTACGAAGGAGAAATAGAATACACAAAGTCAGATGGTAATATACAAACCGTACAAGACTTCGTTAAGTTTAAAGTACGTGACGATTTTGATTAATGGCGTTCAAGTTTACAGTAGGTTATCAGAACCTACGGTTGGTAATAGACACAGACTCAACTGAGTCTGTAAGTGTATTTCAACATTTAAAAACCACTCTAGATTACCAAGACTTACGCCAATTACTTGCATATCAACAACTAACTGCAGCGAATGTTCTAGTAGACGCAGATACTTTAAATAGGTATTTTACTGACCAATACAATTCGCCTAACGCAGAGAGCTTTAGCTTTACAGATTCTGATAGCTTTAGCTTTGGTAAAAGCCTAGCTGATACCTCAATTATTACAGAACAACTAGCTAATGCTATGCAAAAAGGCTTAACGGAATCTGTATCTTTAGCAGAAAACCTAAGTAGGGTTGTAGATTTTGGTAGGAACTTTACAGACGCACCAACTCTTTCTGAAACACATACGTACGATTTTAGTAAAGCATCTACTGATACTGTTAGTATTGCAGAAGTACAAGTCTTCGATACCACTAAGTTACTAGCGGACTCCTACTCTTTTGTAGATGCTCCGGCATTTAATGTAGAAAGAATAAGTGAAGACAGTTTTAGTTTTACTGATAATTTTAGCCGTGTCGTACCTTATGTTAGATCTTTTGCAGACGCGTACGGGTTAGACGATACTTCTTCTGTAGATGATGAGCTAGCTACCGACACGGGCGTAAACAAAACAAATATTATATCTGTAACAGAAACACAGGCATTTGCAATTATACCAGGAACAAAAACAGACAGTGTATCCGTAGCAGAAGCCTATGTTAGTTCGTTCATTCCAGGCGATATCGCTGAGGGTGTGTCCGTAGCAGAAGCCTATGTTTCTAGTTTTATACCGGGAACTAAAGCAGAAACTGTAAATATAAGCGAAAGTTCTGTTTTTTCCTTTCTGCCGCTTTTTGCAGATACTGCTACAATAACTGAATCAATTGATGTAGAATTGATAAAAGGGGTTGGACCTATTAACTCTAATTCCTTAAATATTAATATGCTAAACGCTTAAGCGAGGTAATAATGTCTAATATACAAGACAATCTAAAAATGAAAGGTCGTTTACAAGTAAGCCTGAACGGTGAAGTTGTACGTGACATAGATAACTTAGTAGTTACTGCAGGTAAAAACTATGTAGCAGATCGTATGAAGAACAACTCTAGTGTCATGTCACACATGGCTATTGGTAGTGGTACTACAGCGGCTGCAGCAGGAAACACTGCTTTAGGAACAGAACTTGGTAGAGTAGCTCTAACAAGTTCAACTGTGTCTAATGCTGTTGTTACTTACGTAGCTAGTTTTGCGGCAGGTACTGGAACAGGCGCAGTCACAGAAGCAGGTATTTTAACTGCAGCTTCTAATGGTACTATGCTTTGTAGAACAGTATTTTCTGTTGTAAACAAAGGATCTGCTGACTCAATGACAATCACTTGGACTGTAACAGTAAGTTAAAATAGGAGTAATTTATGGGCGTAGTTTTTACAAACAATGCCGAAACTACTCTAGCAGCGGCTATAACGAGTACAAGTGCTACAAGCATATCCGTTACTAGCAGTAGCACGTTCCCTGCAATACAGGCAGGAGAGCATTTTTATGCTACTCTTGACGATGGTACTAATATCGAAATCGTCAAAGTTACGGGTGTTTCTGGTACAACTTGGACCGTGGTACGTGCTTCGGATAGCACTACTGCGAGAACGTTTGCCAATGGTATTACCGTACAGTTAAGAGCTACAGCTGCTTTACTAACTGACATACAAGAAAACATTGCAGCTAAGTCTGCGAACCAAACAGTTTACAACGCTACAGCTGCTTCTAATGCAACTGCATATGATGTAGGTGTAAATCCTGGCGTAGAAGCTAACGCTATGGTGTTCTTAGATGGTGTTATGCAGCACCATGATACTTTTAGTTTTAGTGGTAGCACACTTACTTTTGATGCGGCCCCTACAAACGGCACAAAGATAGAGGTGATAGTAGATAACCTTATTAATCTACAGAGTTCCAACCTTACAACTGATACCTTTACAGCAACCTCTGGTCAAACAGCCTTTACACTATCTGATGCACCAGCAGCAGAAAACAACCTAATAGTATTTATTGATGGTGTATTTCAGGATCAAGGCAACTATTCTATAAGTAACCATACTCTTACACTTGCTACTGGAGCAGTAGTAGGCAGAACCGTAACCGTTTATATAATAAACCCAGTAAACATAGGTACACCAAGCGATGGCACTGTAACTGGCGCAAAACTTTCGGGCAACATTACTATGCCTGGAACACTAACAGTCGGGGCTTTTGATGTAGCTTTTGATTCCCCAACATTTGTAGTAGATAACGCTAACTCTCGTGTAGGTCTAGGAACAGCAACACCATCCGTGCCCGTAGATATTGTCGGTGAAGTAAAAATATCTAGCCATCTCAATATGCCAGATAACGCTATAGCCAAGTTTGGAGCAGGTTCAGATTTACAGATTTATCATGATGGTAATAATAGTTTTATTGATGAAACTGGTACAGGAAATTTATATGTAAAATCAAATTCTATTATGCATTTAATGTCTGATGATATCAGGCTGATGAACGCAGCCAATAGCGAAACTATACTAAAAGGCGTTGTTAATGGAGCTGTAACTCTTTATCACGATAATAGTGCAAAACTAGCCACAACCTCAACAGGCATAGACGTAACAGGCACAGCCACAATGGATGGTTTAGATGTAAATGGAACAATAACATCTTATGGTTTAAATTTTGATGTTTCAGATGGTGTTGAGATTAATGCACTAGAGTCTATTGTTTTTGATATTGATTCAGACAACAACCAAACAGGTCGTGTATTTCAAGTTAAGGCAAACAATTCAACTGCTTTGATGACAATTACTGAAACAGGCTCGGTTGGAATTGGAGAAACCTCTCCAGCAAATCTACTCCATGTTAAAGCGAGTGATGCTGGTATAGCACCTCACCCTTCTGCTCAAATAGTTTTAGAGAGAGATGGAACTAACTATTTACAATTTTTAACAACAGCAGCAGGAACTTCAGGATTATTATTCGGCGATACCAATGATATAGATGTTAGTAAAATATATGTAGACCATAACACTACAAAAATGACATTCGTAAGTGAAGCTTCTGAAACAATGACTTTACATGGTGGCAATGTTGGAATTGGAGTTTCAAATCCTGGTAGTTATGATTCAAGAGCAGAAAAACTTGTTGTTGGCGAAACTGGTGATGCAGGTATAACTATTGCAAGTGGTGCAAGTAGTGATTGCAGATTAGTTTTTGCAGTTACCAACCAAACAGATTTAAGTAATGGTTCTATAAATTATGACCAATCAGCAGATTCAATGGCATTTGAAACAGTAGGTTCAGAACGCATGAGAATAGACTCATCAGGACGACTTGGAATCGGCACTACTTCTCCAGCAACATCTAGTGCAGGATTACATGTAGTCCATGATGCTACAGAAGGTACACCGTCTTTTCCAGGTGGAGAAGTTATTATTGCACAAAGAAACTTCAATTCTTCGCAAGGTTGTCATATAGGTATTATTGGAGGTAGTGCATCAGAAAGTGGAATTAACTTTGGAGACAAAGATAATTCAGATGCTGGAATAATCTCATATAAACATAATGGCGATTATATGACATTTACTACTAATACATCTGAACGCATGAGAATTGCCAGTAATGGTCGTATTTCAATGGGTACAACAACGACAAACGCAGGTTTAACTGTTGCTAATGGAGATATAAGAACTACTGCTGCTGCTATTGCTAATGATGCAAATAGTTTTTCAATGTCTCAAGAATCAAGTGGTGGTACTCTTTGTGCAAGAGGTCCAAACGGCAGTACAAGAGGTACTATACAACTATCTGTAAATAAAGATAATGGTGGTGATGGTATTGTTGGGTTATTTATTGCTAATGATGGAAATCCATGTGTAGGAAAAACCTCAAGTGATATAAATACACAAGGTTTTCATATTATTAGTACAGGTACATATTCGGGTACAGTATACTCAGGTATTACAGGTTCTACAGCTGGTAGCACTTATCATGTTAGAGATACAACTAATAATGCTTGGAAATTTTATGTTACTCATGCAGGGGTAATAAATGCCACATCAACATCTATAACTGGTTTATCAGATGAAAGATTAAAAGAAAATATTGTAGATTTAGAAATTGGTTTATCTGCAGTAATGTCTTTAAAACCAAGAAGATTTGATTGGAAAGAAGGAGAAGGAAGTGGTGCAAAAAATGTGGCAGGTTTTATAGCACAAGAAGTAGAAACAGTCTTACCCGATTTGATTGAAGACTTTATGCATGATGAGTTAGATGATGCTAAGTCTTTAAGAATGGGAGACATGATTCCAACACTAGTAAAAGCTATACAAGAACTATCAGCACAAGTAGAAATACTTAAAACAGAAATACAGGAACTAAAAGACAATGGCTAATACAACTATACCAAGTGAATTAATCCAAGCCAGCGTAGCCCTTGGAGGTTCCCCGACAACCACTACCCAAAGTGCCTCGGACAACACAACCAAGATCGCTACAACAGCGTACGTAACGGCTGCTGTTAACGCCTTAATAGATTCTGCTCCTGGTACTATGAATACTCTTAACGAGATTGCAGCTGCCCTTAACGACGATGCAGCTTTCAACACTACAGTAACCAATGCCATAGCAACGAAGCTACCATTAGCTGGTGGTACTATGACCGGAAACATTACTTTAGGAGATAACAATAAAGCTATCTTCGGAGCAGGTTCAGATTTACAGATTTATCACAACGGTTCTAATAGTTATATAGTAGATGGTAATTCTGGCTCAGATTTATTAATACAGTCCAATAATATTGTTTTAGAAAATACTAGTGGGCATAACATGATTCACATGGCTTCAGGTGGAGCAGTGCAACTTTATCATAATAATGTTTCAAAAGTAAAAACAACAGCAACAGGTGCACAAATAGGATTAAACAATTCTACAATAACAAGATTACAACTATACGGAGCTACTAATGCCGAACACCAAATAAAATTTGGTAACGATGGCACTAATGGTGAAAAAGACGGGGCAATAAGATATTTTGGTGAAGCACATGGAACTACTGCAAATCGTAGGTCTATGACTTTTTCAACAGCGCAAACAGAACGCATGAGAATAGACTCATCAGGCAAAGTTGGAATTGGAGAAACATCTCCTGATAAACAATTACATATTAAGAATACTGCAACAGGTGATACAGGTATTGTTATAGAAAATACAAACAATGCACAAAACTTAGATATAGATTTTTATAATAATGCTGGTGCAGCACAAGGAAGAATAAGATATGCAGAAGGTGCTGGTTCATTTGGTTTTGCACCAAATGTTTCAGCAACCGATGCTTTACATATTCTTAATGATGGCAAAGTTGGAATTGGAACTAGTAGTCCAGCCAAACCTTTACATTTAGATGTAGCGTCAGGTTGGGCAACTATGAGACTTGAAGGTGCTAGTGATTCAGGTGGTGAGTTAGAATTTTATGCTACATCAACTAAAAAAGGAAGTATATGGTTTGGAAATGATGCGGCGTTCAATATTAGAGTTAATGGCTCTGATGACGCTATGACTATTAAAAATAGTGGCAATATACTTACACCAAAGCAAGCTTTCTTTATGACGAATAGGTCAGCAGGCAATCAAACTTTTGCTAATGCTGCTTGGGTAGACGTAGACTGGACAGGAGAGCCTTATGACACAGGGGGAAATTATACTTTATCAAGTGGTGTGTTTACAGCTCCTATTGCCGGAGTTTATTTATTTACTGGATTAATAGGATTTAATACTATTACTGCTTCAAATTATTTATTGGCTAGACTGGTATGTAGTAGTTTTGGAGACTTTTATATTACACATGAACAAAAAAGAGATGGTGGTGGAGATTATGGTTATGATGCTGCAATATCGACGATGGTTAGTTTAGCAGCCAGTGAAACAGTAAAAATACAAGTATTTGCAGGGGGTGGCGGAGACCATACCTTAATGAGTAGAAGTAATTGGCAAGGGAGGCTACTAGGATAATGACAGTACAACAAATGATAACAAAAATAAAAGAACTTTG
>Ga0222715_10003907_pt1 | contig 13149 bp, 17 predicted proteins | sample C33_9DmetaG_FD_165056 | JGI IMG/M metagenome (GOLD analysis project Ga0222715, IMG submission 165056) | Estuarine water microbial communities from San Francisco Bay, California, United States - C33_9D | ecosystem: Environmental > Aquatic > Marine > Unclassified | place: USA: California...
CAGGAACAGCAGGTATAAAAACAATAACAGTAAGTTAATATGGCAGAATATATAAACATAAAAGGAATAAATGTAGAGGTAGTAGCATCAGATCCAGCGAATCCAACTGTTGGGCAGATTTGGTATAACTCGACTTCTAATACTTTAAAAGGCGGTAGTGTGACTACTGCTGGTGCTTGGGCAAGTGGTGGAACTATGAATACAGCTAGAAGACTTTTAGGAAGTGCAACTTCAGGTACTCAAACAGCAGCACTAGCATTTGGTGGAGGATGGCCTACACCAGTTATTCAAAATGTAACTGAAGAATACAATGGTTCTTCTTGGGCAAATAGTAATAATTTAAATACAGGAAGAACTTTTACAGCTGGAGCAGGAACACAAACGGCAGGTTTAGCTTTTGGTGGAATTTCTGGGCCTTCACCTGTAAACCCTGAAACTACTGCGACAGAAAAATATGATGGTACAAGTTGGACAAATAATCCAACTGGTTTAAATGTGGGAAGACATAGTTTAACAGGTTGTGGAACTCAAACAGCAGCTTTAGCTGCAACAGGAAATCCTGGAGCTTTAAATATAGCAGAAGAATTTAACGGATCAACTTGGACAGTAGCTCCAACATTAAGTATAGGAAGAAATTACAGTACATCAGCAGGAATTCAAACATCTGCTTTAGTTATTGGTGGTGAAACAGCTACAGCTACTACTAATGCTACAGAAGAATATGATGGTTCAACTTGGACAGCAGGTGGAAATTTAAATACAACAAGATATTCTTTAGCATCAGCTGGAATACAAACAGCTGCTTTAGCTTTTGGTGGAGGCCCTTATACAGGTGCTACAGAATTATATGATGGTACTTCTTGGACTAATTCTCCTGCAAGTTTAAGTACAGCAAGAGATAGTTTAGGAGGAGCAGGTACACAATCTGCTGGAATAGCTTTTGGAGGAAACACTACACCTGGTCAAACAGGAGCAACAGAAGAATTTACAGGTGCAGGAGCACCATTAACAGTTACAATCACAGCTTCTTAACACTTGATTAATCTTTAATAGTCATATAAAGAATGACTAAATAAAAAAGAGGCAATATTAGGTAGTATAAATAAGTATATATTAGCATATAAAATGCTATATAATGTAAGAGGAACAAAAATGAGTGATGAAAAAATAAAAACTGAAGAAAAAAGAAACATACAGCCGTTAATAGAAAAAGAAGAACCACATCTATATAATATCTTACCTTCAGAAGATGTTAAGGCTTTCAAATCAATGGTGACCGAATTTAGGGACACCTGGACTAAAAAACAAATCTTTCGAACAGAAACAGAAGCAAGAATATCTGTACTACAAGATATGAAGTACCCTACAAAGGCGGCTAAATATTGGCAGTGCGTTAGAGAACAAAACGTTTTCTTAGAAAATCTTATGTCTTTATCTTTTGATTATAGAAGAAACGACATAAAAATTAAAAGATTAGAAAAGAAACTTGCTAGTGAAAAAGATGAATTAAAAAAAGAACTTTTACAAGTAAACCTTGATGAAAAAAATTATGCTAGAGCAAATATGCAATTAACTGCTAAAGATAGAATGAGAGAATTAAAAATGTGGTCTAAATTAAAAAAAGAATTTAATGATGGCACATTTGATACGCAAGATGTAAATAAACATCAATTAGATTCATATGCAAAGATTATGCAAAATAAAGCTAAAACACTTACCGATGGTTCATCACAACCAGAAGTATTTAACGTATTAGGACAATTAAAAACAATTGAAAGAGTACAGAGAGATGGAGAACTTGATTATCAAAAAAGAGAAGCTATTTCTACGGAACAGAGCTTTGGAAAAAAATCCAGTTAACCAAAGGCAATCTCCTTTTTATCAAAAGGTCAGACACAAAATTAAACAAATGAATAAGATCATCAATCCATTGATAACAGTCAAGGAAGGTGATAAATATAAAATACTTGCAGGCAATAATAGATTTCTTGCAGGATTGGAATTAGGTTATACCAAGTTTCCAATAAAGGTGATACAAGGAGAAACACCACAAGACATTAGAAAGGCTATGGAAGATTACATTCCAATAGATTTGAATAAATAAAAATCCATACAAAAAGTTGATACCTAAAAGTATCATAAATAAGTATGGTCACATAAAATTATGACTATAATATTAAGGAGACAATTGAATGAAATTTAATTTCATATTTCTAGGCCAGTCTATATTAAAGTATGAAGTACCTTTAGATATATTTACAGCCATAAATCATCTATACGAAACTAACTTTAGACAGTTAAACGCTGCGAATAAGCAACTTGTAGGTAAGATTGAAAACGAACACTCTATATTTTATGATGGTGATGATGAAACAAAGATGAAAAGACATAACTTACTTTCAAAAGATGTTTATGATTACTTTATGTCTGTCTATCATCATTATTTAAATTGGAATAAAATTCATTCATATCAAACACATTTAAACTCAATATGGATAAATGAAATGAAAGCCAATGAGTATAATCCCGTACACGTACATCAAGGAAATTTATTTACAGGATTATCTTCAGTTATGGTACTGAAGTTACCAAAATATTATGGTGTTGAATACTCAGCTGCTGACAAACCTCAAAATGGTAAGTTACAGTTATTAGGTTCTTCATCAGGCCAGTTTGCCAAAGTTGATTATCAACCTATTTTAAAAGAAAGGGACTTTTATGTGTTTCCTTATGATATGAGACATTGCGTATATCCGTTTAACTCAACAAATGAAGTTAGACGTACATTAGCAGCAAATTGTGACGTACACTATAACCCAATAATGAATAGAGGAGCAGAATGATACATACAGAACCAAATTGGAAAAGTTATATAGTTGAAACAATAGAACCAATATTTACACCTGAGCAGTGTGATATAATTAGTAGATTAGGCAGATCAATGCCACCACAAAACGCACAAGTCGGCGGAGGTAGCGGCGGTAAATACGATACTAAAACAAGAATATCTCATATTAGTTGGCTTCCTTTTAATCACCCTGACGCCATTCCAATGTACCAAAAATTGGAAGATATGATGCACAAAACAAATAGAAGACACTTTGGATTTGAAGGTATGGCTATAAATGAACAAGCACAATACACGGAATATCCTGAAGGTGGTTTTTATGATTGGCATATGGATTGTGATTTAATAATGAAGAACGAACCACCAGTTAGAAAAATATCTATGACACTTGTATTATCACCCGAAACTGATTTTGAAGGTGGTGGACTAGAGATTGCTAAACAAGGACAAATAATAAAACCTAAACAAGGACACGCTGTATTCTTTGCAAGTTTTGTAAATCATAGAGTTGTACCTGTAATTAGAGGATTAAGAAAGTCTTTAGTTATGTGGTTTGGAGGAGAACCTTTTAAATGATACATAGAGAGCTTTATTTTGCTACACCTGTTTATATAAAAGATGTGGGTAATCCTGAATACAATAGATATTTGGAAGAAAGAATTGTTAACTGGAGTAAACAAGATAGTGGTTTACAAAAAACAAATATGAATGGTTGGCATTCTAAAACAAATATGCACGAAAATCCAGAGTATCAACATTTAGTGGAAGAATTACATATAGCTCAAAAAGAAATATATGAAGATGAATGTTTAGATAACGAACCATTCTTAGGTAATATGTGGGCTAACATTAATTATAAAGGTGGATTTAATAGACCACACATACACCCTAATTCATTATGGTCAGGTGTTTATTATGTAAAGACACCAGAGAAGTGTGGACATTTAAAAATAGAAGACACTAGAACAATGTCATTAATGTCTAGGCCTAGAAAAACAAATAAAGAAGAACCTAAACATTTATGGAGAGAGGTACATTTTCAACCTGTGGCTGGAAGATTAATTATGTTTCCATCTTGGGTTAATCATTGTGTTGACCCTAATGAAAGTGATGATATAAGAATATCCATATCATTTAATTTTTTACAGAAAGGAATGTTTGTATGAGTTTTCAACAAAACAAATATCAAGTAATAAGAAATGCTATATCATACGAATTAGCAAATTTTTGTTTTAATTATTTTTTATTAAAAAGAGATGCTGTTAATTTTTTATATGAAAATAACTTAATCGCAAGAAATGATATTTTCGGTACTTGGGAAGATAAACAGGTTCCTGGTGTTTATTCTATATATGCAGATCACGTAATGGAAACTTTACTTATGAAAACCTTACCAGTGATGAAAGAAAAAACAGGATTAGATTTAATTCCGACTTATTCTTATGCTAGAGTTTATGAAAAAAATGCTATCTTAAAAAGACACAAAGATAGACCTAGTTGTGAAATTTCAACAACGATAAACTTAGGTGGTGATCCTTGGCCAATCTTTATAGACCCAACAGGATCAAATAATGTTATTGATGAATATAAAAATATACATAAACCAAATGCACCTCAAGGTGTTAAAGTTGACTTACAACCTGGTGATATGTTATTATATTCAGGTTGTGAATTAGAACATTGGAGAGAGCCGTTTCAAGGTAATATATGTGGACAAGTGTTTTTACATTATAATCACATAAATGGTCCCTTTGCAGAAAAGAATAAATACGATGGTAGACCTCTATTAGGTATTCAAAAATATAAGTTTAACAATTAAATTACTTTTATAAATATACATAAATAGTATTTAATAAAAAGGTGGAAAATTATGAGTGAACAAACTAAAATAACAATTGACGGTTCAGAGTACGAATTAGAAAAACTTCCGTTAGAAGTTAGAAACACGATTGTTGCTAGACAAGAAATACAACAATCAAAAGTAAGACATAATATAGAATTAGAAAAAATCGAAGTTCTTACTAACTATTATAATGAAAAAATTAAAAAAGGGTTAGAAGAATATAATGGCAGCAACAGCAAATCTACGGATTGATCAGGGTGCATCTTTTAGTTCAGATGTAACTGTGACAAATACTGATGGTACAGCCTTTAATTTAACAGGATATACAGCCGAGGCTAAAATGGCCTTAGGTTATTCTTCAACAAGAACAAGAACCCAATTTACTACAACTATCGCTAATGATGCCACAACAGGTATCATAACTCTTTCATTAACAGCCGATCAAACGTCTAATTTAGAGGCGCCTGCTCGTTATGTTTATGATATTGAGATTTTAAAGACTTCAGACAGTACAATAACACGTGTGATTGAGGGAATAATTACTGTCAGCCCATCTGTTACAACATAGTTTTCTTATAAATATAACAAAAAGAGAGAGTTATGGCAATAACAGCGAAAATTAATAGTAGTACATCAGCAGGACCTCAAAAGGTATCTGTAACTGTACCTAGTGCTACAGCTGCTCAAACTTTCAGAGCGTTAAATGACGTGAACGTTACGACACTAGAAGACGGTGCGTTAATCCAATATGATGCCACATCAGATAAGTTTAAAACAACAACAACAATAGAAACCACTACAGGAACATTAAGACTGAGCGGCGGAAATTTTTAAAAAGGGATTAAAAAATGTCAACAATAATTCAAATTAAACGTTCATCAGGCACAACGGCCCCAGCCGAACTGGCACAAGGTGAACTAGCCTATACATATGGCACGGGCACCCAAGGTAACGGTGGCGATAGACTCTTTATAGGAACAGGAACAGAAACTGATGGTGTAGCAGCTAATATAGACATCATTGGTGGTAAATATTTTACTTCAATTACAGATCACGCAGCTGGTACATTAACAGCTAGTTCAGCAATAATCGTAGATACAAATAAAGCAATTGACGAATTGTTTATTGGTAACGCTGCTGCTACAGGTGGTTCAATTAAATTTAACGAAGGTACAAACAATGGCGCTCATTATGTAGCACTTAAAGCTCCTAATTCAGTAGCTGCTGATATTACACTTACTTTACCAGGTACATATTCAAATGGTCAATTTTTAACAGTTGACGGTTCTGGTGTATTAAGTTTTGCTGCAGTACCATCTGGTTCATTCACAATTTCTGATGGTTCAACTACAGATACATTTACTACAGGTCAAACATTAACGTTTACTGGTGGTACAGGTATTGATACATCAGTTAGTGATAATCAAGTTACTTTTGCTATTGATAGTACAGTTGCTACATTAACTGGTACACAAACGTTAACAAACAAAACGTTAACATCTCCAGTTATCTCAACAATCAGTAATTCAGGTACGTTGACATTACCTACATCTACTGATACATTAGTTGGTAGAGATACTACTGATACTTTAACAAATAAAACTATTAATAGTGCTTCAAACACAATTACAATTACCGAGTCAAACATTTCTGACTTAGGTTCTTATATAACTGCTTCAAGTACAGATACATTAACAAACAAAACGTTTGACGCAAACGGAACAGGTAACTCAATATCAAATATTGAAGTTGCAGATTTCGCTGGTTCAGCTATTGTTACAGTTTCAGAAACATTAGCTTCAAATGATAGTGATACTGCTCTTGTTACTGCTGGAGCTATTATTGATTATGTTGATGCTCAAGACGCTAATATAGCTTCTGACACATTAACATTTACAAATAAAACTTTTGACGCAAATGGTACAGGTAACTCAATATCAAATATTGAAGTTGCTGACTTTGCTTCTGGCGTATTAGATACAGATATTAGTTCAGTATCAGCAAATGATGATACTCTTGCTTCTGCTAAAGCGATTAAAACTTATGTAGATGCTCAAGTAGCTAATCAGATGACTACGTTTACAATTGCTGATGATAGTTCAACTACATCTACAATTACGCAGTCAGATACTTTACAATTCTTAGGTGGTACTGGTATAGGTTCAACTGTATCAGGCGATAGTGTTACTTTCGCAATTGATAACACAGTTGCTACTTTAACAGGTACTCAAACACTTACAAACAAAACAATTGACGCTGCTTCAAACACTTTATCAAACATTGGTAACGCATCATTAACTAACTCTACAATTACAGTAGCTGGTGATAGTGGTTCTAATGCTGTTGATTTAGGTGATACATTAACTATACAAGGTACATCAAACGAAATTGAAACATCAGTTTCTGGTGATACAATTACAATTGGTTTACCAAGTGATGTAACAATTGGAAACAATTTAACAATTACTGGTAACTTAACAGTTAATGGTACAACAACAACTATTTCAACAACTAACACAGTTGCTTCAGATACACTATTTGAATTAGGTAACGGAACAACAGGTTCGCCTGCTAATGACTCTGGTATCGTAATTGAAAGAGGTGACGCTGATAACGCATTCATCGGATTTGATGAAAGTGCTGATAAGTTTATCGTTGGTACTGGTACATTTACAGGTGCTAATACTGGTAACTTAACAATCACAACTGGAACATTAGTTGCGAATTTAGAAGCTACAACAGCGACATTAGGTGGTAGTGATGTAATATCAACTGACAATACTAAAACTTTATCAAACAAAACAATTAGTGGTTCAAGTAACACAATAACTAACATTGGTAACGGTTCATTAACAAATAGTTCATTTACTATTACAGGTAGTGACGCTTCTTCGGATGCTGTTTCTCTTGGTGAAACTTTAACAATTGCGAATGGTGAAGGTATTGTAACAGCGATTGCTTCAAACACATTGACAATCACTGGAGAAAATGCTACAACATCTAATAAAGGTATTGCTTCATTTAGTTCAGATAACTTTACAGTTACATCTGGCGCAGTGGCAGTTACAAGTATAGACGGCGGAACATTTTAATTAGTCGTCTTACATAGGAGATTTTGAATATGGCGACTATTATAAAGCTTAAACGAGGTACAACTACACCAACTACAAGTAACATTGAAAATGGTGAAGTTGCAGTAGATACTTCGGCACAGAAACTTTATATTAACGATAGTGGTACTGTAAAAGAAATTGGCGGAGGAACAGCTTCTAATTCTTTTACTACAATCAACTTAAATGATTCCACTAACGTAGTCGCTGATTCATCTTCAGATACATTAAATTTAGATTCATCTGGCCTAATAAGTATTACAGGTGACGCTGCAACTGATACAATTACAGTAGGTACAGTATCAACTGCAGCGATACCTTTTTTAAAAGCAGATGGGTCTAGTTCAAATATTGACTTACAAACAAGTGGTACAATAGGTCAAGTGTTAACAAATTTATATATACCATTTACAATAGCAGATGGTTCTGCTGTTGAAACATTGGTAGTAGGGAGTAGTTAATGGCAGTTAAAACACCAGTAAAGGCAACATTTTCGGGTAGCGATGTAGTAGGTTTAGCAGAATATCAAGCAGCCGATTTTATTGGAGTTTCTGATGGTGGTACAGGTGCGGTTACATTTACAGCTGGTATATTAAAGGCTGATGGAACAAATGCATTTACAACTATAACAGCGCCTTCAGGTACTATTGTTGGTACATCTGATACTCAAACACTTACAAATAAAACAATTGACGCTTCAAGTAATACAATTACAAACATTAGTGTTTCTTCTTTAACAAGTTCAGGTATTACTATTGTTGATGATAGTTCTACATCAGCAACAATTTCATTAGGTGAAACTTTAAAGATTTCAGGTACATCAAACGAAGTAGAAACTGCAATTTCAGGTGATACTATTACAATTGGATTACCGAGTAACGTAACAATAGGAAATAACTTAACTGTATCTGGTAACTTAACAGTATCTGGAACAACAACGACAGTTAACTCTACAACAATAGAAATTACAAATTCATTTACATTTGAAGGTTCTACAGCAGATGATTATGAAACAGTTTTAGGAGTTATTGATCCTACAGCTGATAGAACAATTAATTTACCAAACGCATCTGGTACCGTTGCTATCTTAAACGCAGCGAGTACAACTGTGATTACAGCAACTCCTGAAGAATTAAATTATTCTGATGGTGTAACTTCAAATATACAAACACAATTAGACGCAAAAGCAACAAACGCTTTCGCAATTGCACAAGCGGTTGCGTTAGGTTAAATAGGAATTAATATTATGGCAACACCTACAACTAGAGAAACATTAAAACAGTACGCCTTAAGAACATTGGGTAAACCTGTTATTGAGATTAACGTAGATGACGACCAATTAGAAGATAGATTAGACGAAGCGTTACAATTTTTCGCACAATATCATTATGATGCTATTCGTAGAACATATTTAAAATACAAATTAACAGCAGCAGATAAAACAAGATTAGCTGCGATTAATCCTACAACAGAAACTGCAACTAAAAATAGTGTATCAACAACTTGGTACGAAGATAATAATTTTCTAGTTGTACCTGAAAGTGTTATATCAGTTATTAACATATTTCCTTTTTCAGATAAAGGTAATTTAAATTTATTTGACGTAAGATACCAAATGAGATTAAATGATCTTTATGATTTTTCTTCTACGTCTGTAATCAATTATGATATTGTATTAAGACATTTAGATTTTTTAGACCACATTTTAGTAGGTGAGAAACCAATAAGATTTAATCAACACGATAATAGATTATACATTGATATGGATTGGACAAATGATTTACAAACAGATGAGTATATTGTAATTGAGTGTTATCGTAAATTAGACCCTGACACATATACAGATGTATGGAATGATATTTTTCTAAAGAGATATGTTGTATCATTATTTAAAAAACAATGGGGAACAAATTTAAGTAAATTTAATGGTGTCACAATGATAGGAAATGTAACTTTAAATGGTACTCAAATATACCAAGAAGCTTTACAAGAAATTGAAAAACTTGAACAAGAAATAAGAAGCACGTATGAATTAAATCCCGCAATGTTGATAGGATAATGTTATGGCAGTTAATCATTACTTTCAGGGCGGAAACGGTATCGGAAATACCAATGAAAAAAGACTTTACGAAGACCTTATCATAGAAGGTTTAAAAATCTACGGACACGACTGTTATTATCTTCCACGAACATTAGTAAATAGAGATTTAATACTTGGCGAAGACTCGTTAAGTAAATTTGATGATTCATACTTACTTGAAATGTATATGGAAACAACTGAAGGCTTCGCAGGCGAACAAGAGATTATTAATAAGTTTGGTTTAGAGATAAGAGAAGATACAACGTTTATGATTTCAAAAAGACGTTGGCAAGATCAGGTGGATCACCCTGCTACATTAATAGTAGATGGAAGACCAAATGAAGGCGACATCATTTATATGCCTTTGATGAATAGTTTTTTTGAAATTCAATTTGTACAAGACCAAGAGCCTTTCTTTCAATTAGGAAATTTACCAGTTTACAAATTAAGATGTACTAGATGGGAATACTCATCAGAAAGATTAGATACAGGTATTAATGAAATTGATGAAAAAGAAACAACGTACTCATTAGACCAATTACAATATCAAACTTCATTAGAAAGTGGAACATTTGGTGCGGTATTAGGAAGTCCAGTCGTAACAGGAGATGTAGTTACTTCAATTCCAATTATATCAGGTGGAGAGGGTTATGTAACGGCTCCAACATTAACTATTTCAGCACCATCAGCAACTATAAACGCAACAGCGTCAGCAAACTTAACAGGAAATACTTTAAGTACATTTACTATAACAAACGCTGGTCGTGGTTATAGTTCATCGCCTACTATTACTGTAGTGTATGTAGCAACTGATAGTACAACAAAAACAAATACAGCTTCAACACCAGTTTTAACAAATGGTCAATTAACTTCAATTACACCTGCGTCAATGACAGACGTATTATCTATAACAAGTGTAACAGTTTCAAGTCCAGGTAGTGCGGTAACTGCATCTGCCACAGCAGTTTTAACAAGTGGTGTAGTAACAAGTGTAAATATAACTGTAGATGGTTCAAGTTATCTTGGATTGTCACCGACTGTAACTATATCAGAAAATACAGATGCGTCAGGTGCGTTATTATTAGAAAACGACAGCGCAGATGGCGAAAAACAATACTTCATTAATGAAGACTTTGCTTTACAAACACAATCTACTTATGCAAGTAATATAGATTTAGATAGTGAAGCTGGTTTTGATACTGCATCAGTAGCTGATGATGTATTAGATTTTACAGAACGTAACCCTTTTGGAGATGTGGATTTTTAGATGTTTGGAAAATATTTTTATAACGAATCAATGAGAAAAATGACCGTAGCATTTGGTCAACTATTTAATAGTATTCAAGTTAAGAGAGTGGACTCATCTGGTAATGTGGTACAATCTATAAAAGTACCTTTAGCATATGCGCCAAAAGAAAAGTTTTTAACTCGATTGGATCAACAACCTAATTTAGATAATAGAGAGTTTGCGATTACATTACCTCGTATGGGTTTTGAAATTACTGGAATTGCTTATGATGGTTCTCGTAAATTGACAAGAGTTCAAAAATATAAAACTGTAAAAGCGGATGCAGCGGGTAAAATATTAAACTACAATTATACTCCTGTTCCTTATAACATATCTTATTCGTTATATGTCTTTACAGCGACAGCAGAATCAGGACTACAAATCATAGAACAAATTTTACCATTCTTTCAACCAGACTATACTGTGTCAATTAAACAGGTGCCTGAATTAAATATAGTAAGAGATGTTCCGATTATATTAAATGGTATAACTTATGAAGATAGTTATGATGGTTCATATACAAATCGTAGAGCAGTTATCTATACACTTACTTTTACTGCGAAGACATATCTATACGGACCTGCTTCTACTCAAAAAGTAATTAAAGAAGTACAATCTGATCTATTTACGGATACACCCGTTTCAAAAAGAGAAACAAGAATTGTAATAACCCCTAACCCTACTTCTGCTGACGCAGATGATGATTTTGGTTTTACAACTACTATAACAGATTTTAATGACGCTAAAAATTATAATCCTACAACGGATACGGACGAATAAATAGTATAAATATATAAATAAAAGAGAGATAACTTATGGCAATTAACAAAATTAAAGAAGGTTCACTAGAGACTAATTCGATAACAGAAGCAAATGTAAGTGCTGAAGTTATTACTGCTCAAACGGAATTGACATCATTTGCTGATGATGATATTTTATTAGTATATGATACTTCAGCTACTGCTCTTAAAAAAATTCAAAAGTCTAATTTAGGAATTTCAGTAAGTCTAACTTACACAAACGGAACAGCTACAGGTGATGGTTCTACAACGACATTTACAATTGACTCAGGTCGAGCAGTTGCTGATGTATTAGTTTCAGTTAACGGGTTTATATTACAACCTACTACTGACTACACAATTTCAGGAACAACTTTAACAATTGCAGCTGCACCAGCTGCTTCAGCAGAAATTAATATAAGATATTTACCTCTTGCAGGAACAGCAACTTATACAGATGATACGGCTACAGGTGATGGTTCTACAACAGCATTTACAATTGATAGTGGAAGAACAGTAGAAGATGTATTAGTCACAGTTAATGGTTTGTTATTACAACCTACTACTGACTATACAATTTCAGGTACAACATTAACTTTTTCATCAGCGCCAGCTGCGTCTGCTGAAATAAGTTTTAGATATTTAAGACAAAGTTAGGAAATCAAATGGGTAGTATAATTAGAAGTGCAATGAACAACATAACAACTGGTGGAGTAATCTTACCAGCTGGTATTAATGATACTTCTGTTGCAAGTGTAACAGCTTTAGCACAAGTAAGTGCTGGAGATGGTATTACTTTAATCTCATCACAAACTGCTAGTTCATCTGCTTCAATATCTTTTACTGGAATAGATAGTACATATCGAACTTATTTGTTTAAGTTTATTAATATGCACCCAGCAACTGATGGTGTTATATTTAAGTTTAATTTATCAACTGATGGTGGAAGTAATTACAATGTTACAAAAACTACAACAGTTTTTACTGCTTGGGTTAGTGAATCTGGTACTGGTGATAGTTTACAATACAGAACTGCTCTAGACTTAGCACAATCTACTTCTTATCAAGAATTAGTAAGTGATGTAGGTGCAGATAATGACCAAAATACTTGTGGTTCATTGTTATTATTCAATCCTTCATCTACTACTTATGTAAAACACTTTATATCTAATTTTCAAAATACTCATCAAAGCGATTATAC
>Ga0222715_10003909_pt1 | contig 13149 bp, 5 predicted proteins | sample C33_9DmetaG_FD_165056 | JGI IMG/M metagenome (GOLD analysis project Ga0222715, IMG submission 165056) | Estuarine water microbial communities from San Francisco Bay, California, United States - C33_9D | ecosystem: Environmental > Aquatic > Marine > Unclassified | place: USA: California...
CGGGGCGCCGTTTGTGTTGTTGCACGGGTTTGACTCGTCGTGCTTGGAGTATCGTCGGTTGTTCCCGAAACTCGCGGCGGTGACGGAAACGTGGGCGGTGGATTTGCTTGGGTGGGGATTTACCGATGCGCAGGATGGTGGGATTGGGGATTACTCGCCAGAGGCGAAACGCGCGCACTTGTACGCGTTTTGGAAGGCGAACATCGGGCGACCGATGGTGTTGTGCGGGGCGTCGCTCGGGGGCGCCGCGGCGATTGATTTCGCCACGAATCATCCCGAGGCGGTGGAAAAGTTGGTGCTCGTCGATGCGCAAGGATTTATTGAGGGTTTAGGGCCGATGGGGGCGCTGCCGAGACCCATCGCGAAGGTTGGCGTCAACGTGTTGAAGACGGTGGCGTTGCGCAACGCGGCGAATCAAATGGCGTACTACGACAAGGGCACGTATGCGACGGAAGATGCGTTGCGCGTTGGACGTTTACATACGTTTGCTCCACAGTGGTGCGATGCGACGCTGTCGTTTATGCAATCTGGTGGGTTCAAGGTGAGAAATTCCATCGCCAAGGTGCCGATGGAGACGCTCGTCATGTGGGGACGCGAGGATAAAATTTTAGAGCCCTCGTACGCGGCAAAGTTTATGGAAGAGTTGCCGAATGCGAAATTGGTGTGGGTTGAAAAGTGTGGACACGTGGCGCACTTGGAACAGCCAGACTTTATGTGTAAAACGTTGTTGGAGTTTGCGGGCGAAGGCGCGGCGACGGCGAACGCGGCGTAAATATACCGTAGCTCTTTGTTATTGACACTTTCGTCCTGAATGACTTGTGTTGTTCTCGTGTTTCGAGTGACGCAACACATATTCATTTATTAGCGCACTACCGTACCGGCGGCGACGATAATGGCATGTCGGTTTGCGGTTCACCGACGAGAATGAAATTCACCGTAAACACGGGCGCCGCGCCGATTGGAACTTGAAGGACGCCTCCAAACATCGACGTTCCCGGCATCGCGTACATCTTACCGAGCCACACGCCCGGGTAAATCGGCCTCAACTCGTCGCGGAAATACTCAAACTCATGGTCATGGTCGGAATAGTCCACAACGATTGATGACGTTCCGGGTTGATTGAAATTTGACGTCGCTACCGACGCCTTACCCGGGTACAACTCGACGGGATCGTTCAATCCAAAGATGCGGTTAATCACCGCGCCGTAGTTTAGCTTGATCAAATTCGTCACTTCAGACCCATCAATTTCGTCAAAGCACTTGCCACGCCAGGAATTGAATTGAAACGACCGACGAATGCCGTACGTTCTCGCGATGGCTTCGTACGATCCAGAGCCGAGAATGCAGCCGCTGTAACAACCAGATGGTAATTCGCCAGAGAGCGGCGACGCTTGCCAGTACGCGTCGTCAAGCAACGTCGCATTTAAGTCACCACGTAACATGGGCGCGTTACACATGTCATCCAACATGAATTTAGTCGCATTGAGCGGATCTTGTCCAAAAATCGCTTGCGGGTCGACTTCGGCGTAGATGTTTTGCATAAATGTCGAATTCCACGTCGTCGGCGCGAGCGTGTCGGCTCGACGTTGCATCGCCGCCCAGCTACCCGTGGTTGAAGCACTTGACGTCATATTCAAACGGAGAAGATTGGAGAAAATGTACGTCGCCACCCGATTGGTGATTCGTTCGTAAATAGACGTCGGGCCGAATAAGGAGTCGCGCGATTGCACGATGTCCAACAGCGCCGACAAGAACGGCGTGTCGATGTCGTTAAGGCCACTCGCCCATTCGGCAAACGGCGACGGCGCACTCTCCGGCGGCGGCGAAGATTGCCCCGCGGAACTAAGCAACGACCGGCGTTGCGTCTTCACGTCGCCTTCATCGCTCGAGACGCCGACAGCCGAACCGCTCGAGACGCCCAACGCGAGCACACATGCCACAACCACCCAAGACCGTCGCCCGCACATCTCTCGAAATCCACGCTTGAGAAAACAAATAAACAACCACTGGTGTTCGTTTCGCGTCGCGCGTCGTGCGTCTGCGTGCGCGCGCGCGGAGAAATGCCGCGAATTACCCAGCAAAAGTACACACCAAAAAGGCGTTTTTTTGGCTCGTGCCTCGAAACAATCACCACTCGCCGGCGCCGGCGCGCTGACATCGCGATGTGCGCGATGTCCGCCGTCGCTCTGAACGGCGACGTCCGCGCGCACGCTCGCGCGCCATCGCCGCGTCGCGCGCTCGCGCCCGCGTCGCGCTCTGTCGCGGCGCCGCCGCCACCGAATGTGCGTTGGGCGCACGGCATCTGTCGCGCTCATCCGCACGCATCGCGTCGCGCCAAGGCGAAGCGCGCGCCCGATGCCGCGCATCCGAAGCGCAAGTACTCCGTAGACGAGCGGTTGGCGTACAAGGGCATAGACATCGAGCGCATGCGCGCTGGGGAGGAGTTTGAGGCGGACGCGAAGGCGGCGTTCGCGAGCGAGGTGCCGCGAGGCGCGGACGTGTGCGAGCACGTGGCGATGTTGGCGATGCGTCAAGAGCTTGAACAATGGCCCGCACAAAAGACGGATGCGTGGGTGTTTGCACGGGCGAGTTGTTTAACGGCGAGCGATGTTGGTGCGGTGTTGGGCATTGATAGACATAGGGACGCCGAAGCGGTGCTCAAGATGAAGACGCGCGCGAGAGCGGCGGAGAATGATTTAAAACAGTCGATGTTGGCGGGTGAATTCGCGTCGGTGTCTGCGTCTGCGTCGAAGAAGAAGAAGGATAAAAAGTATGGTCACCCGGCGACGCGTCACGGCGATGCGTTCGAAGCGGAAGCGTTGGCGCACTACGAAGCGGTGAACGACACGAAATGTTTGCACTTTGGCATGAAGACGCACGACGTATACTACTGGCTCGGAGCGTCGCCCGATGGCATCCACCCCGCCGGACGCGTTGTGGAGATCAAGTGCCCATTCACGCGACCGGTGTTGTCGAATGGCAAACGCATGCTCGAGCACTACGCGCAAATTCAAACGTTGATGGAAGTGTTTGATTGTGAATTTTGTGACTTTGTTCAATACAAACCCGCCGGTCGCGGTAAAGGTCGCTCGGGAAACATGGATGCGCCGTTGTACGTATGTGAAACCGTCCCGCGCGATCGCGAATGGTTTGCGAAACATTTTGAAACTTTGCTTGAGTTTTCGCGTTCGCTCCCGTCGCCGGCGTAGCGTGTAGCCCGTCCACATTCGGCCAGGATTCGCGCGCGACATCTCATAGTCGCCGCGCCTCGGTCGTATGCACGCGAATTGACTCTTGTTGTATCATATGAGCATATTTATATGGATTCAATCGCACAGGCATTGGTATTTATTAGTAGCGCGAATGGCCTATGGTACAGGTACGTCGCTGAGCGATGTTGTCATTACAGAACAAAAGAATCAGATCACATCGAACACTAGCAATCACTTATTACCAGGGAAATTGACGCGGCTTTTACCGTGCGCCACGCGTGCGTCGTCATGCGCCTTTGCAGCGTCATGCTCGAGTATGAAACAACCGAGATACTTGTATTTGCCGTCTACACGTATCTGCGCTCTCCATTTCCCGCCTTTGTCGTTATACTTCACGTAATCGACGCCGACAAACGACGACGTGGGTTCGCCACGTTCCCGTCGTTCGCGAGCTGCCTTCTCGTTTGCACACAGTTGCGCGTCAACACCAACTTGTTCCGCTTTCTCTTGAGCACTGGGAAAATTGACGCGACTTTTGCCTTGCGCCACGCGTGCGTCGTCATACGCCTTTGCAGCGTCGTCTTCGAGCATGAAATGCCCGAGATGCTTGTGTTTGCCGTCTACATGTATCTTCGCTACCCATTTCCCGCCTTTGTCTTTAAGCTTCACATACTCGACGCCGACAAACGACGACATGGGTTCACCGCGTTCCCGTCGTTCGCGAGCTGCCTTCTCGTTTGCACACAGTTGCGCTTCAACACCAACTTGTTCCGCTTTCTCTTGAGCACTGGGAAAATTGACGCGGCTTCTACCGTGCGCCACGCGTGCGTCGTCATACGCCTTTGCAGCGTCGTCTTCGAGCATGAAATGCCCGAGATGCTTCAGCTTGCCATGTACCATTATCAGCGCTCTCCATTTCCCGCCTTTGTCGTTATACTTCACGTAATCGACGCCGACGAACGACGACGTGGGTTCGCCACATTCCTGTCGTTCGCGAGCGGCTTTCGTGTTCGCACGAAGTTGAGCGTCAACAGCATCTTGTTGCGCTTTCTCTTGAGCACTGGGGAAATTGACGCGACTTTTGCCTTGCGCCACGCGTGCGTCGTCATACGCCTCTGCAGCGTCGTCTTCGAGCGTGAAACAACCGAGATACTTGGTTCTGCCGTCTACATGTATCCGCGCTTGCCATTTCCCATGGGAAACGCCTTTGTCTTTAAGATTCACGTAATAGACGCCGACGTACGACGCCGACGTGCTGCGTTCGCCACCTGTCCGCCGTGCACCGCCACACACGACCGCCGCCCTGCGCGCCTTCCCCACCTCCCACGCGCGCACCACCGGCCACGCCACGCACGCACACGCCATCCAAACGTCGCGCGCGCCCAAATGGCGTTACTTGTATTTGTGGTTTTCGCGCCAGCTGTCATTTTTTTGAACACAAAAAATTTAAATTTTCCACGGCTGCGCATGACGACGGTCGTCGCCAGACCGCGGCGCGTGCACGGCCGCGCACACGCCGCCCGCGCGCGGTGGAACGCGAGCATGGACTGGTGCGCGCTGAACGACGGCGCCGAGCGCGGGGCGAACGCGGATGAGGCGCACGCGGCGGCGGCGCGCACGGCGGAAGCGGAGGAATCGCGACTCGCGGCGAGCTATGAATCCGCGCTGCGTGCGGCGGCGAGTGGGGATCGCGCGACGGCGATCGAGGCGTTGAGGCATGTGTTGGGACACGCGTTGACGAATGATGGGGAGAATATGTCTGCGGGGCTCGCGCGCGTGAAGTTTTTGGCGTTGAAGAATCTCGGGCGGTTTTTGGAGGAGGACGCCGCGCGCTCAAACGCGACGACGAAGGGGGATGGTTCGGAAGCGCTCAGGTGCTATGCGGCAGCGGTAGAGCTGGATGATGAAGATATGATGTTATGGCGTCGATTAGGCGGTGCTGCGGCGGCGAGAGGGGAGTTGAGCGTGGCGAGAATGGCGTACGAGCGAGGGATCGCGCTGCGGCCGACGAATCAACTGTTACTGGAAGACTTGAGCGAAGTGTGCTTGGCGGCTGGGGATTTAGACGCCGCACGCGGACTCGCGCGTGAAATTTTGCGACACGATTCTACACACGTTCGTGCGCGCGCGATGGCGGACGCACCGGAGACCTTGGAGCTGTCGGCGGCGATGCGGGACGCGCAGGCTGCTCGAGCGGCGAACGCGCCGCACGTTGACCAGGACAATGAGATTGCGATTCGATTCTCACCATCGATAGAAAAGTCGTGGGGCATGCTCGCAGGCATTCTCGCACGGCTGGGCGGTATTTCATGGCCCGAAGCGGAGTTGGAGAAGACACCTGGCGGTGGAGGCGACGACGAAGGCGACGACGGCGATGACGTGACGGGCGTCGCTACGCCAGTGAAGACGATTGAGTCCGCGGCGACGCCTTCGCAAACGCCAGTCCCACTACCGAGCGCAGTAGACACACCACCGAACGATGTTCCTGGCGAGTTGACCAATTTGTCGTTTTTACGAGCCGTCGATGGCGTGGACGTGCCGGTCGGCGTGCCGCTAGGGAAGAGTCTTCGTTTCATCTTTGACAGCGAGAGCGAAGCACGCGAGCCGGAAACTGTCGACATGGTTGATACCGCCGACGCGGCGACGCAAACTGCTACGTTGGACACGCCGACCAAACAGCCAGAAGTCATCGATCTCGCCGCGGATGATACAAAAGATCGGAATGCTGAGACGCCCGTGCGGGCGAGCCATTCTGAAGCCGTTGAGCCATCTCAGGGCGGTGACACTGCGACAAAGAGCAAGCGCCAGCGACGAGCATCAGTAGAAGGACCAGTGCGGAAATCCCGTCGTCAAGAGGAATTGGATGCGAAGAAGGCTATTGAGGATGAAAAGGAGCGTCTCATTGCCGAGGAAAAGGCGGCAATCAAAGCCGCTGAAGCCGCAGAGCGCAAAAGACTTCTTGACGAGAAAAAGTGGGCACCCGAACAACAGATTGCGCAAACTTTATTAAAGCTGATTGGTATCGAATATGAAGACCCGACGTTGGCGTTAGCAAAGGCTAAAAAGGAGAAGGTTGGAGGTGATGAGGGGCACGCGCACGACGTCAAGAAGAAGCATTTGCGAGAGTTGAAAGAAGCCGCAGCGAAAAAGGCTGAAGAGGAGCGTCGTTTGAAAATTATTGAACGCGTCGCCGCATTTGTCAGCACCGTTGACGGCTCTAACGGTGGGGTCGCGCACGTCGCGTGGCGTTTTCTTTCAACAACTGCGGCACGTTGGCGTCCCGATACTGAAGATGACTGCGCGCCGAGTCCATCAATGTTGTTCACTATTGTACAAATCTATGGCATTGGCCCCGGCGACGAATTAGCACCGAAAACTCGTATCATGCTCTGCTTAGCAGACGCGGCCGTCGTCGCTGCTCGAGCTTGTTCGCTTGAACAACCCGAACGCCAGGTACTTAGATGTGTTGCGCAAGGCTTTTTGGACCAGGCGTCGACTGAAATGACCAACGACATCACGCAAGATTTTCAAGCTGAAAGTCTATTCTTACGGCACAAAGTGGCCGAACTTTCCGGAGAAGAACCTAGTGTGATTTCCTTCTACCTCGATCAAGCTCAAGAAGTGGCTCCTGATGACGCTGAAGTTCCTTCGCCGTCTGGTGCAATCGTCGACGCCGCGCCAGCACGCTTCACCAAACAGTTGCTACGAGCGGCGATAGATTCCATGAAGGTGAAAGAAGTCGTCACCGGCGCCGCATCTAGATTCTCCAAAGGACAGACTTCTGAATTAGTATCGACGTTGACGCCTTTGCTGTTAGCTGATGAAGATGAGGAGCTCACAGACGCTCTGACTTTGACGCAATCAGAGCGCCAAGAAGCACTCAAGGTGCTCGCCATGGCAGCCAGAGAAGAAGGGGGTGCTTGTGTGGTCATCGAGCTTAGAGCGCTGAAGTGCTTGTATGATTTGACCAAGGATTCTAGAAATTTGCGTAGTATGGCAGAGGCCATCGATAGTTCAAAGCGTGTGCACACAAAACACGCGCTCGAAGTCGTCGAACAACTTGGCATCCAGACGATTGCAGCGTCTCTATTCGAGTTACACTACAGCGAGCTCGCAAGAGAACCTGGAGTGAAAAAGAACCTGAATAAATCGCGAGTGGCATCAGCTAACATGGAAGCGGCGGCGCTCGTGCTTTCGTCCATACAGCGCGCTTCAAAGGGAACTGTCAGCGAAGTTATTGAATTACACGAAAAGCTTCACGATAGACTCGCTGACTGCCGATGCTGCTGTGGAGAGGCACGCAAAGGCGCGTTTCTCAAGTCTTCGTTGATTCATTTGGCGAGGCACCGTAATAGAGTGTCCGCAGCTCGAGAAGCCCGACAGATTGCGGAAGAGCCTAAAGACGGGAAGAAGAGAGTCGGGCGCCCCAAGGCGGCTCAAGCAGAATTGAAAGGAAATGGGAATAGCACAAAAAACAATACGAACGCCGATGATGACGAAGAAGGTGGAGGTCGTCGGCGCGTGCGTCGACAGCGCGTCAGCAGTATTGAAACTGACGATCGAACGCCGCAAGACAGAGCAGATCGTAAAATATTGGAGAGGTTGGACAAGCTCATCGTTCAATTTTGTTATTGTGTGTATGGGTTTGAGTTGGAGCGTCCAAAACGTAGATGCCGGGAAGAAGCCGGAGCCACAGATGCAATGTTGGCCATCACTTCTGAGCAGAATGCCGCGGACTTGTGGTTGTCTCTTCAGCCTTACGCGATGCAGAGTAAAGATCAGCAACGCGAGACGATTTGCGCGATTATGCAGGCTATTCGCTCGCATGTATCAGACCCTCCGCCAACGAAGCAAGGCGCTGCTGTGGATTCGTATTTGACGGAATTCAGTGACTACCTCACCGTGAACCTGAGCGTCGATGAAGTTGTCGCCAAGGAGCGCGCGCTTGCAAGAGCTCTGATCTCACGACCTACTCCAGATGAAGCGCTCATGGAGCTTCGTCTTCCTGGCACGCCAGCCAAGAGCGACAAGTCGGAAGCGTTACCAAAGTCTCCCAAAGCATCGGTTGTGCACGTACCGGGTAGCTCCAGTTCCAGTGCGTCTACTGTTGAGGACAAAATCACACGATATGGCGAAGTTTACAAGACTATGTATCAATTTTGCATCGAAGTTGATGGTCCTGCTTTGGAGAATGCACTTGAAGCAGAGCAAACGGATTCACAAGAGATTTTCGCTTTGCTTGAAAGTTGCATGCCGTCAGGTGTAACCCCATTTGAGCGTAGAAATGTCGCCACACGCGCGATTGAAGTCGTGACCGACGGTCTTGTTGCACATGCGAGTGAGGATTTCATGCGCATGTTGAAATTTGACGTCCAATACAATCTCAAGCGTCCTCAGAGTTGGATTGCTTTAGCTGACCACATGGACACCATTAAGGACATCGTGCTAAATGACTCTGCGAAAATCATGACCGTGGATTCGTTCCGAGCGAGTTCGATGATGGAGCTGATCAAGAGTTATCAAGTGGCTATCCGAAGAGCATTGTTAGCGGCGGATGAGGCGTTGTCTATGTCGTACCACGAGGGACACGATGAGACTGAATGGATTCGTTCACAAATTCATGAACGCCTCGGCCAAGCGAGTTATGAATTCTTGCAAAATGCGCCTCCGCTATACGATGGACGCTTGAATACACTCAACACGAATGATGCTTCATACAAGGCAGCTCTTGCGTTGTGCCGGAGCGCGTACACTCGCGCTGCTGAGTCTAATCCTGACGAGTGGTCGTATCCGTATCATTTGGCTAAACTTGCCAAAAAGAGCGGACAACCACTGGCACAAGTGCTAGCCATGCATGCGGGTGCTTTGGCGTTACTCCCAGGCAGTCTCGAGGCGATCTATCAAGTTGCAAACATTCGATTACGTATCTTGATGTCCATCGCTGTCGATGGCCGAAAGAAGATGTCGCCTGAGGATCAAGCGTTGACGATTGCCGTACTCAAGCAACCTTTCGCTCCGGGGGCGATGCAAAACAGCTGGATTGGTGCTTATCGCGATTGCATCGAAGCGTTGCTCTTCATATCGAAAAACTATCCCAAGTTTCACAAGGCAAATTTCCGTTTAGCTTGGGCCCGATTGAAGAAATCTCCTGGCGAAATCGGACACTCTAGAAAAGCGTTGGAGTATCTCGAACCGCTCTTCACAGTCCCGAGAACAGGCACATTCAAAGCAGTGATGGTGGAAATCGATGATTCAAACCTCGGTATTGACAACTCAGGCAGAGAAACTCAGCTCAACGACGGCACTAGTTCAATTGTTTATGAGGCTGGTGTCAACGAGCCGCGAAGACGCTTTATCGCCAATGTCAGACGTGCTCTTCAGCTTTACCTCGCACTCCTGTACACTAATGAAGATATTGGCACCCTGGCGAGCGCGGTAGCGTATCTTTCGGACTTTAAGACATCCGCAAAGTCGCGCTTATCGGTTGTTTCTTCGGCGAGGGATGTTCGCATGTACGCCGTGGGTCTCATGCTTCGCGCCATTTGTCAAACGTTGGCGCAGCCGGAACTTTCAGACGATCTCGTCACTCAGCGTGGTGAAAGAGTACCACCTCACAAGCGTGACACGTTCCTTGAACATGCGTACAACACGTGGTTTGAGTTTGCTATCCCTGCCCGCGGTAACGTCTCAGCATGGGAGACAAACGTGAGCGACGCATTCGAGCAAATTACAGGTGAAGAAACGCGCGCTGATTCTGGACCTGACCTCATCAAGGAGCCATATCAGACTGCATTTTTCAACGCTAGTGAAGTCAATTCTTCAACGAAAGCTTTGCTTGACTTTGAAAAGTTCGCTTTGGAGCACGTGGCAAACTTGGAAGCCAAATCTGACTTGTCCGCTCTCGCAGCGCAGTTCTCCTTATGCACATCTCGTCTGACAGAATGCAAAACGAACGATACGCATGTTCTCGAGCAAGGCCGTGCTCGATTGCGAATCCTCCAAAATGCAAATAAACTCGCATTCATTCGATGTTCTGAAACCACGCTTGTGGCGCTCGCCAAAGGAGACATTGATCTCAAGGCTGATATTGATGCTGACACGAATGACAAGGGCAAGAGTGCTGAAGAAGAAGCCGAGGCTGAAACTTCCAGATTTGAGCAAGAAAAGGCGTTCGCCGACGGCGAAACTATTCTTATCACGGCCCAGCGCATGCATCGTAACACCAAGCAAGACTCTGTCACTCGCGCCAACGAGTACCACGTGAACCGCAGAAACGTATTTACGATGTACGTGAACGCTTCCAAGTCTGGTCGCCCATTGGCGACAGGACATTATGCCGAAGGCACGGATTTACATCGCGTCTATTGTGAACTTGTGCAATCGATGCAGCAATGTGAAACCTTGGGTCAGAAACATCGCGAACTCGTGGAAGCGGCGCTCGCAAACGAGAGTCAGACGACCAACCCAGAACAGCTCAAGCTCATCAAGGGTGCATACGAAGACCTCAACTCGGCGAATGACAATCATACAAAGATCACGCAGATGTGGGACGCAACCTGCGCGGCATTCCGCGACGAAACTACCGCAACTTCTGCTGCGATGAGTAAAAGTGACATTGCTACAGCCGACACGACGGCATACATTTTACGCGTCGCCAGCGCGGTGTCGAAAACCGACGTCACGGACCTCGCCTCCGCCGAGAGCATTGTCGACGGCGCCGTCAACGACGCGCGCAAAATGCGAGTTCAGTTCAAGAAAGCAACCGCGTTACGTGAGAAAGCCAAGAAAGCCAAGAATAAAGCCATCGCCGCCGCCGAGCCGACTGAGCCAATCGAAGACGCCGTCGCCGCCGCGGAAGACGCTCCAGAAATTCTTCCCGACCAACAACTCATCACCATTGACGCCGACGCCGATGACGATGTTCAAATGCTCGACGCCTAGTGTACACGCACCCATTGCAATCATACATTCAACACCTGTGTACGCGCCGCGACGTAAACAAGATGACGATCCCTGACCCGCGCGAATGATTCCGACTACACCTCAAACCCCGACGCACGCAAAAAATATTTTGCGCGCGACGTGTATGCACGCACGCATCATTTCCGTCAGGCACGCGTTGTATTCACCATCCTTGACACGCATCTTTGCCGCGAATACCTCGAAACCGGCTTTCATTCTCCGATCCGCTGCCCGCACCATCATGCACGGATTTAACGACACCTCCGACGCCGGTCGCGGCGCCGCGCGCAAGCGTCCTCGCGCCGGACGGTCCACAAACAACGTTCCGCACCCTCGCGCGCCGAGCGACGGCGCCGGGCAGTCGCGAGGGATCAGCGACAGGTTAGATTTCGGTGACGATTCTCGTGGCGGCGGCGGCGGCTCTAACGAAAGACGCGACACCCAAGGCGGGTACAACGCCAACGCCGGCGGCCGCGGCGGCCGCGGCGGTCGCGATGGTGGTCGCGGCGGTGGTCGCGGTGGTCGCGGTGCGTCAAACGCGCCTCCGAGACCAAACTTGGCGAAAAACCACGGCGCAACGCTCGCCGTCGCCGAACGCGTGCAAGTGCCGACGGGCAACGCGCCGAGCCAAACGGCGGCGTTCGCCAACATGGGCTTGACAGAACGCAGCTCGCGCGCGATTCATGAAGTCATGAAATTCACGCACGCGACTTCGGTGCAGGACGCGACGTTGCCGCATATTATGCGCGGATTGGATGTGCTCGCGCGGGCGAAAACTGGAAGCGGTAAGACGGTTGGGTTTTTACTCCCCGCCATCGAACGCTTGGCAAAGACTGGTGCGCCGCGACGCGGGAACGTGAGCTGTCTCGTAGTGTCCCCGACGCGTGAACTCGCATCGCAGATTGCAGAAGAGGCGAAGAGCTTGTTGACGTTTCATGATTTTGGCGTCCAAGTTGTCTTTGGCGGGACGAATATGAATAGCGAAAAGAAGCGTTTGCAAACGCAAGGCGTGGAGTTTTTAATCGCCACGCCCGGACGATTGATTGATCACCTCGAGACTGGAGATTTGGCGCAGCGCGTGCAAAACCTTGACGTGCTCGTGTTGGATGAGGCTGATCAGTTGCTCGATATGGGTTTCAGACCGAGCATCGAGCGCATCTTGTCCTACTTGCCATCCGAGCGTCAAACGTTGTTGTTCTCCGCCACGGTGCCGAAGACGGTGCACGAAATCGCCGCCAACGCTCTTCGCCCTGGGCATCAGTACATCGATTGCGTGGGCGACGACGCCCCGGCAACGAATTTGCAAGTCGAACAATCGATGATTATGGCGCCATTCAACGATCACTTGACGTTGCTCACGCAAGCCATCGAGGCGCACCAAGCCGTCGAGCCAAACCACAAGGTGATGGTGTTCTTCCCCACGGCTCGCGCCACGCAACTCGCCGCGGAAATGTTCGAGGCGATTGGCAAGCCCGTGTTTGAAATTCACAGCCGCAAGTCGCAAAGCGCGCGCACCAAGGCGGCGGATCAATTCCGTGCGTCAAAGTCGGCGGTGATGATGTCCTCCGACGTCACCGCGCGCGGCATGGATTTCCCGGATGTCACGTTTGTCATGCAAATCGGTGTCCCGAGCGCCCGCGAGCAGTACATTCACCGTCTCGGCCGTACCGGACGCGCGGGTAAGACTGGTCAAGGTTTACTCATGCTTGATCCGGCGGAAAAATACTTTTGCCGCGCCGTGCAAGACTTGCCGATTACGACGCTCAATCCGACGATTGACCCGGCGACGGATGCCCGCGTGCGCCAGGGCGTGAGCCGCATCAGTCAAGACACCAAGGATCAGTGCTACGCCGCGTGGTTGGGATTCTACAACGGCTCGAGCTCGAAAATGGGATGGAGTAAGGAGAAACTCATCGCCGAGGCGAATGAGTACGCGATGACGACGTTGCAATGCCGACAACTTCCGGGATTGTTG
>Ga0222715_10003910_pt1 | contig 13146 bp, 15 predicted proteins | sample C33_9DmetaG_FD_165056 | JGI IMG/M metagenome (GOLD analysis project Ga0222715, IMG submission 165056) | Estuarine water microbial communities from San Francisco Bay, California, United States - C33_9D | ecosystem: Environmental > Aquatic > Marine > Unclassified | place: USA: California...
GATCGGGGGAAAATATTATTCAACAAGCCGAAGATCCAATGTATGTAGCCGCCGCAACAGGTGTTGTTACCACATTGGCTGTAGCTTCATTGGTGACACTTAAGGACTTTGGTGACGAAGAGTATTGGTCTTTCACACCCGAAGCCGAACTTAAGAATGGCAGATTGGCCATGCTTGGATTTACCACTCTATTGGGATTGAGTGCCATGTAACCGACAAACTCCAACATCCTTACCTTTTCCTCCATACTAAATGTTCCTGCCCTGCGCATCACGTAGGCCAAGAGCATCGCGAGCACATAGACGTTATAAACGATCGGCTTCATAACTTAATCAAGTTTTAAAACACTCTTTGTTGGGCGCAACATCCACATTGATGCGAGGAGTGTGATACTGAAGAGGGCGACGTTCATACCGGCGTAGGTCTTTTCGGATTGCTTGGCGTTTTCACACTTGACGGTCCAGTTGAGAGCCGCGGCGCTACCAACAAGACCCATTATGGAATAGATAAGCATGAACACAGGAAGTTCTTTCTTGGCCAATTTCAAGATAAGGAGAGTAAATGGAATGGTGAGACCAATAGTGAGAGTGGCAGCGAGATACTTGTTGAGATTTTCCTGGATTGGCTTATCCTTCATGGCTTCGCACTTGGAATAAACACTCATACCAATTGATGATACTATCATGTAGAGGAAACCCAACATCAAAATCACACCAACACTTCCCCACGATATTTCAAGTTGGAGCTTACCAGAAGCAAGTTTTTTAGCACGGTTGTACATTGAAGTTGCTTTTTTGGAAGCATTTTCTGAGCTAATATTTGCGATATCAAGATCTAATGCAGTTGACATTTATTATACTTATAGAAATTATTCTATTTTATATCAATAGTGATGAAACTTCCTGACGTTGTATTTGTTAAACACTGTCCAGACATCTCACCTGAAAGAAAAATTTTCTTAGAACAACACCTCAAAGAAAGAGTTCCAATAAAAGATGTTCGGTGGATAGAGGATTATAATCATGACCACCCATTTGTTATTTGGCTTAATGCAAAATATAATCTTCCGTATGGTCCAAAACTTACCAGCAATTTTGTAAAAACCCTTGTGATGATGAAACAAATGGTTGATGAAAATATTGAGAGTGCTCTTCATGTAGACGATGATGTTACTTTTCATCGCGACTGGGTAAAATATTTTGAAAGTATACCGGATGATGCAAAACTTGAGCAAATTGGTTTTTTTAATTTGGGTACATCACCATTTTTTAATATTAAACCAAAATTGGGTGAATTATATCAACTTCCAAATAATGGTGGTTGTGAATGTACATGGTGGGGTTTAAATACTGTGAAAGCTTTTTTGGAAGACATGAATCTTCACGAAGCAATTGATATTGTATTTCACGGTTTTATGCTTTCTAATAAAAAACCACTTCTTAATATGCCATTGTGTCATCAAACATCTGACCTAATGAAATCGAGTACACTTGACCACGAGACACGTAAATCATCAAATTGGATGGCATATGTACAAAATTACAAAAACTTGCCTAAATTGAATTTTAACCAACTCCTCAAGGATTTTGAAGAGTTTGAAAAAAAGAGAAAACAAGTTGAAGATAAATTTGAACAAATTTATGGTAAACGAGTCGAGATTAAGAATGTTAAATATATTCTCAATGAAGACGCAGATCATCGTTTGAATATTCTTGAATATGAATTAATTGAAGACAAAGTTAATGTTTGATCTTCCATAAGCGCCCGCACTGTAACCAAAAGTTGATAGATCTGTAAGATCCTGATTTCCAGCGGTTATATATAGGTGTTTACATTTTGAAAGTAAAAACCAGTCTAAATAACAAGCATATCTTTGTTCTTTTGTAACATCGTAGTTCTTGAGTGTGTCACATTTGTATGTGAGAACAATGTCATGCTCAAGAGTTACAATTTTATTCGGAAATCTTTTCTTGAACATCTCTTTAATTTCATGACTATCACTCGCTAAGAAAAATTTAGAATCCGTATTCTGAATAATTTCAATAAACTTTTCTATAGCACTATCTTTTGCAAAGTAAGCTTTTTTAATTTTACCATTTTCATCCTTTCCGTGACACCCAATATTTTCAGAGTCTTTTGAACAAGCTCCACGTCTAATATGAATTCCGTATTCTAGACCATGATCATGCTTTTTGATGAGTTCATTGAGATCTTTATTTGGTTTAATTATTTCGGATAAATTTGAATGAACTCGGTGAAAATATGTAGGATTTATTAATATTCTTGTTTCAAACTTTTCTTCATTTGGGTCATCTGTAATTTCAAAACCACTGAATTCTACACCTCTATCGACATCTGTAAGAGATTTATAGGCGCGCGGTTTCGGTGACCTACACACTAAATCAGATAAACATAGAGCGACATTACCCCATCCCATAGATTCTGGTAGATAAAAGGTTGTCATTATATGGTTATGGTTGATTTATTCTTTAATGTAATTGACAAGATCTTCGCGAGTTTTCTTTTGAGACCAGCCAAGAGCCTTAAGTTTATTAGCGCATATATAGTATCTACTATCGTTGAATGGGCGATCATCAACATATTCAATCCATTCATTATAATCTTCCGTATCCTTTATAGTTTTTATAATAAGCTTTGTCACATCCATGACGCTCAACTCATCATCTGACGCAATGTTATATATTTCACCTGTTTTACCTTTTTTCCATATTGTTTCAACCGCGTCAACTACATCTTCAACATGCATAAATGCTCGTTTTATTTCAGCTCCACGTTTACCGTGAATTGTACATTTTTTATTGTTTTTCAATAATCTTATAAATTTTGGAATAAGCTTTTCTGGATATTGATTTGGACCATAAACATTATTACATCTTACAACTTTAATATTCATATTGAATGATTCAATGTACGACATTATGATCATTTCTGCCCCAGCCTTTGAAGCCGCGTATGGATTTGTTGGACGTAAAACACCTTTGTCTTCTGTAAATGGTTCATCTGTTTTCGATTCACCATACACTTCATCGGTACTAAAATGTATAAATTCAACGTTTGGTATGTGACGTCTACACATTTCAACAAGTGCATGTGTTCCATAAGTATTATCCATTGTAAATCCGAGTGGACTTGTGAATGAATTATCTACATGACTTTGTGCGGCAAAGTGAAACACGTAATCAAAATTATACTCTTGAATTATTCTTTGAAGAATTCCAGTGTTGCATAAATTATGTTTTATAAATGTGGCTGCACCTGGATTAACATTATCAACATTTGAGCAATAATCCATTTTATCAATATTTACAAAGTTGATTTCTGGGTATCTTTCCTTCATAATATTTATAAAGTTTGATGCAATAAACCCACACCCACCCGTAACTAAAGCATTAGGCATTTGTAATAATGTTCATACTACCTTTAAGTTAATGGAAATATTTACCACTTTGTTGTTTCATCTCTGCAAATGACTTGAGAAGGTCACATACCCGATCAACATCTTCAATAGTCAATCCGTGATGGGCACCCAAAAGAAATCCATCTCTCATAATCTTATCGGCATTTTCAAAGTCACCCAAGTATTCACGGAAAGCTGGATGTCTTGTAATGTTACCCGCAAATGTAACACGAGTTTGAACTTCGTGATCTTCAAGGTAGTTTACAAGTTCAAGACGATCTGGACATTGAAGAGGAATTGCAAGCCAATTTGGTTTAACCGAGTCATCCGGGAGAGTGTAGTAAGAACAACCCTTGAGGTTTTCCAAATATCTCTCCACCATTTGACGTCTAGTCGCGAGGAAACCTTCTAACTTATCAAGTTGAACAAGACCAAAAGCCGCATTCATTTCACAAGCCTTGAGGTGATAACCTGCAACACCATAGAGGAACTTCCAATCATATGGAATTCCATCAACGGAGTGATTGAAGCGCTCACTTGGTTCTTCAATATTATCACCGATACGACCCCAATCTCGGAACATAATAGCTCTCTTAAGATGTTCTTCATCATTGAACATGACCATACCACCTACACCACCCGCGGTAATAACATGGCTAGCGTAAAAGCTTGTTGTAGCAATGTCTGTACATTCAGTCTTTGTGATGGTATCTGCGGAGTCTTCAAAGAGTGTGATATCTGGAAATGCTTCGCGAATTGCTTTCCAATCTGGGACATTACCAATAAGATTTGGAAGGATAATACACTTTGTCTCCGGGGTAACAACCTTCTTGAGGTCATCAACACTTGGGACATAGGTGTTCAAACCCACATCACAGAAAACCGGTTTGAGACCGAGTTGAACAAGTGGTGCCACCGTCGTGGAGAATCCACAAGCTGGTGTCACAACTTCAGAACCCTTAGGTAGATCCAAAGCGCAAAGACCCAAAAGAATCGCACTACTTCCAGAATTTACAAATAGTCCATGTCTCTTTCCAAAGATATCGGCAACCCGTTTTTCAAATTCCACAGAGCGATCACCAAAACCAGCGAGCCAGCCATCGCGCAAGCAAGCCTCAACGGCTTTAATTTCTTCTTCTCCATATGATTCAAACTTGTTGGGGGCATACCAAACTTTTTTGGGCATTTGGTTAAAGACTACGCTAATCTTTAAATTAGATGAAAGTTTGTGTACTTGGTGCTAACGGTTTTATTGGTAAAAATTTGATAAAGGGTATGAGCTGGGTGGGTGTGACGAGACAAGTTTTAGACCTAATTGATCAAGATGCCGTTGAAAGATATTTCAAAACACATAAATATGATGTTGTAATTCATTGTGCGGCGAGTATAGATCAAAGTAATGAAAGTACGACATATAAAAATGTCATGATGTTTGAAAATGTTACGAGAGTTTTTAAGGGGAGGCTTATTTACTTTTCAAGTGGCGCGGCATTAAGGGGTGATCCACCACGAGATCCATATGGTCTTTCAAAGTGGGTCATAGATAAGCGTATTCAAACCATTGATAATGCATATTCATTGCGCATTTGGGGATGCTACGGACCCGGTGAATTACCAGGTAGATTTAGTGCGGTGTGTAAAGAAAAAGGTCATGTCTTAATAGAAAAGGATAGATATTTTGACTTTGTTGATATAGAATATGTCCGAAAGATCGTTTTTGATTATGTACATGGATATTTAACCGACAAAGAATATAATATTGCGCACCCAGAAAAGTTTTTACTTTCTCAATGGGCAGAAAAATTTGGTGCCACATGGGAAATAAAAGATAATTCTGGACTAGATAATCCTTATGTAAGCGAACGTAGTACACCAATGTATTAAAGATACTAAATTATTATATGTTAAGATGAAAGTAGCAATCATAGGCACTGGAAACATAGGCACTGATTTGTTATATAAAATACTAAAAATAGATGAATATAAGTTAGTGGGGTTTGTTGGTAGGCGAGAATCTACAAAAAAACTACCAAACAACGTTCCATATTATTCGACCGGAATACAATTTTTCATCGATAATCCAAGATGTTGTGATATTGTTTTTGATTGCACCGATGCATATTCTGCAACTAAAAATGCTACAATCTTTTTAGAACAAGGTATAATAGTCATTGATATGACACCGTCAAAAATCGGGAGGATGTGTGTACCAAATGTAAATTGCGAATGTCTTAAACATGCAACAAACGTAAATATGGTAACATGTGGTGGTCAGGTTTCTATCCCGCTTTTAAAATACTTGACTGGTAAATGTAAAGTTTCTTATGCGGAAGTAGTTACACAAATTTCTTCTGAGAGTGCAGGAATGGCTACCAGAATTAATATTGATAAGTATATTCAAACTACCGAAAACGCTATTCAAAACTTAACTGGTATAAATAACTGCAAAGTTATACTTAATGTGAATCCATCACCAGAAACTGTGATGCAAACTACCATATTTTTGAAAGCTACAAAATCTACGTTTGAAGATTATGATAATTTTATTAGTATGATGCGTAAATATGTGAAAGGTTATACTTCGGAAATACAACCAACTTATATATCAAATGATATACTCATGGTATCTGTGAAAGTCTATGGTTCAGAAGACTATTTATCAAAGTATGCGGGCAATTTAGATGTTATCAATTGTGCAGCTATTGAAGTTGCAAATAAAATTTTCAGTTTTAAAAATGACAATGTACATGTAAAGAATGTTTATGATAATGTTTTAGATATTTGAGATTACTTAAACGATACACACATGATATCATTAATGACAACAAGTAAAGTTAGTGATGTGATAGTGTCATTCCTTTTAGAAAAAGGGATAACAACCGTATTTGGTATTATAGGTTCTGCCAATTCTCATATATATAATTCATGCGCGGAAGCTGGAATTAGAATACTAAATACTCATAATGAGCAGGCAGCTGTATTAGCTGCGGGTGCTTATTACAGAACATCTGGTAAACTAGCTTTAGCTCTTGTAACAGCTGGTGGTGGTGCTACAAATGCTATAACAGGTGTTGTTAGTTTATGGGCAGACTCTACACCAGTCCTCATAATTTCTGGACAGGAAAAACGTGAGTACGTGGAAAATCACTCTCACCGCCGAATGTATGGAACACAGGGTTTTGATATTGTTCATATGGTTTCAAAAACAACAAAATACACAAAACTTGTAGAAGAGGCGAATATACACAATGAACTAGAATGTGCTTATCATACAGCTCTTTCCGATAGAAAAGGTCCGGTTTGGTTAGACATTCCTTTTGATGTGCAATCAAAGTATGTACCAGATAGATTGTGGAATCATATGTCTCACGAGAAAGTTAAACCAAATGACGATGATATGAAAAAAGTTATAGATTTAATAAATCAAGCGGAACGACCAGTAATACTTGCGGGTCATGGAATTAAACTGTCTGGTTCAGAAGAACTTTTTAGGTCTAGAGTTGAATCATTAAACATTCCAATTTTGGTCACATGGTCAGCGATAGACATTTTAGATCATGAAAACCCACTGTTTTTGGGGAGTCCTGGTGTGTATGGACAGAGATCCGCTAATTTTATATTTCAAAAATGTGATCTTCTCATAACAATTGGAACTCGATTAACGATTCCACAAACTGGTTATGATTTCAATGAAGTTGCAAGAAATGCAAAGATAGTTATGGTTGATATTGATGATACCGAATTCAAAGAATTTGTTGATTTACCAATCAAAGCTGATTGTGGAGAGTTTCTGGAAAGATTGGGATGTTTTAGAAGTATGTGTGTACCATGGATAAATGAGTGTCGCAAGATACGTCAAGAGTTTCCAATTATTGAAGACAATCATAAAGATGATATATTTCCAAATTCGTATAGAATAATTGATAAAATTTCTGATTATTTGAAACCTGACCAAATTATTGTGACTGATATGGGAACAGCTTTACTTTCCGGACATCAATCTATTCGTCTTAGACATGGAATGACTATGTTTTCCTCATATGGTTTGGGTGAAATGGGTTATGGTCTACCAGCTGCGTTTGGAGCAGCCATTGCTGGAAATGGTCGCGAAGTTCTCTGTCTTAATTGCGATGGTGGTATGATGATGAACATCCAGGAATTGCAAACTATTATTCAACACGGTTTACGTGTAAAGATTGTGATATTTAATAATGATGGTTACCTAATGATTAAACATACACAAAAAATGTTGTTTAACGGTAATTATAGCGCCGTGGACAAGAATACAGGTATCGTACTTCCTGATTATATGAAAGTAGCGAAAGCGTTTGGGTACGAAAATTTTAGGGTAAAAACATGGGATGAGTTTGATTTCTACTTTTCTCGCTTCATGGATCATGATGGTCCCGCGATTTGTGAAATATTCATGCCACCTAATCAAGACTTTTTACCTAAAGTAAAGGGTGTTCTTCAAAGTGATGGTTCTATTTTTGCACCACCGATTGAAGAAATGTCACCAGTTTTACCAATGGAAACTGTTCAGCGAGTAATGGGAGAAACAATATCTAAAAAATCTTCTATAATTGTTCGGACATCTGAGCAGCAATAACCCGCACAAGATCTTCTTGACCGGCAACTAACTTTCTGTTTCCAAGTTCTTCTACAAGCTTGGCAAGAGGAACTTTATATTTTTGTGCCGATTCTAATATTTTCTGTTCAAAAACCGAATGTAATTTATATTTTGCAGTTAAAATGTTTATAGTTTTAGTAATAGGTGTTTTGTATTCTAGATCTTCAATCTCTTCCAGTACATTTATATCACCAGATGGATGAATTGTCGTTATTACTTCAAGTGGGGTGTTACCCGCACCTGCACCAAATCCATGGACAGTGGCATCTATAATTTCCGCACCATTTTGTATAGCTATCAAAGAATTCGCAACAGCCATACCCATGTTATTATGTGCATGAAATCCCAATTTTATTCCAATTTGAGATAATCGTTTAAAACATTCTTCCACTTGCTTCGGAAAAAACGAACCCGTTGAATCCATTATTATTACAGCTGATGCACCATATGATTTAATTTTTTCAACTTCACTTACCAATACGTCTAGTGGACATGTTGCACACATCATTAATGCTCCATAAACAGTCTTCCCTTTACTGGCTAAATATTCTATGTGTGATTTTGTGATCGAAGCCTCTGTACAATGCGAAGCAATTCTAAAAATATCAACCCCCAATTTTATAGCTGGTTCTATATCTCGTTCTATCGTTGCAATTCCAGGTATGACATGTACCGATAATTTTGTATTTTTCAGATAACTTTTAGCTAAAGAGATCATTTCAACATCTGATAAAGCCGCTCTACCGATTAAAATAGAAGAAGCGCCTAGACCATTCCCATGTCCAATTTCCATTACAGGAATTTTGGATTTTTCAACGAATAGACAATGTTTTTTTATCATATCAGCTGTAAGTTTATGTGATATAGCATGACAACCATCCCTTATGGTTAGATCATGGTATTCCACCATTATATTTTAAATAGTAATAATCTTTAAGTTAAAGATGTAAACTCTTCATAGTATAGAATGATAGCCGTTGTATCTGTACATGATGAAAAATATGAACCATTGGCTGAATGGACTCTTCATAAAAATAAAAAACAATACTGTGAAAAACATGGTTATCAATTACATTATGTGAGTGATGGTGGTGCTTCTATAACGGGAAAGCCCATGATGGCTAAACCACAACCTCCCATCCCAGATACTCACATGTGTATAGGATGGGGTAAAATTTTCTTAATTAGACAAATTATGCAAAAGTATCCAGAAGTTGAATGGATTTTTAACACCGATTGTGATGTTATGATTACAAATATGGAGACAAAACTTGAAGATATTATCAAAGAACACGCTTCGCCAAATGTTCATATTCTAATTCCAGCTGATTGTAATGGAATTAATTGTGGTAACATGCTGATTCGTAACAATGCTATTGGTAAAGCTTTTATAAATACGATTATTGCTGGAATGCCTTTATATAAAAATTGGTACTTATACGAAAATCAACTCATTCAAGATTTGTTTGTGGGGAGTCATTTACGTGAGACTGGAATTACAGCTGGTGGAACGTTGTGGGCGAGTGTTGGGAAGATTCTTCCTCAGAGAGTTATGAATTCTTATGATTATTCCAATTTACCGCTTCTCAAGAATAGACCTGAATACAAAGATATTCTTGGGACCGATGGTCAATGGAAAGAAGGGGATTTTTTAATTCAATGGCCAGCAACAGACCTTGAATACAGAATTAAAGTAGCTAAAGAGACTCATAATAGGCTCTTTGGCGATCTTGACGCTCAATAGTCTTAACGTGCCAAAGTGCTACAAGAGGCTTTGCTTCTAGCATAGCAATTTTATCCTGGTTTGGACCTTCAAGTTTTTCATGAAGATCGTTAGACCACTTAATTTCACCATTATTTTTATAGTACCTACCTTGATAATCTGGCCAATTGATCCACCCCATTTCATTAAGGTTAAACTTGTAGTCTGTGATCCAATCGGCAGTGTAACCCGGGCAGATGTTAATTCGTGGTACATACATGATGTCTCCTTCAAACGTTTTGATATTTTTGATGAGTGCTTCTTGTGGCATTTCATCTGCGTCAACTGCAAATATGTAATCACCGGTGCACTTTGTCGCGTGATAGTTGCGGTGATCTGAAAACTTTCCGTCAAACTCTCTTTCATTCACAACAATCTTGTCACCAAAAGATTCCAAAACATCCTTGGCTTCCTTTGTACCATTCTTGGAATCGAATAGAACATTAACTTCATCTTCTTCATCCTTGACCTTCAAGAGGAAATTGATGAGAGACTTTACTTCACGATCTTCGTTGCAAACACAGATGGCATAAGAAATCTTAACCATTATATAATTTAAAGTGTTCATTCTTTTAAATACTATAATGAAATACATTTCATATTCTGTATGGGGAGACAACAAAGTTTATACTTACGGGATTATTGAAAATATCCTGGATGCCAAAAAGTACTACGAAGGGTGGATTGTCAGAGTTCATTACAATGATACAGTTCCACAAAACATTATTGATTGGTTAAAGGAGCAAGATAATGTTGAAGTTGTTCATCACCCAGGTACAGAAACAAAGGCTTCTAATACTTTATGGAGATTTGAAGATCTTTTCATCAAAGATGCGGTTGTTATTTCTAGAGACGCCGATTCTAGATTTACCGACAGAGAAGTAAAACTAGTTGATGAATGGTTAAATTCTTGTAAAGATTTTCATATTATTCGTGATCATAAACATCATATGGTTCCAATTCTAGCTGGAACATTTGGATGTAAAAATAACTGCCTTGAATACATTGGTATATCTGGACCGTTGAGGAATATTAATTCTGTACCAATTTCATTCGTTAAAGGGACGGAAATTCTCGAAGCTTTTAAAAAGAATATTCCACCTGGTCAGGATAAATACTTAGTTGATCAAATATTTTTGGCTCAGTATGTTTATAATTATATTATAAGTAACACAATGGTTCACTGCTCATACAATCCCTATGAACCATTTGCAAAAGTTATAGACCAAGTTGAAAATGGATTTGTTGGAGAAGTTGTTACAGACTGTCCAAGAGCTGCCGAAATCATGGGAGATACAGAAAATAATTTTGAGCGCGTTGGAGCCTATTAAAAATAAAATGCTAGTCATACATAAGCATGGAAAATCACGCAGAAATTAAGGACAAGTGTGATGGTCTCGAAACTCGATTGGATGAAATCGCAGACGATATTCGACACCTTCCATTTGATTATAAGATTGTAGATAAATACACAAACATAGATGAAGAAGTTCATGAAATTTATGAGTGGTACGATAATATGAAAGATTTGATCAAGAGATACATAGCAGAAAAAAGTGTTATTGAAAAAAGGCTCAGTGATCTTGATAAAAGATCAAAAGATCTCAACAATACTGTTCAGAACCTCAAATCACAAGCACCTTTTCATGTCCCACGCGGAGGCTCGTATTCACAATTACCGAATAACCAGCGTCTTTAAGATTTTTACAAAAAGCAACATCTTCTGAACACATGTCTCTCAGCACCTTCCCATCTTCAGTTTCCATCTCAATGAGTGGATAACTAAAGTATGGATATTTAAGATTTTCAATAACACCCTTACGACACGCGAAGAAACCCATGCCATTGTACGCAACTTTCATATATTTTTCCCTTTTATCCAATTCTTCTACTTTAATAAATTCAAAAGATCCATGTTTCTTGAAATATTCTATATCCCATTCTTTGACAGCCGCGTAGTGCTGAAGATCTGTCATACGGTAAAGACCTGAAACAACTGGATATTTCTCGGTATCTTTTATCAACTCTAATATATCTTCTGGCAAAAAGTATATATCGGAATCAATTGTGAGCCATACATCATACTCCAACTTCCCATCAAATGGTACTTGTGTAGCGCCACGCATCACATCTAACCCAAGTGTCTTCATACGGGAAAATGGAACAAAACTTGAATAATCATTCATTACTATTATTTCATACCCATTATTGATTAGTAAAATAAGTGCCTTTGACCAGTTTTTAAGAAATGAACCTGAAAATTCTCTACCCGGTAAAGCAATCACGACTTTTGGCATTTCTTTATTAAACATTTAATACTTTAAGCACTTCATTAACTGCTGGATGTCTCACAATATCATCTTCATCCATTTCAACATGTTCAATGTATGTAAGATCCATGCCACCCATCTTATATATGAGGTGATTGAGACCGTTGTCTTCACCCAAATCCGATTGTTCCAAGTCACCCGTAACAATCAGTTTTGTATTTTCACCAAGACGTGTTAAAAGCATCTTCATTTGATTTGGAGTACTGTTTTGCATTTCATCGGCAATGATGACAGTATTGTTAAATGTTCGCCCTCTCATGTAACCCAATGGTTCAATCCTGATACAACGCTCCAATTGGTTATGTGAAAGGTACTTTTCAAATATATCAAAAGCTGGTTTTGTCCATGGTTCCATCTTCTTGTCTATATCCCCTGGAAGGTAGCCCATATCTTCATCGGCAGCGACAATTGGACGGGTCAGGATTACTTTACCCCTGAAAGAGTTATAGATGTGTTCAATTCCAACATGACAAGCGAGCATAGTTTTTCCACTGCCAGCTGGTCCTGTACCAACTATAATTGGTTTTTGAGACCTAAGTGCCAACATGTACCTACATTGTCCAGCTGTTTTCGGAAACTCCATCATCTATAATTGCTCTGGAATTAAAATATCTTAAAAAGCTGCGGTTAGATTTTTTTATGAAGATAATATAGGATGAATAAGTTTGTCTTCATTCAAATGAAACCAACCAAAAGTTTTTTAACTCTTACAGATCCACAAAAGAAATCGCGGTTCATTTGTTTTTCCAACAAGAATACCGCTGATGTATTTGTAGATTATGTAACATCGTTTAGATCAAGACATGGTTACTGGCCAGCCATGGATATGTCACAGAGATTCCAAACTATAAAAAGTAAGACTGGTATCAAAAAAAGATCACCCGAAGAATTGAAGGAGTATTTGTCATATGAAACATTTGATTTTGAACAAATTGATGAAATGTCAAAGCGTTCAAATATTTCGTATCTTCATGTCACAAATTTTACTTACATACCAAATGGTGAA
>Ga0222715_10003911_pt1 | contig 13146 bp, 32 predicted proteins | sample C33_9DmetaG_FD_165056 | JGI IMG/M metagenome (GOLD analysis project Ga0222715, IMG submission 165056) | Estuarine water microbial communities from San Francisco Bay, California, United States - C33_9D | ecosystem: Environmental > Aquatic > Marine > Unclassified | place: USA: California...
GTCGCGCGAAACCCACGACAGTATGTCCTGACAGTACCTTTTGTTTTGCATTGTGTTATTTAATTTTTGCACGATTAATTCTAAATGCTAATGCCTTTCCAAAGATTTTTCTTAAATTACTATCAACAAAACTTTTTGAACTTTCCTCAAATGGAAATGTTTTTTTAATTCTTACAAACTCTTTTAAAAAATACAACAGTTGAAGTTTTCCTCTAGCTTTCTCTAAAAATATTTTCTTATCTTTAATAAATCCTTTAGGATTATTTAGAACTTGTCTTGGTCTTCTGTTTGCTCTTATTCCTTTAGCACCTAATCTTATATTGCTAGTTGGTATTGCAACTCTGCCACCTCTAGCTTTTTTAATTCCTCCAGTAGCTGACTTAGTAATTACATCAAACTGCCTACCATCAATTGTTTTTTGAAATACAGATGACTCCAGTTTATCTCTGGTAGCTTTTTTAAATTTGAATAATAGATTTGGAAATCTTCTATTCCTAACAGTAAATGCTTTTGGAAATATCTTTTTAACAATATGATTCTTTAATTGGAATGCTGTCTCATTTAAAGTTGATCTAGTTGCATTTGGAACTTGAGTCCTTGCAAATTTATTTAGATTTTTACTGAATGATTTTATGTTTGATTTTATATCTATTTTTACTGTCATGTATGCTATGTCTTAATTTATCTAATGTTTTGGTCAATACCTACACTTTAGAATTATTCTAAACTGCATTTGCCATTTATCAACAACTCTCCATTGAAAATAAACTTGACCAATTTGAAAATAAGATAAAATCAAAGTCACAAACTTTATAGAGTTTGTGACTTTGACTTTTTTAATCATAAGTATTTCCTTAACTTTTTAGATCCCTCTAGCCTAGCTAGATCATCAACGATTGCTAAAGTAATTTTATCTTTTGCATTCCTTCTAGTATAGATCTCATAAATTCCTTTACCTTCTTTATAACCATTCTCATATAACCTTGCATTGATGAAAGTATGTAAGATAGATCTATTAACAACTAACCAGTGATTTTTTAATTCAAAAACTATATAATCAGCCTTCCCTTTTAGCCACCCTGGGTAGCCCAGGATATTAGTTCCTTCAATCCAAGTGTATTCATCCTGAAAGCTAATATCTAATCTGCTAATTCTTTTTCTAGATTTGACATCAAACTTGAGCTCATGCTCCATTGAAATAATTGGTAATATACCTTTAACATCCCAGTGTTCAATCCTATCCTGGTGGACAGTAGCTTTAGTCCACTGTTTTAAATGTTGATTAGCAAATTGAGTTTCAACTACTGTAAAATCTTTATATTTCATTTCCATAAGCATCCCATCCTTTTGTTTTTTGTCTTGCAAATAATTCTATTCTTGGGAGATCTCCACAGAGCTCCACAATTCTATTTCTTATTTCATCAGGCTTTTTACTATGCCTCTCAATTCTTGAGACTATTAATTGATCAACTGATTTACCAATTCTTTTTGGATTGCCTTTAGTTGCTAATAAACACATCTCAGGATTAGCTCTTGTCCAGTAGCCTAATCCTTTAAAATATGTATCAGCTTTTTTATTTTGTTTAACCCAAGTGAAAGCAACTGTTTTATATTCAAAACCCCAGGCTTTGATAACTTCCAAAGATTTTTTAAGGAAAGGATCAGTAACCCACATAAAAAGTACACAGTGAATATCAGCAATACTGTTAATATTAAGATTGCATATATCAGTGAGTGACATGCAAGGATAATGCCTGGTAGCATTTCTGCCTTCACCAAGTTTAGAGTAGCTTTTAAAATACCATGGTGGATCTGCATAAATAATATTATACTTTTTATTTAGGTTTAGCATAGCCAAGAATTTGTTTGAATACTCCATCCTCATAAATCAAATGTATTTTTACATCATCACCTGATTTAGAATAGTTTGATTTAAGTCTTGTTAGCTCTCTGGTTCCATCTTCGTTTTTGTCCATGTACCATAAGGATCTTGTAGCACCTTGCCAGGCTGTAGAACCTGAGAATTTATGAGCACTCATTCCTGAAACTGATGGATGTCCTGAGATTAGAATTGATACTCCGAGCTCAGATGTAAGTTGACCTAAAACAGCTTTCATGAAGTAGTTTACATGAGCTCTTATGATCTCAGATCCACCAAATACATCTGATAATGTATCTAATATTAAATAACCTATCTGATTATTTTTGATAAAATTATAAAGCTGGTAAAAGAATTTGCCTTTTTTTGGCTCACCATTTTGATCAAAAGTAATTAATAAATTATCATGTCCAATCCTTGGAGTGATAAATAAATTAGAATTATTAGACATCATTGCAAATCCAAATTGAACTTGCTGTTGTCTCCTGGAGATCTCGTCTTTATCTTCCTCACAGAATACACATAATGTTTTAACAGCTTTAGTTTTAGATCCACAAAATGGCAATCCTTGGCTAATGTGATTAGCAAGAGATAATAAGAAAGTTGATTTTCCAATACCACCAATTCCATAAATATTAGCTATAGTTTTTTCCATGTGCCAATCCTTCCAGATCCAGGATCTTTCAGGTATCTCATGCATCATTAATTGATTAGCTGTAAATGTTTCAATATCTTCTGCTGATATTTGCTCTGCAAATTCTAGATCTAAAACACCTTCATTGAATCTTTTTAAAACATATTCACACTTGTTCTTGAGCTCAGTTTCACCTCTACCTTCTTGCTCCAAAGTCATTCCTGGTCTTGCCTGAGCTTTTTCAAAGTATTCTTTTTTAGAGAATGCAAATAAAGTTTCAAAAGATAAGTTGTTGTCTTTTTTTAGTTTTGCAAAATTTTTATAAACTATCTTTTGCATAAGAGCCTCTCTACCATCTTGAACTTTACCAATAATTTCATTGGTATTTAGATCAGATGTATTCTTAATCATTGGAGTGACATTGCCTTTAATCCTTCCATGAATTAGATCTAATAAATTCTTTGATGGCATGGATGGTTTTTTACCTGGATCAATAAAATTATAATCCCTGGTTGGATAGGCAACTACAAATCCTCCTCTGCCTCTAATATCTATTCCTGGAGCTAGATTAGTTGTGTTTTTAATTTCTATGTCCTCAGGTTTTCTAAAATAAAAGTGAGTTCCACCTCTTGGAGTTTTAGCTTGTAAAGTTTCATCAAAGTTATCTGGGATTAGATTTTTTAATTGTTTTAAACTTTCATAACCATTGATATTTTTTATTTGATCATAATCAATATCCACCACAAAAACATCATCAGTCCTAATTCCAATCTGATTAGCTTTACCAGATTTAAAATATTCAAAGATTTCTTCTGAGTCTTGTTCTTCAATGTTAGTCCAATCTTTTAATATTGGTCTTTTATTGTTGCATGGAATAACAATAAAATTTTTGGCAATGTAGCTTTCAATTGCATTTTTAAAGTTGTTAAGTTCTGTATCGTCTAGAGTTTGATTTCTGATTCCTATATTCATTATCTGCTTTCTCCAATTTTGATTTTATTGATTTTAAAGAGACCTTATGTTTTTGCATCAGTGGAATATCATCCACTTTATGCATTAAAGTCTCTAGCTCTGTCCTGGTCACTTCCAGAACTATGTAATATTTATGATTTTTTTCTAAGCTCATATTCATAATTAGCCCAGCGATTTTTAGATCGCTGAGCTATGGTTATTGTTAATTAAAAAGGAATATCTGAGCTCTGAGACTGAGAGGCATTTTGTTCAGTTCCCAAAACTTCAAAACCCTCAGGTCTAGTCATTTCTTTTAAAAAGACAAAATTAGGAATAGATAAATTCCTTGTTTTATCTCTTTCAGAAACTTCCAATTTGATACCTTCGTATTTAAAAAGAAATACAGTATCTGATTGATTAGATCTGTTTTCTAACCACTGAGCTACAATCCTTTGAGCAGATTTGTATGTAGCCACACCATCAAAATTAAATAATCTAGTACCTAAAATTGAATTAAAGCATGGTATTTCTGCAAATCGTCTCCATGGTTTCATCTCACCATTAGCATCCATCATGGCTGATGGCTGTGGTGCTGGAGTACAAGCTCCATTAACCCAGGCATCCATCTTTTTTTCTGGTGGTGTGTTATCACCTTTAAACCACTGAAAGCCAGATCTGATATTATTAAGATCAAAAGCAATCTTAGTATCTAGATCAAATTTGAACTCAACTTTTTTATTTTCTTTATCATTACCCATGAAGGCATCTTTGGTTACTTTGTAACCGATATATGGAGTAATTTTTTTCTCCACATTTATATTTGAACTATAATTTGGTAGTCCACTCATAACATCAACTCCTTGTTGTTATATTTGTTTTGTCATTTTTAAAAAGTGTGCAAAATCCCTAAGTAAATGACTCAACTTAAAGTTTGCATTGTAACCACTTGATTACAATTCTGTTAATTTTAATTCTTTAATGTCTTTTTGGTCACTGTCCATTGTCCAGGCGAATATCTTGTTATTAAGATCTTTAGCTTTTTTAACAATTTCAATAGTTGGTTTTTCATTTGAAAGTACAAGTCTATTGAGTTCATTGCTTTGCTGTAGGATCTTTTGTTTCCATGTTGCCAGTTAAATTACCTCCTTCTATTTCATAAGTGATCCTGTAAAGTTTTTTGCTATCTAAATCTTCAATTAAATACACAAATGGATCATTTTGAAATTTTGTTTTAACAAGCTCTTTTGCCTCCTGGTCATCATGAGCCTCAACTTTAATTTCTCTGTAGCTTTGCATCTCAGCAAAATTCATTTTAAATATATATTTCTTTTTAGATCCCACCATAAGCCTCAGTTCCAAAATATTTTCTGTATTGATTTTTAACTTCTGACTCTAACTTTTCAGATCTATCCCATTTTTTAGAAGGATAAATTAATTTATAATAATCATCTAAGTTATCAAAAGTCTTACACACATTTTCTATAATCTTGATGGTATGAACTGCTGTCTCAAGACCATAGTAAATATCTTCTCTAGTCATTTCCTGGATGTCATATTTTGTTTTTGATGCTTTAACAAAAATCATTTTCTTACCAGTAAATTTATAATAGATGCCACCTTGGATTCTATTATCCATTTCAATTTGTCTAATCTGACTAGTAGCTTTCCAATCAATCACCATGTCTTTAGTTTCCATATCAGTAAAACCAAGTAATGGTGTTGAAGTATCTTTTAATGTTGCTGTATGTCTAGTTTGTAATTTGAATGGTTTATCTTTTGCCAGCTCCTGGTAAGCACTAAATAAATTTCTAATTATTCCTGGAGCTTTACCTTTACCAATCATTTTTTCTAATTCTTTTTGTCTTTCATCCTCAGTACAATTTTGAAAAACTGTATTAGCTACAAATTCTTGTTCTGTAATTTCATCAACTTGATCTGGAGTTATTTTTTTTTCTAATAACATTCCTAAAACTTTTTCTGAAACTTTACCTCTTTCCAGGTTAAGATTAGATTCATCTTTAAAACCCTGGAACATTTTTTTACATTGTCCAACTGGATCATTTCTAAATCCATTAATGCTTGATGGTGATAAATATTTTCTACCAAATTTTTCTAGTGGTGTTTTCATTTTTCGCTTTCTATTTGTATGAATGATTTTTCTTTTTCGCAGTAGTCAATAATCTTATTTAGATCTTTAATAGGATTATTTTTATTTTTATAACGAACCAAATATCTTACTAAATTTGATTGGAATGAATTTAGTTTATTTAATTTAATAAATAACAATGGCTCAATTAAAAAATCTTTATAATGATCTCCATCAACTTGTTTTGGATCTTTACATTCTTTTAAAACTTTAATTATTTTTTTTAAATTTTTTACATTAATCATTTAGTACCTTTATTAATTTTTGGAGAGTTTCATATTTTGGTGAAACTTTATTTTTTTTGATTCTGTAATAAGTTGATTGGTGGACATTTGATGAATAGCAGAGACTGTCCACACTTAGTTTTTTTTGTTTTCTAAGCGATTCGATTTGCTCAAATTGTTCTTTTAGGCTCATATTTGCCAGTTGCATAAATGCCATGTTTTATTAACTAAGCATTTTAAGGGTTTTTACAAGCCTAAATTACTTGCATGCATGCGAGTATTTGATAATCTCTCATCATGTCAATTTTAAAAAATATAGGAGGAACAATGGCATATAATTATTATGGAGTAAAAGTAAGAACTAAACATGCTCAACAATGGGATGGTCACAAATTCCAAGTTAAACTTAATGGAATTAAATTTCCAAAAGAAAAAGGAGCTTGGTATCATCCTTTAATTTCAGATAAAAATGAGGCTAAGTTTAAAGCTATCAGATGGGCTTTAGCTGAATTTGATGGAAAATTTTTATCTCCTGGTGGAGTTGTTTATAATTCTAAAAATGAATATGAGAAAAGGATTTCATCACAATGAATATATTTTCAAAATTATTTTTTAAGTTGGAAAAAATTATGAGCGATCTTTTTGGGATCGCTCTAATTTTATTGATAGGAATTTTACTTGGTAAATTTTCTATTGCAGTTTTATCAATGTTATTAGCTTAGGAGGGTTAATGAGAAAAAAAAGAGGAACCTGTGGAGTTTGTACTTATCGTTTTACTTTGACTAAAAATAATTGTTTGAGAAAACATGGTCATAATAATGAGCCAGCTAATTTAGGTTGTGGAAAAAGAATTAGTGGCTTTTGTAAAGGCAGTGGATATTTACCTACTGAAATTTCCAATGAGTCTTTATTAGTTGCCAGAAATATAAGTAGAAAAAGATATTTAATTTGCAGAGACAAATATGGAGTTAATGATTTTTTTACTACTATTTATTTTGATCATATTATTAAAGACTCTATCAAAATAAAAAATTGGAAACCAAAAGAGGGAGAGGCTAATGTTAGAAATAACTAGAATTGCTAAAGACAATTTAAAGAAAACTTATTTTGTTAATGGCTTGGGTAGTTATCTTGTTTGCAAATATAATGATGATGACTTTTATGTAATTTATAAAAAAACAACTAAAAATTATCTAACCAATTTAACATTTAAAACTTTAGATGATGCTTTACAAAATTTGCATGACAGGATGATTGATCATTCTGTTTATTCAGATTTGTGTAAAGATAAGCATGGTACTAGATCTGCTTGTACTTCAGATGATGTTGAGATCTTCAGATATGGAACTGAGGAAAAAATCAAAAAACTAATGGAGGCTGTTTAATGGCTGATTATCAAATTAACAAAAGATTGGATGAGGCTAAGACTGGTAACTACTTAATTAAAGTTACCAACATTGGTCAGTGGAGGCAGTCTAAATTTTGTTCTTATGAATATTATGTGACTGTTAAATACCTAATCACAGATGTAAACAATCCTAATAGAACCACTGGAGTTATGGCTCCAGGGTTCGGAGCTAAACCTATTGAGCTCAATAAGAATAGGGAGGATAGTTTTATGTTCTTTGATTTTCAAAATTTTGATGATGAGTTGTTTAACAAATTGTCAATGCGTATGAAGTGGATAAATGAAGAAGGCTATTACTTAAAAGAAGGGAGAAAAAATGGCAGTAATTGATGATGCTGTAAAACATGTGATTGATTCCAATAAGGCTAAAGCCAAAAGGGATCAAGTTAAGATGGAGAATGAGATCAAGGATTTTGTTGATAAATGCAATGTCTTTGATCTTCAAAAAATATATTCATTTGTAAAATCAATTAGGAGGAAATCATGACTTTTACTTTTGAAAATGAGATGAAAAAGCTAACTAACAAATTGGAGGAATCAGTGGCTGACAAACAAAAGATCTATGTTCTTAGATATAATGAATATTCCTTAGATGGAATGTTTGTTACTGCCTGGAAAAAAGTTTCAATTAGATCTGATAATTTAGACCAGGCAAAAGAAATTGGTAATGACCATTTCAAAGATAATAAAAACATTAAATTCAGAGAATGCATTTGCACTAGCAATGATGTTGGGTTTAATGAGTTTTATGGTGATGTGCCAGTTATAAATGTAAATCAAAATGGAGTGAATAAATGAAAAAAATACTTTTGATTTTATCTTTATTGGTCTTAGCAAATTGCTCATCATATAATCCTTTATATGATCCTAAGTCTTCCATTAATGGAGGTAAGTTCTTTTATGATGATCTTGAGGATTGTGAGACTTTGATTAAAAGACTTGAAGGCTTTTTTGAGGCTGATATAAGATACAAGAGAATTGATAAGTGCATGGAGCACAGAGACTATTCAATTCTTTAAGTTCCCTTCCTATATTCCTGGAGCCTTTAGTGGGCTCCAGGTTAGATTTAATCCTTCATATAACAATTATAACAAAGTCTAGTTTTCTTAGATAAGTCATTAGCTTTAGCTACCAAAACATAACTATCACTATTGGATAGTTCCTTATTACACTTCTGACAAGATCCGACTATAAAAGAGCTTGGTGGCTTTTTGCTTTTTCTTTTTGGTTTCATTTGAAAATATTACCTTTCCATTTTCATCAACATAAATAATTCTTACTCCTAATTTATTTTGTATAGATTTTGATGGTCTATAAATCAACTGACCTTTTTTGCATCTGCTTTTTACTTTAGTTTTACTTACCCATGAGCTCTTTCTCCTGGAGCCGAACTTCACATCATAAAAAGAGATCTCACCAGTTCTTTTATTTAAAACTAAAATATCAATAAAGCCTAATCCCATTAATGGAGTGAATACCATGTTATCTTTATCTTTAACAAAGTGAGCTATAGCTGTGAGCTCTGACAACATTCCTTTTTGTTTTGGGCTAGTGTTCTTCATAAATTTTTTCTGGATCTTCATTACTTCTATGTACTTCTGCTAATAAACAATAATTACAAACTTCTTTTTCTGGAGTTCTTGGATCTTTTTTACAAGATACACAATAAACAACTGTTGCTTTTTTAAGAACCACAATATCATATTCATCACTCATTATGGACTCTCATAAAGCATTTTGGAAAATTTTTTTTCATCTTTGAGTTTCTTTTTTAAATTTGTATTTTGTTTTTTATATTCTTCTATTTCTATTTCTTTTTGATCAATTATATTTTTATATCCTTGGATAGCTTGCTCATGTTTTTTCTTGAGCTCTTGTATTTCTTTTTGTAATTTTTCTATGCTCATTATTTAGCTTTAATTATTTTTTTAATAGATTCTGATCCATCAATATTAGTTTCTATTTCAGCCTCAACTTGTCCACACATAAATTGTTTATTATTCATTTCCATATTTCTCTCAGCCTGTCTTTTCATTTTTAAACATGTGCTAAGACTGTCTTGGATTCTGTGCTCAACTAATGAGCCATTAATAAAAAGACATAATGCAAAAACTATCTTTATCATTTTTAGTGAGCTCCATTACCATTACTAAATTTAATATCTCTTGTTGCATCTTTTAATTTTTCTACATCTTTTTTTAATTTTTCAATTTCTTTTTCAAATTGTTCTAGCATGACACCTGTATGAATATTTTGATCTAAAAGTTTTTGATGTTTTTCTAATTGACCTGACATGTATTCAATTAACATAAATTGCTCCTGGTCAATTGGCTTTTGAGCTGATGCCTCCAGGAGATCTTGCTGTTGAAGTTTATCTGCTGTCTCCAGGTTATTTAATCTTTCAACAATATTAAAATAAGCGAATAGTCCTGTGCAGATTATAAAGATTAATCCTAAAAGATTTCTGATTGGTAAACTTAAAGTTGTTGAATCTGATACTTTCATTTGCTTGCTATCTTACCTTTATTTGTACCCTTCTTAATTACATATTTCTGAGTACCATGAGCTCCTGTCTCAACTTCTTTCCTTAAATATCTAAAGATATTCATCTCTTTAAATTTTCTTTCAACTTTTTTAGCAAAGTTTTCTAATATCTTGGTATCTCTCATTTTCTCTTACCCTTCTTTTTGATTTTAGGCTTAGATCTAAAGCAATCATCTAGCCAATCAAAGCACCAATCTACTCCAGCAAAAAAATTATAAAGAAATTTGTCTAACATAAAATCACTGTTAGCAGATTATTTCTTTTGGTCTAGCTACCTTCCTTGACCTCTATATGCTTTCCTGGAAAATTTTTTATTAGGGTTTTTTGAGTGTCTTCCTGGTCTTTTTCTTGGAGACTCTTTAACATAATTGGCAACTCCAAATAATGGTTTTTTCTTAGCCATTATTTATTACCTTTAAACTTTTTAACTGTATTTACACCAAAACTAGCACCTACAATTGTTAGAATTATTATCCAAAAGTAATCACTAGCATATTCTAAAATCTCCCAGCCTCTAAGCATAGACTCCTGAAATGCTGGAACAAAGTGTGCTAAAAAAATTAAGCTGAATACCACAACTAACCATTCATCCTTGTATGAGCTCTCTTGCTGTCTTATTTGCTCAACAGATACAGTTTTGACTGCCTCTATCTCTTTTGCTTTTATAATCTTATCTTTTTCTATTTTATTTTTAATTCCACCTACAACTTTTTGAGTAATTAATTGTGTTAATGGATTGTTTATTAATTTTAATAAATGGATCATTCTACTACCTTGCCATCTTTCCATTTCATTTCTGGTAAACCATTGGAATATTTTTTACCATCATAAGTTAAAACTTGCTTTCTGTTAGATCCTTTTTCATTGTAGCTAACATGAACCCAGCCTTTAGATCCATCATCTGGAGAATAATACTCCAGGATTAATTGATCAAAATCAACATTGTTTTGTAGCCAGTAAGCTATTTGAATGTTTGGAACTCCAGGTATTTCAAAATCAACAGCTTGTCCTTTAGCATGTTGAGATGTTTTTTTAGATCCAATAGCCTCGCATAATTCCTCAGATCTATAGCCTGATGTTATTAAAACAGGTTTATCAAAATGAGCTCTTACTGGCTCAAGGATCTCATAACATAGATCCTCTAGGTTTTTAATGTCACCAGCTCCAGGCTCGTTTTTTATACCTCGCCTGGTCGCTGTCATTGACTTGGTAAATTCCTCAAGTTTAAAATTCCGACTAAGTTGCATGATTAAAATTTATTTAGATTTGTTATTTGGTCAAGTTATGCATTCCATTTAAAAAAGCCTACAATGGCAGTTATCAATCCACCAATAAAAAATAATAAACCAACAGCTCCCTTGCTTTTGTTTACATCAGCTTTTAATTCTTTAATATCTTTCCTCATCTCATCCATGGTTTTAAATAAAGTTTTCATTCTTTCAGCACAAACTTTTTCATGTGAGGATAATCTAAAACCCACCATCTCTGATGGATCTATTGTTCTTGATCTGGTTCTTTTTTTAACTGTCTTTTTCATTGATCATTACTTCGTTACAAAAATAAGTTACATATAATTTTTCATTATTTATTTGTTCCTCTTTTAGCTTAGCAAAATTAATGGTCAACTGTGATCCAGCTACTACGCACTCTGTCCAGGTGTCGTAAGCTGGCTTGATTGTCATTGTGTTATTACAAAATCCAGTGATGGCTGAGCAAATACTAAAAGCCAAAATGAATTTCATTTTATGGCTCTGTTGGAAATTGAATATTTCTTACATCCTCAGCAGTCATGCTTTCAGTAACTGTTCCTGGGAGATCTCTTAAACTTTGTCTATAAGTTTTAAATCCAGCAGATAAAGTTCCACCAGTCTCTTTTGCTTTAATTACTTTCCAATCATCTTTAGCAAGTAGCCTGTCTCTTTTTTGTCTAAGCTCAGCTACAGCTCTGTCTTTAGCACCATTGTTCCAAGCAATTTCATCTTGTTGTCTTTGTGCGATTTCCTCTGGTGTTAGAGGTACTTGTATTCCATTTACTAATTTGTGCATAATGTTCTCCTTATAAATTAATTTACTCCGAATAGCAATATCTGACCAGCATCTATATTACCACTAGCAAACTTGAACTGAAATCTAGTTAGTGCTGATGTAGTATTGAAATATCCAGCATGAAAACTTTCTAATGAATAGTAATTTGGAGAACCACCATTCATTATTTGAGTATTTGCAATAAAATGTTTTACAAAGGTTGTTGAAGATGGATTGTAGATATGCAGATAACCAGATAAACTTGAATCACTTTGATCAGCTGTTACACCATAATTTGTTAAATCATTAAATGATGTACCTTGTGCTTGATCTGCATCTGTTCTGTATTCTAAAGCAGTATAACTATCTCCCTCATGATGATATGTATTAAATGCTGTTGATGTGATAGTTTGATTGTAATTAGTGTTTGTTCCTGTGTCTGCTTGAAATTGAAATTTTTGTCCTGAACTTGGGTGCATATTCACAAAATAAAAAACATATTCCTTATAGGTACTATCAATACCAGATGTGAAATCTATACTAGCACTAGCACTAGCTGTGGCAGTTGAGATATGAGTTAAGCTACCCAATGAACTTATAGAACCAAATTCAGTTACATCTTTTACTGCTCTGTTGTTTAGTTTTATTAAAGCCATTATTCTCCTATTCCATATAGTTTTATTGTGCCAGAATCTATGTTGCCAGATGACATGATGAATTTTATGGCATTGACACTTGAAACAGTATTTCCATAACCTGCAATAAAATCATTTGCTGTAACTGGACTACTAAACATTCTATTTCCTGTTGCTATAAAATGCTTCACAAATGTAGTTGATGATGGATTAAATAAATGTAAAGTACCTGAGCAAGAAGCATCTGCATCATTACCTATTCTATCAGCTAAAGATTGGAATGCTGTACTTTGTGCTAAATCTTCGTTTGGTTGATAATTAAGATCACGAGATGAATCATCTTCAAAATTAAATGATCTAAAAAATGTTGTAGTTTTAGTAACATTGTAATTAGAACCACCATCTGTACTTAAATTAAATTGAAAATCTACTGAATCTGTTGCTGGGTGCATATTAATAAACTCAAATTGATAAATAGGATAGGTGCTATCTATTCCACTTGTAAATTCTATTGAGGCACTACCACTTGCAGTTTGAGAAGATATTAAAGTCATCTTACCTTGTGCTAGTTGTCCAGCAGAAGTTATGTCAGATATGGAATTGTTATTGTGCTTAACTAAACTCATTATGATACTCCATACATTTTGATTATACCATCATCTATGTTGCCAGATTCAGCTTTGAACTGAATAGAATTTAT
>Ga0222715_10003912_pt1 | contig 13145 bp, 6 predicted proteins | sample C33_9DmetaG_FD_165056 | JGI IMG/M metagenome (GOLD analysis project Ga0222715, IMG submission 165056) | Estuarine water microbial communities from San Francisco Bay, California, United States - C33_9D | ecosystem: Environmental > Aquatic > Marine > Unclassified | place: USA: California...
TTCACATTCAATTGACTTCTCAGTGTTAGCAGACGGATCAAATCCATACCTTGGTAGTGGATCTGACGGCGGTCCTGATACGTGGCCTGTCTCGAAGGTTAATCCTCTCTCATACGTTGGTGCGCAGACCAGTGCGAATCCAGCTGATTTGTTTTTTAGTATTCTGGGGGGAAATGTAAATTCACTCTGCTGGCTTACACCTTGGCATGCTTTTTCTCATAACCTGCGGTTGGTACCGACCGCCGGACCAGATTACACCAAATCGTTGGCAGCCCCAGGTATGGCACCACCTCTATCAGCTGCACAATTGGCAGAACTAACACCTTCATCAAGTGGAACCTTTAGTGACCATGCGTGGTGGGTAGCGCCAAAGGCTGGCACAATCAAGAGTTATTCAATACATGGCATCTATGGACATAACGTCCTATATGGAGTTGATCTGCCACGAATGCCAGTAATGGTAGGAGTGCTTGCTTGGAGTCAACCACTGGGGGCTCAGCCACCAGGTACTGGTCCAGTACCATTATTCTTAACCGGCTCTCTTCATACTCCACAGTCCGGCACCCCAAGCACGTTCCAACAATACTTCGGAGGAGCCGAGGAATTCGTTGATCCTGCGCTCCGAGATCCGAATAAAGAGAGTGCTTGGATACAATTCAGAGAGGGTGACATGATAGTTGCGTGTTATGGGCCAAGCACACAATCATCAATTCCTGCACAATATCACTACCCACACGAGACAAACGTGAATGTCACTGTACATGTCGAGTATCTCTAGTGTTGCACAGAAGAAGACATTTTATCTGTAGAGTATAAGATAAAATGCCGTCAGCACCAAGATGGAGTCCAAACGTGAATGTAACAACAAGTGGAGGGGCAAGTGTGACGTCTGGAGAGAACATAGTGGTAGGAGCTCCCGGTACGTTTGTAGGAAACTTGAGTGGTACAGCTGATTCTGCAGGTACAGCCTCAGCCATATCTGTCACAGCAAATTCAACGTCTACATCGTACAGAATTGGGTTCTTAGGGAATTCAACAGGTGAAACCGCGGTACACTCTGACGGAAATCTTACATATAATCCTAGTACAAACAATCTTACAACAACAACATTTACAGGGAATCTATCTGGCAACGCTTCAACATCAACTAGTGCAACGAGTGCTACCAGCGCTAGCACAATAACCACAACAGCGTCAAGCACAAACACAAACTATAGTGTACCATTTCTAAGCTCAACTAGCGGGAATGTTTCGCTGTATAACGATGGAGGATTGATCTATAACCCATCAACAAATGTGCTTGACGTAGCAGGCAGGTTAGTTATTGGAAACACGTACGCAATAGATACAGTCACTAGCACTGTATCAGGCGAATCAAATTTAACTGTCAGCTGGCCTTCTCCATCTCAATCAGTTGCTGGCACAATAAGTGGAACAAACATCAGAGTGCCATATTCTGGACTATGGTCAATAAACGTACAGGCGACATCATCAACATTCAATGGAGCATCTGTATTTGGTTTAACTGTGCCTGGATCAATGTGGATAACGAATAATAGTTATGGAGTACTTTCAACAGGTCTTCCAGCTTACACCGGAACAACATATGTTTACTCTTGCAACTTCACCGGTTATCTTGCATCAACACAGACTAACACTGTAGTATTCAGGAACAATCGGAACGATGGGGTTAGCATGTCAGTTGCGTTCGAGATAGAATGTCGTCTTCAAGCAATGATCTAATGCATTAACAAAAACATATAGCTTAGGCTTGAGGCTATACGTTTATACACTACACATTTAGATGAGGTTATGAAGATATATGCTGAAAGTCATTTGCTGCGTTATATTTGATGTCGATGGATTCCTATAAGTAACTCGTAACTGATTTGACGCATTCAGCTTTCCATTAAATGTAGCTGTGCATATCCAGTTAGTGCCATCATAAGCGATTGCGCCGCTGGCCAAAGTAGTCCATGTGCTAGTAGAGGAGTTATTTCGATACTGGATAAAGATAGTGCCAAATATGGGCACACCGAAAACATCGACTACTGTAAGAGTTGCTGAAGTAGCAGTTGTGTGAACTGAGAATAGGCCAGTATATCCAGCTGGAATCGTGACCAAAGAACTACCTGAAGCAAGAAATGTTGCATTAGTATTCGATACAGTACCCCAAGTTACAGCAGTAACACTATCTGCAGTTCCAGTATGAGTATCACTTGCGGTACAAGATCTTTCTGATAACAGAATTCTTCCGGTGTTTAATAAGTTAGAACTTGGGTTGTAAGTTGCCCCTGGATCTGAATACAGAGATACGCTACTTCCTGTTGTTGCGCTAAGGAAAGGTATACTATAGTTAGTGGATCCAGCATTCGCAGCAACAGCGATAGTGTTGGCACTATTAGCATTCCCACTAAGAGCACCACTGAACGTCGTTGTAGTCAGCGTGTTCGTCGAGGGGTTATAGGTAAGGCCGCCGTCCGTCTTGTCAGGCAAGTTTCCGCTGGTAGCAGTCTTAAAAGATACATAATGGGTTGCGTTGGTTGAGGTCGTTGCAGTCGATATATTCGTAGCGTTAACAGCGTTTGTAGCGTTATCGGCATTTGTGGCGTTATCGGCATTTGTGGCGTTATCGGCATTTGTGGCGTTATCGGCATTTGTGGCGGTATCTGCACTGCCAGCATGCGTAGCGTTAGTAGCCGTAGCTGCATTTCCGGTGATGTCAGCATCTATAGTCCCACCGCCTTGCACGATCAGGTTTGCGCCATCCGTCAGCTCTAGGTCCTGATTCAAATTGAGTTTGTATGGGAGCGTCCAAGTAGCCATCGTATACATATCCACGAGAAAGTTAATCCGAGGGTATGAATGTAGTGGATGCGCGTCTATACGACGACCCACTCTTTGTTGGGTCGCAACGCGATGGATGTGGACAGTGATGTCGCACAACATGATTGGGGCATGACACCGAACAGGGTTAGCGCCTGCTCTCCCATACAGAGTGCCCATTTGCCTGCTGAGAACGCGATAGCTGCGAGTTCGTTTGCTAGCACACCCTCCTCAAGAATTATGACATCACTCTTGCAAGCTGCGTCAACTGCTTTCGGAAGGCTGTCCCTGGAGTTCGGCATATCCACAACCGATATATCGCAGTTCTTGAACGCATCAAATCCAACCGTTTCTATTCTCGCGGCGGACGCCTGTTGAACAGCTGATCTGTGACTGGTTACCAGACATACTTTCTTTCCAGTAAGCAGATCTGTCCATCTCGTCTTATGGAACGCCATCGCTATTGCTGAGCATAGGTCGACGTCGAACGCCGGCTGATGGAAATTAATATCACAGAAGGCATAAGTCACTCTATCGTCAGTAGTCTCATCAGATGCCGGACCAGTCCAAAAGCGTTGCTCGCAAGTCCTTATAGCGCCAAGTAGCGCGTGAGCAGTGGTATGTAGATCCGAGTCAGGGCCTGGATTGAACCCGAAACGCGTTCTCAGTATGTGTCTGCAGTCTCCAGGACGGCCAGACACTGCTGTGACGGCTGCTTGCATTGCCTTTCCACCACTACGTGGGATCAATACAGGCTGACCTGATCGTGTCGACAGGAATTCATAGAGCTTGCGTTGGCACTCATATGGATCGAACGCCCATGCGTGATCAGTCAGTTTGGCGTTATCATTGCCAAGTGGGGCAATACAAAGATATGGAGGCTGCACTCGAGCTTCGTTATGCCAAGTGCGCACGTCACTGGTATGGTTATGGTACGTTTTCACGGCTTGGGGATGGTTGATGACCTTCCCACCGACATACGCGAGCAGATGCAGGATCCTATTGTCGCAACCGGCTTTCCCAAGTGGGAAATCGAATGCTTTCCGCTGTTCGGGGTGTATGTAGAACCTATCTGTGCGCCAAATCCATGTATCTTGGCAATCTGTCAAAGGTTGGGGGATCTGTGCGTTTGATAGTGGTTGTCCTGGGTTAAATTCATACCGAAGTTGCGCCATGATAATCGGTGAATCAACTGCTGCCTTAGTCGCGAACGTGCCAATAGATGCATCGAAAAAGATGTCAGAATTTGACAACGCAACTACGTGCTCCTTCAGGTGATCGTAGGCATAGTCGAAAGCATCTTTGTATGTCATGCGGTGGCCTATCACGACCTGCGTTATCTTCGCGTTGTCAGTGCCAAGCTCTTCAACTGTGTATGTGCGCTCGTTCAGGAGGATTATCTTGTCGATGCTCGAATTTGCAGCATTGAGAGCAAGAGTTTGAAGTACCTCCATTCGACGACTGGCGTCAGAAGGAGTATAGAACTGCTGAATGAGCGCAACTGGTATTGATGGTCCTGTGCTGTCTCTAGCAATGTTATCGCTTAACGGACTAGACAAGAAGACGGGCCACCTAGGGACAACGCTATTTTTCATAATCTCTACGAAGCTATTTGAGAATGGATCCCCTAACCATCGTCTGATGTTCTCGGTGTACACTCCTCTGTCTGTCATCGTCTAATATGCAACCAATCACCGAAGACTTTAAATCAATAGGAAGAGAGAAGTGTTAAAGAGTCATACTCCATTTCTTGCGGAAGTAGCCACGCTGTACCTTCACCTTCCCTGCTGTTGGAGCTCTGATATCAATAGTCGTCATTTCACCTTGTTCTGGTGTTCTAGGTGTATCGAACCCGGTGATGTTCACGTATTCATTGACACAACTGTACGCAAGCGATCTAATATCACTGAACCCGTCGAGTTGCTCTTTGAACTTGTACATAGCAACCTCGCGGTTTGATGGATTCCGCGTGTATCCGTCGAAAGGACGCCAGACTCGTTTGTCCCGGATAGGGACGAACTCTGATCTATCTACCTTGAGCCCGCTCGCAAGCACACGCTCATTGATGACATTATCTTCGAGTCCCCATCCCCAGAAGTTCGGAAACCCACCAGCGGCCGCAAAATCCGCTCCTTTAATGGCGAACATCCCACCAAGTGCAAATGCATACCCATAATAGTGCGACACTGAACCTTTAATTGCCTCGTACCGAAACAAGTCAGCAGTCGATGGTATACTATCTACATCGTGAAATACAAATGTGATATTTGGCCAAGCCTCTGGATACTCTTGCTGCATCGCTAAAAATCCAATATTCTTCACCGCACCGCGGTTGAAGGGCCTGGTGTCACATTGATGAGAATACACGATTCTGACATCGGATGCTGACCATCCCTTATGTGTCTTTAGTTCCTCGAAGAACTTGTCGAATCGGGCTTTATGTTCTTGCCTGTCGCGGTAGGGCACGATGAATATCGTATGTGGCGCTGCAGACATTGATTGTTATATAGTCAGAAAACAGTTTAATGTGGAGCAGTTCACGAATAATTCTGCACGTTATATATACATATACGATGTCTGGCTCATTAACATTTGGATATTGCTGTGATGGCCAAACAGGCTTCGGACCAGGTGCTCAAGGGCCACAAGGGCCGCAAGGACCACAAGGACCGCCAGGGCAGGACGCAAGTGGTGGTGGTGGCGGCCTCGGTGCGCTTCTGGTTGGCATAACGGGCGACTCTGGTATAATCGGTCCATACGAGACCGAGCAATTGTTCTTCAACAGCAATGACGGATTCACGTACACGGCGATAACCGGCATCAGTGGAGGGATCATAGGGAATCCACAAGTGCAGCAGAACGCTATCGACATATCAGGCATCGAAAGCGTGTTATACGACCAGCCACCTCCTGTCGAAAACCCTACGTACTCATCTACTTCGAACCAGATCACCTTGGGCTGGGATCAGTACACCCCCTTCCAACAGCAGTCCGCGTTTGCGGTTGCACCGTCGTCGCTAGGATCGAACTTCGATTGGCTGCCATATATTGCGGATTTCGAGCTTGGCGTACTGGACAGCACGAATCCGACAGTTTGGGATGCATACACGTCCTCAAGTTTTACAACGACTACTGGATCGTATACGACTTGGCCTGGATACGTCGGCACATATAGTCAGCCGAACCACCTCAACACGGTGGATGTTACGAAGGCGTCGACAGGCAGCGTCATATTTGGCATACAGAACCCACTCAAACTGGATCTGACACAAGCAGCAACAGGTGGTCAGTACAGATTTAGGTTCGCTTTCACAAACCAGTCTGCTCAGACTCCGAACTACGTGTACTTCCCAGACGCGAGCGGTTACCTCCTTTTTGGTAACTTCGGCCCAGCTAACCCACCATCGACTATCCAGTTCACGAGCGCCACATACAGCACATTGACAATCGGGGGACTGGGCGCTGCACCAGCACTTGGTATGGACGCAAGCACAAACGCGCCATACAACACGACCCCAGTGTCAACACTGGCAGTGCAGTACGGTGTCGATGTATCTGGTAGCGCCAGACCCGGTGCACTACAAATCAATGGGTTTGCGTCGGATATCTCTCTAGCAATTCTGCAGCCAGTCCCGGCGTCTAACCTGCAGGCATGGTCGGAAAGCTTGAACACCAACGCTTATCCTGAGTTCAACTACGAAACTGTGGTAGATCCTTCTCAAACCTACTATGCTATCAACACAGCTGCTGATTTCTCGAATACTCAGGTCTATGCTACACCTTCCCTCCAGGCTACAGTTAAGCTTCCGATCCCAACTAAGGCGCAAGTTGGAGGGATTTATTCCGCGTTCCCCGGCGCTACAAGCCTCACCCCATCCGTATCTGGCGCGACCCACGGCCTTACTTCTGTGCGTGAGAGACAGAATGGTTATAGTTCTGCAAACGTCTACTTGATGGATCCTGCTGACACACTTTCGATCGCGCCGTCCGGGACTACGTCATGGAATGTATATGCCAACTTCGGAGATAGCGATGGCACGACGACTGCGTACGTGAATACAGGCTCAGTGATTGGAACTGACGCAGTGAATGCCGATCTCTGTTTCTTCCTCGTAGACATAGATAGTCCATCGTCAACTGTATTAGACTTGTCGAGTGCTTACAAAGTTGGATTTACTGGAAATGACAGTGTTCAAACACCGTCGAACCCATACCTAAGTTTCTCAGTTGGCCTTCTGGGAGATGCATCAACTGATATTAAAAAGCGTGGATACTATGTCGGATGCAATCTCAGCGATGTCTCCGGATCGAATCTTGGTCTAACGCAAATACCGGATATTTGTAACAACGGCGTCTCTAGCGGAAACTACATCCCGCATCATTTCAGAATATTTCAAAGACTGAAACTGTCACTAGGGACACTGTCTAGTATTCTGAGAGAATACGACCTGTACAATGGACTGGCACCGCAGACAGACGCAGGTCTTACCGGATATAGCGCGACGGCTTCTACGACTGTGCCCACGAACGGCTCTTTCTACGGCGTGACTCTACCAGGAGATGTTTCGTTTCCTATTTCCATGTCGATCGTTGACCTTGACCCAGTTTGGGCGCCGCCGTCAAGTAGTAATACTCTTATGACGAACGTTCTATCGGCTCAAGGCTCGAGTGGGTTCTCACAGGTAGACTCGGCAACCCTACTATGGCCAACTACCGGAGGCAACACAACGTATCCATACAGTGTGACACAGATGTTCGACTACACGACTGGTAACGACAGTGACTATGCCCTCATACAGTACAGTAGAGAGCACGCAAACACAGCAGGTCACAGCATACCTGGCGAGCAGTTCAGAGTCGTGACGACTTTGTCGAACAACGTCACTAGACCAACCAATCCGATAGTGACGAACACAGTCGGGAACGATTTGTCATTCAACAATTTGCCGCTCTGGTGGGACTACACGTGGTGCGGCGGTAAGGCTGTCCCATCACCAAGCAGCTTCACACAAGGTGGTACCGGCGCGAAGATAACTGGTCCTGCAGGATGGCAAACGCTATCAATTGCGATGTCAAGTGTATCGCCTTTTCAGGAGACAAGCGCCACGCCTACGACCCATATACCTACTGCCTACTCGTTCAGTGATCCAATTGTGTTCAACCAGTTGATGTGGGCTGGCGACAAGACCAAGACACTGAAAGGAGGTTGGTACGGCGCAACATCCGGAGGCGTCCCAGCCGCGGCTCAGAGACCGTATGTGGACTATAGTACGCTTTACTACAACCAGACGCGTGACTATTCACCGTTCGATGGAAATGGTGAGACGCAGTCAATCTCGTACGGGTCACTTTACTGGGGAGGTGCTACGGCTCCATCAGCATACACCAATCTAAAATGGCTGATGATCAAGATGAACTCCCAATCAAGCTCTTCGTATCCGTCGTACTGGACAGTAGATGTGAAAGACGTTAATGGTACATCACTCACTCTGACAGCAGACTACGCCCTTTTCTACAAGGAACAGATTGTGACCGGAGGTGGTGGATCGCGATACACGTGGACTAACACCCCAAGTGGCAGTGTAGCTGCTGACTACTGCCCTTGGCTGGATTCATCGATCAGCACAGGCAATAGCACAGCTTTCAACACGTTCACATATGCTCAAGGTCTTGCTAATGGCGGAACAGGTAACGGGTGCTATGCCGCGGGTTCTGGATCTCAGCCAGCAGGAAAGATTCTCCAGAACACAGGCTATTCCGGTGTGCAGAGCGGAAAGGCAGTATCGTACTATTTCGCGATTGGTGTAGCCGAGGGGAAGAACGTCGGAAGCGTGATCATAAATACATCGACATAAATGTGGCTAACATCGTGGTTTATTGTCGCCTAACAATATATACGATGAGTGGAGCTATCAATGCTGACAATCAGCTATCACTACTATTCAAGCAATTCCAGGGAGTGTCCCAGACCGCTCTAACGGCTGATGCGCAAGGTAGTGCTTTATTCAACACGGAGAAATACAGTAGTCTGCAGGGCGTGTTCTCTGACAGCATATATGCAGAGAACGTACCACGCGACTTGTCAGACACATTGCTCGATATGGACAGCGATGACATCAACTACCCTGAGTCGCAGTGGAACAACAACATATGGGATCAGAGTATCGCTGCGTATCCTCTTAGCGACGCTTCTGGTACCGCGTTGCCGCTTACGTTCTATAAGAAGGTGTATCTGGCTCCGGTACAAGGCTCAAATCAAATGTGGTGGCTCCCTGATACCAGTAACGCTCTGCTACAGACGCCAACAACTAATGTGTTAAGAGACATGATTCCATGGAAATACAATGACGTGAATACATCAACATACACACAGCGTGTGTACTACTGGAATGGCAGTGCCTGGGTTGCTGGTGCAATCAACAACGAAAACTCGCTTGGATGGGTTATCGACTTCCCGACCGGGTTCGTCGGTGCGTACTTACCAACAACGACGCTGGCTGCATCACCATACAACCTCACGAACGTCACGCAAGATGATCTATCCCACAACAGGCTCAGAATCTCCTACATCAGCTATACAGGCACAAAAGGGGTAAGCGGTGGGGGAGGCGGTGGAGGCGGCTCCGGAACGCTCCAAGTAGGAACAGTAGATCCGTCAGGAGTTGTGCAGTCACAATTCGATGCAAGTGCCATATACTTCGATGATACACAGTTCTCGGTGTCCGAGGAGCCGTCTGGCTCAGGGCAGGCAAGAGTGCTCGCCGGCCCAGGATTGATGCGTATAGAAGATCTGTCTTATTACTTCTTCGATGTGCCAGATGCGTGTGAGAGCGGTGTCGGGGAGCTGTATAACGGGACCGATATATCTCTATCGTGGTCTCTCCCGCCGCAGACCCAGTCGGCTTTGCCATACGGCCTGACCACAACATACATCGATAGCAGTAACCTGGGAGTCGGGCCAATAACGAAACTTCCATACTTCCAAGAACTGAAGATCGAGTACAAAGATTGGGCGCAAGCAAATGACCCATTTACAGGCTGGTTTGATCTGTCTATCAACAATACGACGCCATCTCAGACACTGCTTCCACCGACGCTGACCCATGCCGAAGTTGGTTCTGGTGGGAACCCTGGCGAGCTGCTCAATAGTGTTGGATCTGGCGCAACACCACCTTTTGTGACCTTCGTCACGACTCCTCTGACACCAGGTGGACGGTATCAGTTCCGTGTATATCTCACGAACCTTGGTCAGGAGTCTGGAATCGTCGACCCAATATACGGGGGGTCTGCTCCATACAACTACTTGTACATACCCGGTGTATCTGGCGAGTTCATCACACTAGGCAACTTCGGTGGGCCAACCGAACCCACATCCTTACAGTTCCAGTTCACGACTGTTATGACTTGCTCGGTATCCAAGGCTACAACGACAACGCAATTGGCGCGGACGTCAGCCTAAACGTTCCGTGGCTACCAAGCGGAACTGGCCCCAGTCAATCAGTACAACTATCGTTCGGTCTCGAGTTGATGTTCGGGATGGATATCAGTGGCTCTGTAGCTCCGAGCTCGATACAGATGCTTGACGCGCGGAATACTACAGATATGAGCGCCTCGTTCTCATCTAACTTCGGCTATGGAAACACGTTCACGCTAAACCAAGCTACCCTAGAGGCTTCAGGAATCGAATGGTACCCAGAGCACCTCTATCAGGCCACGAACTTCTACATGGAATCCAACAAGGGACCACCTGGTGGTTCTGGTGGCGTGAAGGCGTTCTTCCCCGGAGACGCATCGTATGTGTCGGTGATCCCATCACGCGGTAACGTATCGGCTCAGACTTCCAGGTTGCCAGGCGGCTCACTCGCAACGAATCTTGTAGGCGACGCAGTACTCGCTGATGCATATCCATTAGCAGCAACAACTGCATCTGAGCTGATTGAGGACATCTACTTTATGAGCGACACATCGTCTGTCTCGTTCACGCTGTCCACTGCGGCATCTCTCAATGGCGCGAATAACCTTGATCCGGCGGATACCACTGCTTGGCGCGGGATGGACTCGGTGGGTGAGCCTCTAACATTCTTTTCAATGGATATATCGGCTTCCGCGTCAGCTCTTCTTTACGAGGCTAGTACGAACGAGCTTGTGGGGTACTTAGACGTCAGCAATGCTTCACTTATTACAACGCATTTACAACTGGACGCGAGCGCACAGGAAGGCTCGACTGTCGTTCCAATTGAGCGAGGAGCAGGTTACTATACTGATGTGACCATCAACACAATGCAACTGCTCGACATATGCCTGAACGCCGTGCCGGACATCTGTAACAACAACTATCTGAAGTATACAATTGATGTCGCTGATAACTACCGAGACGCAGCAGGATCATGGACTGATGGGAACGCATATAGTGGAGAACTAGCTGTCGCCAGGACACCTCTTGCTGATACAACATACACCTTATCAAACTATACTAATCCAAACGTTAGTCTAAACTTTGATTTTTTCGGGCAGAAGCTTCCAGCACTAGGCGTTCTAAATAATATAGACTATAGCTACAATGTAGGTGATTTAGACCCATACTGGAAACCACATCTTACTCTCACAACTGATACACTTACATACGCACCAAGTACAGGTACAGAGCTTGATATCCAGCAGTCATCGGCAGCATGGACTGGTAATAATGTAATCAACCCTCTCTTCAAAGTTGGTTCAACTACACTATGGGCCATAAACGGACAAACAGACAGCAGACGCTATTCGCGGACAGTGATCCCAACCTCAGCGGCGGCAGGACCACAGCTTGAAATAACCAGCGTGGTTAACAACAACGTGATCAGAGCTCCCATATCAGTAACTTACACGCAGGATGTCTCATTCGGCACACCGGGCGAGTTCATGTGGTGGGACTACACGTGGGAGTCAGCTCCAGGAGGTACAGGCCCAAGCAATATGCCGACGAACTTCTTCTCAACACTTCCAAGTACTGATGTGTCCTTCACGGAAGTGGTCGGATATGCAGGTGGAGCTGGCTGGGCGAACGTAGGCCTCTACGATCACAGTGTGAGTCTTCCATACAATCAAGCGATGTGGGCAAACCAGGCGTTTAGGGCAGGCGGCACAAGCGGCTCGAATAGCCCATACATAGACTTCAGGCAGTTCTACGATCCGACATCTGCTTTGCTTGACTACTCGGCACTCGGTGCCAGTGGAGAGACCATTAGTCTACCTTTCAACAACGCATCGAATACACAGAAGTTCTGGGACGACGCATCTTTCTCAGGGACGATCGGGCGGGTACTGAAGTACTTCACACTGCACGTTGTGATGCCGTATACAAACGACATCCTTAACCAAACTGGTGTGAGTAGTACGATCTATCAATATTCATTACAGCTGCTTGACGTAGCAGGTTCTACGATAAATCCAGACAGTGACACCGGCACTACAGGAAACGGATATTGGGTGTTCCACAACGAATCCCTCGCAGGTAGTACCTACGGCCCGTATATAGGTCAGATGACGGTTGGCGGTATCGGATACAAAGGCTCATATGACATAACAACAGGCTTACCAGCTGGGATAAACTTCTACAGGATCGTGCATCCATCAGCTGCATCATCTGGTGCTCAAACACAACTGCAGATAAGCATTGGTTTACCGAGTAATCTGGCACTGTCAGTACAGAGTTTTGAGATCGTATTCTGGAAGAAGTAAGACGTGACATTTGTTAGAAGATATCAATAATTGTCACGGCATATATAAAGTAATGGCGAGTGACCAGCAGAAGACTACACTATTGTTCAAGGAGTTCACTGGCGTAGTAAATGCGCAGCAAAATGCCACATTTGAAGCCGAGACGTACCCTTTTCGTCCATACGTCACGAATGAGGAGATATTCTCAAGCGATATATCTTCCAATCTCGCAGACATCAGCTACAACGTCGGCTCTCCTGCATTCCCAGTGTACGTGTATGGGGTCGCCGCGCTAGATGCGAGCTATGGTAGTGCGGTTCCACCCAGTACGTATTTCGACGCTAGTTTCGTTGTCGCACCAAATCTGGTGTATTACCACAAGCAGCAACTTGCAAACGCGACAGGAATCGATTCGCGTACTTGGTATGTAGACCCAGGAGACGGAACAAAACGCAGTCTCGCCGCTGACACTATTCCTTTTCTTTACGATCCAGAGTACAACTCATTCAAACAACAACTGTATGAGAATGGCGGCGCGTCTGCGGACGCTATGGGCGAAGGCACACTTGTCTGGCTGATGGATTACATGTCCGGATTCGTTGAATTTTATGGCGAGGAGG
>Ga0222715_10003920_pt1 | contig 13130 bp, 16 predicted proteins | sample C33_9DmetaG_FD_165056 | JGI IMG/M metagenome (GOLD analysis project Ga0222715, IMG submission 165056) | Estuarine water microbial communities from San Francisco Bay, California, United States - C33_9D | ecosystem: Environmental > Aquatic > Marine > Unclassified | place: USA: California...
TACTCATGCGATTACTAAAACACTCCCTGATGCAATAGTTAATGTGCCACTCACAGTAATTGGCCCAGCGACTATTGCGTTCTTGTTAGAACTCACAGTGATATCTGTGAATGTCTGATTGTTGATTGTATAAAATGATGATGCCAACTTAGCAGTGGTAATAGTAGCATCACTGGGTACACCAATATTTAATGTGTCACCTAAGACTACACCACTAAAACTATCAGATGATAAGGGTGCGGAAGTGAATGTAATCGTACTACCGCTTATAGTGTATGCGTCATTAGGATATTGAACTACCCCTGAAATAGAAATAATACAAGATTGTTCATTAGTAGGTACTACATTGACTCCACCTGATTGAAGGGTGAACGAAGTAGTAGAACCATTAAAGCTCCCTGATATCGTATCTAGGAGAATGTGGTTTCCTGTTACTGGATTTCTTCCGATATAAGCCATTAGATACCAAAAGCCTCCTTAATTTCTTCAGTTGTTAAACCTAGTGCTTCTAATTTTGTTTTAGCAGATTGTTTTCTATTTTCTTTATCAATGATTGCTTGGTCATAGTCAGCTTGTAATTGTGCTAGTCCGTCAATACATTCTTGTTCTGTGGGTTTTGTTTTTGAACTATCGTGAACAACAAGATTTGCATAAATTTTATGTCCGTCACCACCATTATAATTATTAAATCCAAACCATTGTCCTTCATGTAAATTGCATAAATAATCTTCAATATGATTTGGTCTGCCGTTTGTATCCATTATTGACTATCCCCTAATCTTAAAAAAATAAATCTAGTACCTGCGGTATCACTACCATTAACTGTAATGTTACCTGCCATTTCAGTACCGAATTTTATTTTGTGTGTAGATGTATCAGTTACATTAAAAAGTAAATGATTATATGTAGAACAATATTCATTAGTGCCTGATGATGATGAATATCCTGATGACCTTGTATTGTAAGTTGAATTGTTTGTTGTTGCAAATATTCTTACAGAGGCAAAAGCTGCTGCTCCGTTATTTGTTAGCATAGCTGCCACAACTGAAATATGATATAATCCTGTTGAAGGAAATGTAAATACACCACTACTTAATGTCATACCTGTACCTATTTGAGTAAATCCGTCTGCGGTTGGTCTTGATAAATTTGAAGTTATAAAATTTACTCCACTACTTGCTACATAGCTTGAAGATAAAATAAACATATCTGCTTCGGTAATACCACCAGCACCACTCACAGTACCAGTAAACGCATAGGTATCTGCAAGGTTCATACTCTCTGCTTGTATTTTAGATAATGCCATTAGATACCAAAAGCCTCCTTAATTTCATCTACTGTTAATCCTAAGTCTTGGAGTTTTTGTTTAGCAGATGCTCTCTTTGTTTTTCTATCTTCTTGTTTGTCTATAAATGCTTGTGTTTCTGCTTTTACTTCATCACTATAATCAAATGTACCATCAGCTTGTTTAATCATATCTGCAAACACATTATCATTTACTTCTTCCCACCCATTTATTGGCTGATAAGATATTACTTTAACTATATTATTTTCTATTAAGGCGTATTTCATTTTATGCTACCTTCCATATTTGAACATCTGCAAAAACTTCTATAACACCAAAAGAAGAGGCAACACCAAAAGAACCAGCTACTTCGCATCTGTGTTGAAGTTCAAAACTTTTTGTACCACCTATTGTAAATCTGCCATTCAAATAACTATTAGTTGTTCCATTAGTAGTATCTTCAGCATATTCACTTGAACCTATTATTTCATCTGAGCTATCAGTAATATTTCTTAATTTCATTTTATGTCTATCTCCATCAAAGTGATTTGCTTTTGCCATAATATAATATGTTCCACTTGGTAAAGTAATTTGATTTGATGACAAACTCGCACTAGTTATTTCGTTTGTTTTAATTGTGTTTAATGTTCTTGTTTGCCAAGAACCAGGAGTGCTTGTGCCACCACCAGTTCCATTAGATTTTTCATCTCTAACATGAAATAATTGACTATCAAATCCTGTACTAGCACTACCACCTAAAGAAACAGCAGAACCATTTAAAGTAATAGATGAGTTAGCAAGTTTAGCATTAGCAATACTTCCCGCTAACATATCGTTAGTAACAGAACCACTAGCTGGGGATTGTGTACCCACTGCTCTGCCTTGATAAATACAATACATACTATCACTAGCAGTAATAGCAGAGGCTAGGGTAAGAGTAGTTCCAGAAATGGTATAGGCTTCAGTAGGCTCTTGTCTTACATTATTGAGGAATAGTTCAATGTCATTAACACTTGATACTTCTCTGTCTAAAGAATAGGTATCTGTGGCACTCGTAGTAAATACCTGTTTCTCTAAGGTGAGAAATTTATCACCTGGTGTATTTCCAATATAACTCATTTTATTCCTTATGTACTAATGTCGTCAACAGTTGAAACCCATACATCTAATGATGATGCTGTGTCAGATACTACTTTTAGTGCATCTCCACTAGCAACCACATATTTCGCACCACCATCAATTACCTGTAATTGTGATCCTTGAGGGATTGGTGCATCTTTAACTAAGTAGATGTCATTTGCTCCATCATTGATATATACAGATACATTAACAGCAGAGGCCGAAACATTGGCTACGGAAATTCCAATAATAGTATCGTAAGAATCCGCTGTAAATAGAGTTGCAGCAGAAGTTCCTACATCATTAGAGGTGTATCTTCTAAAGTTTTGTGCCATATTCGTCTCCTATTATATCATAACGCAATTGCCATCGCTATTGCGAAGCCATTACCCGCTTTATTGTCAATTTGTGTTTGGACAGAAGATGTCACACCATTGAGGTAACTTAATTCTGTATTATCCACATCTCCATTACCAATCTTTGTAGCAGCAATCGTATTGATCGCTAAGTTAATTGTTCCACTAGTGGTGATTGGTGAACCTGTTACTGTAAATTCAGATGATCCAGCATCTGCAACTGCGACTTGAGTGACAGTACCGCCAGAGCTAGGGAATACTTGTGTAAATGTAATATCACTAGTTTCTAGAACAGCGTTACTATCTGTAGTGCATAAGAATAAATCGTCAGCATGGGTTGAACCTTCTTGGACAACAACAATCTGTCCAGCTAATTCTGCTATTGCATCATAGTCTGAATTTCTTGTAGCAGTGCCACTAGCCACTACATCATAGATACCATTCTCACTAGCATCTGATTGGTTTTTAACTAATACTTTATTTCCTGTAACAAGAGTAATACCATCTAAAGTATCACCATTTTGTAGATCAGCAGTTAGGTCAATATTAGCTGTAGTAGCAACTCTTGTAATAATTCTTGTCTTGAGTCCAGTAATTAAGTTATCTACATAGGTTTTAGTGGCAGCATCAGAACCTGCACTAGGTGAACCTAATCCTGTAATAGAACCACCTGTAACTGCTACGTTATTAGCATTTTGTGTAGCAATCGTTCCTAAACCTAAATTACTTCTAGCAGTAGAAGCATTAGTTAAATCACTTAGGTTACTGGCTTTGACTAACTTAGCATCTAATTGTGTTTGAATATTAGAACTAACATTGTTTAGATAACCGAACTCTGTATTAGAAATAGATCCATCGTGAATCTTAGTAGCATCAATACTACCCGCTAATTGACCATTAGTAATAGTACCAGAAAGAGAAGAAGTAGGATATCCTGTAGCATCAGCTAGGTTAAATGCGGGTGTAGCATCTGTTCCCCCTAGAGATAAAGTTACTCCACCATAAGAAACAGTAGAATTAGTTAAAGCACTATTAGGAAGATTAGATACTGTATTAGAAGCACCACTAATTGTTTTGTTAGTTAATGTTTGTGTACCAGAGTTAGTTGTAACTGTAGAATCAATCGCAACTGTTAATGTGTTTGTTGCAGCGGAAGTATCAATACCTGTACCACCTGTAACAGTAAGTGTTTCACTGTCTAGATCAATAGCAATCGTACCTGTATCGGCAGCTAGGTCTAAATCTTCTTGTGTTAATTTGTTGTCAATATAAGCCTTAATAGATTGCTGAGAGGCAACCGCAGTCGCACTGTTAGAGGCCATATCATCTTCGTCTTTAAAAGCAGTACCAGATAAAGATGTATTAAGGACAGGACTAGTTAATGTTTTATTAGTTAAGGTTTCAGTGCCAGTTAATGTTGCAAAGTCAGCATCTGTCATTGCAGTATTAAACTGTGCCTTAGTACCTGTGATTGTGTTACTGCCTAATGAGATAGACTTATTAGACATAGTGACAGTACCAGATGTTACAAAGGCTTTAGTAGATTGTTGTGAAGGTGGTAAGATAGCAGAGTCAGTAGCCATTGAATCTTCATCAATAACGGGAGTTGCTGGGTTACTATAAGTAGAACCTACATAAACATCAACTGTGGTATCACCACTGTCAATACTCCCACTATCAAAAGTAAATGTTAAAGTTGTATTAGGAGAAGAATAAGAAGAAGTAGCAATTTTTCCATAGATTGTACCAGTGTTAGAACCAACAACTTTAACTCTACGACCTACATGATGAGAAGAAGTAATATCGGAGGCAATCGTAACCGAAGTAGCAGAGGCATAAGAGAATGTAGTAGTGCCATCACTATCACCTAAAATAAACCATTCTTTATCGTTAAATCCGTCTCTAATGTCTTTAACAATCTCACGCATGGAGTTGTTAACTGCACTAGGACTCATCCCTTCTGCCAACGAACTACTATTAACAGATGTGTTATTAGCAGCAGTTGTACTATAATCTTTTATTGCCATTTATTTTATTTCTCTCCTTTTTATTTTCCTTGACTCATTTCAAAAACAGGAATGTTTACGTTTAGTGGTTCTTCTTTATCTTCTATTAAATAATCTGCTCTTGAACCAATTAATGCTTCTCCAAAAAGCACTTTTTCTATTTTTTCTTTTTTAATCTGTTTGCCTAAATCTTTAATCATTTGAAAACCATTATCTGAAAGTAATATTTGACTTAATAACTTCATGTTCTCTTTTTGTGTTTTATATGTGAAGTAGGCATCAATTCTATTTAGAGGTTTTGTAATTTCTAATACCTTTAATAAATTAGAAAAAGTATTTTCGCCTAACTCAACCAATCTTTGACCTCTAGCACTAGTTGCTGAACCGGGTGCTGGTTGATATTCCATTTTTTCAAATATCTTAATAAGGTTGTTCCAACCTCTTCTAATATTTGTTGGATCAATTCCTCTTGACTTAGCAGACTCTTCTAAGATTGTTAAAATATTATCTTTACTTTTAGGATCTGCAAACAATTTACCCCATAAAGAATAACCAGGATTTTTTGATTTATAAATAGAACTATCTACCATTGATTCTAATAAATAACCTGCCATTTTAGGAAAAGCATTTTTATCTACTTTATTTAATTCATTAACTATATTTTTAATATCCCCCGGTCTTACTAAATCTTTATTAAATATTAAATTATTAATTTTTTGTAATGTTACTTTTTTTGTAACTTCATCTAATGTTTCTGTTAAAGGATCTATAATTTCAACAGATATTTTTTTATATGTTTCTCTTGCACTTTTGTATGCTGGACTTGCTGCTTCAGCTATGCTAATTAAATCTTCTTTTATTTTAGATAGTTCACTACCAGCGGTTTTTCTGCCTTCTTTTTTAAACAAGCTATCAATACTATCTTGTGTCTGTCTAATTAATGAATCTATTTGATTAACAGATATATTTTTACCTTTAATTTTTTTAACTATATTTTTTAATTCAGGTTTTAAAAAAGAATCTGCCATAGGATCTTTAATCATTTTTTCTAAAGAAGTAACATAATCAGAAAATATATCTTTATTTAAGATTTCTTTTGTTGCGTCTTTATAATTGGCACTTTCTAATCTAGTTTTCTTAGCTTTATTAATAGCACTTTCAACAGCATCACTAATAGTTGCAATAACTGTTTTTGGTGTATCTACAGTACCTAGTATATCTTCTAACTCTTTAACAAAATTTGGTGGTAGATCTTTTTGTCTTTTTTGTAAAAACTCAGACAAGTCTTTACCCCATTTAGATACTAATACATCAGAGGATAATTGTTGAAAAGGCAGCCCACCAATAGCTTCACCTGTTGTTAAAGGGAAACCTTGAGCTTTACTAGATTCTAACAAGTCTATAGCCTCTTGCATCCTTTTTTCGTCTGGTAATGCCTCATCAACCATTTCTGAAATTTTACCTTTACCTGCTTTTGGTATGCCAACTAAGTAAGTTAAGAACCCAGCTATATCTCCATATCCTTCACTAGCTAATTGTGTTAAAATCTCATCAGCAGTTCCAGCGGTTCCACTAATAGCTAGGTTAAATAATTTAGAACCACTCCCTGGTAAATATTCGGTAATGGTTTGTGCATATTGACCTTGTATTGATTTTGGATCGTAATCGTAATACTTTTCAAACTCCTTCATTATATCAGCATAAGTTGGTAGAGGGTTAACTACTATATCTGTTTCTTTAGCTATGCCTTTTTTAACTTGATAGTCTTTGACATAATTACCTGCAATCTCTGTAATTAAACCGGGGAGACCAGCTATACCAGCATACCCCATCGCTAGACCTTTAGGTATTGATTTTCCTATATCTTTAGCAGTATCAAAGAAACCTAAATCTTCATATACTTTTTTTTCTTTAGGTGGTGGTGTTTTTGTAGTCTCACCTTTAATTTTAAAAACACTATCTGTATATACATTATTTGTGGCAGTAGGTTGTTGATTAACAATAGGCATTTCATCTTTAACAGGTATAAATGATTCAGCAGAAATAGTCTTATCATTTTGTTTAATAGGTACTTCTTCTTTTTGAGAAGTCTTTGTTTTTTTAAATTGAAAAAATTCACCCATTATTATTTTGGCTCCAAAAAGTTTTCTAAATTAACACCAAAATATCTTGATGTTTCTTCAATAGCAAATTTCATAATTTTTTGAGGATCTTCGCTTGGATAATCTTTTATTAATTTTTTATAATTATTCTCTGCTGTTTCAATAATGATTTCTTGAATACTACCTACTTTTTCTGAGTAAGGATCATTAACATTTAATGTTACGATATCAGATAAATTCTTTTGATTTGGTATTGTCTTACCATCTGCATCAACAGCATAAGGATTATTTGAGTCAATTCCTTGTGCTGTAAACATTTCTTGATTTTTGAGAAAGAAATTTGTTCTGGCAATAGACAATGTGTTGTTTAATGTTAAGTTGTTTAATTTTGATTCAAACTGAGTAGGTGAATCATCTAAGTTTGGATAACCTTGTTTTAATCTTTGTGCCTCTGCTTCAGACATTTGAGCACCAGTAATATCTTTAATGTATTTATTTAAACCTTCTGCAGCGTCTTGTGTAAATGCAGAATAATCTTTTAAAAATTGCGCTTCTTCTAAAGACAGAGATCCAGCGTTTAATTTATCTTTTAAACTTAAAGCATAAGCACTAAGTTTACCACCATAGGTTAAGTAAGAAGGATCAAATTTTTCATATAAACCAAATAACTTATCACCTTGTTCTAAAGATTGAGATAATTTTGTTTGGAAGTCTTGTACTACTTTTTTCTCTACTATGTTATCAGACACTCCACTTTCTTTTGAAGGATCTTCCCATAAACTTGTTACTTTAAAAGTACCATCAGAATTTTGAGTGATTGCAAAATTTTGTTTATATTCTGGTTTTTGATATGGTACATATAAAGGGTTACCTGATTGATCTGTCAACCCCTCTTCTCCCTTTTTAACAAATATTGGAGTAGATGGATCACTAACAGATGCAACTGTTACATAACTAGATGGTTCTGCTTCAAATATATCTTTAACTGTAGATAGTGTAGTTAATCTTTCTAAATTCTTTTTACTTTGTGCTGTTTCATAATCTTGGACACCACCACCTGCACCAGTAATAGCTCCTGTTATAGCTTGACCAAAAGTAGTAGGAACAGTTGTGTACCCGGTATAGGGTGCTATTCCTTTCATCCCCCCCAGCAATCCAGCTTGTAATGCTGTTTGAGGTTGTCCTAATAATCCAGCGCTTGAAGGTTTATTTAAATTTTGTAGGGCTGTCATAGCCTCTTGTTGCATCATTAAGTCTAAGATACTTGCCATTATAATAAACTCAATAAGCCTCCAATACCTGCAGCACCTAAAGTACCACCTGTACTTAATCCAGCTAAATTACCTAAATAACCACCACCCATTGCACCACTTAATAAGTTAGCACCTAAGTTTCTATAGATAGGTTGTGCTGATACTGTTTGTTGAGAAGTTGGAGCACCAATCGATGCTAAATATTCTCTTAGTTTAGTGTAAGGTTTTTGTTGTTCAAATTGGAATCTTTGCATTGCATCAGCTAATTGAGCTTCGGACATTGCTTCTCTTTGTTGACCTACTTGTGCTAGTTGACCAATATCTGCATAATCTAACGCAGCTAATTGAGGAGCCATTTGAGCAGCTTGTAATTGTCTTGCACGTTCTTGTTGATATGCACCACCATAAATCTGTGATGCTAGATCACCCATTCTTCTACCCGCAGTTTCTGCCATTGCAGCAGAACCATAACGACCACCTTTAGCAAACATAGAACCTAGTTGACTTTGTACATCACCTGCGGCTCTTTGAAATGCTTGTTGTAAATAAGGATTGGTTGATGGATCTAAGTATTGACCAGATAATATGTTTTGAATTTCTTGTTGTGATGAACCTAATAATGGACTACCTGCCAATGCTCTTTGTTCTTGCAGACGTAATGCAGCTTCTGTTTGACCAGAAAAAGGCACATAAGTAGCTTGAGGAAAGTATTGCGGTACATCAGATTGATATAACTGTTGTGCTTGTCCTAGAGCTTCTTGATAATATGGTTTTACAAATTCAGAAGGCTCTGCTGTTACTGTACTTGATTGTGTTGTGGGTGTTGATCCTTTACTCATGTTAGTTCCTTTACAAAATATACGGCTTGAGGTTCATAATCTCTCAAAACTTTTGTCCATCCTTTCCTTCCAACAATTTCTAATCGTTGGCATTTATTCTTTTTAGCCCAGTTCTCTACTTTCTCTGTTAGTAGAGTTAGCCATGATTCCATATTTGAACCACCAGCTAGAACCCATCGCATTACCCTCATTTGAGGATAGTCGCATACTTCTGTAACAAAGGAGGCTTCTATACCATCGTTCCAACTAATCCATAGTTGCATACGATTTTCCTTTATATACGTAAGTATATCATAACTAGAGTATGATCCATCGAGGGCTTTCTCTAGTTGGGCTTTAACTTGAGGCCAAATAAACTCTAAATCTTCTACAGGTACTTGTGTTACTACCCTACCCAATGACGACATATCGGTATTGTAAATCGTCTCCGTGAGGATGAGCACGATGCCCTATAGTAAACTGTTGTTCCCCTACATTACTTAAATAAGCATAATGGTTTTCATCTGCTGCATGTTCAGTTAGAGGAACCCATAAAATAACACTATTAACACCAACCCTAGCATCAGTAATAGTGGTACTAGTTGTTGTATAATCTAAACTAAATTCACCAGTAGAATTTAACTTTCCATCAATAGTATTGTTTAAGGCACTAGAAATTAATCGTAAATGTTGTGCTTGATCTGGAATAGAAAGAGGTACTCTTAAAAATTGGTTAAGTGCCATTATCTTTTACCTTCTGGTTTAGCTTCAATATCTACACCACTAAGTGTATCAAAGTTACCATCTACAGAGACTCTTAGTCGATGATAACGACTATTTGATCTTAAAGGACAATCTCCACTACTAGTAATAGTAACAGCAGTTCCTTGTGTTGCTGTATCAGCTTGAGATGCTCTAGTAAAAGGAGTTACTGTAATTGTAGTTGATTCTCCATTTGCATCTACAATAGGTCGTGCATTAACTAAAGTAGATCTTCTACCTTGTACACCTTCAAACTCTGTAGTGTCCACAGTGGCAGCTAAACTACCGCCTAAGAACTTACCAAACTTATTATCACCATTAAAACCAGCAAGACCAATAATACCTTCACCATAAAAGTAAGAGTCTAGTGATCTAGGTAATCCATCTAGGTCTCCTAACACATCTAATGATTCTAATGTATTAAATGCTTCTTGAGATGCAGAACTGATATATTGTAAACTTTGGCTAGAACCTGTTGACCATTTGTCCACAGCATAATTGTATATTAAAAATTTATTATTGATAGTACCTGCACCTGTAGCACCACTACCACGATAAGACCAAATAACAATCGAGTTGTTTGGATCAACAGCAGAAGTAATACCTTCAAAGTTAGAAGTAATATCATTAAAGAAAAATTCATTAACTCGACCAGCACCAATAGGTGTTAATTGTTGACCACCTGTTAGTTTGTAGAATCCATCTTGGGCAAGGAAGAAAATATTATTAGCAAAAGATGCTACAGATTTAGGTGCAAAAGCACCAATGTTATCTGCAATCTTATTGAATGTAAAAATTAAAGGAGTACCTACGTATTCCATACGATAGATAGCTCTTTCCATAAAGATCGTACCAAAGGATTCACCTCCTACTACGGATTGGACAGAACCATGTGACCCCACAATATCTTGATAACCAGATTGTGTTGTTTGACTAGGTGTCCAATCTGTAGAATCATTTAACGCAGACCATTTTACTCGTTGATTATAAGTAGTAGAACTTTCGTTTGTATAACCTAAAACAACAAAGTCTCTAATGACTGCTAAATATTTTCCTTTAAGGGCAACTAGATCAGCAAAAACTGTATCTACACCTTCATCAAACTTCTGTAAATTATCTGCATAGTTTGCTGCAATAATCTTGTTACCAAATTGAGTAAATGTCCAAAAGTCTTTAGAACCTTCTGTTGTAGAATTAGTATATCCACCAGCTTTTGATACATTTTGGAAATCACCATTATTATCCATTTGATATAACTTAGTTGTATCACCTGAATAGTTAGTAGATCCACTTGCACCAAAAGAAGTAAATAAACCTAATGGTTGATTACTTAGAGCAGTATCACTTAAAGCAACAAAAGAAGGAAATGATTTATATCCTTTTGCTAAAGGAATAACATTATCTATCTTTAACGAACCAGGATTTTGATATCTTGGTAGGTCTGCTTGTAAGTTTCCAAATTCTATCATGGGGTTGAAGTATCGGTACTCATTGAAAATGCAGTACGACCAGCATACCTTCCTTTTTCATCATCTTGATTAGCTGTACTGATAGCTTCGTTATAAAGAGTTAACCATGTGACTAATCTTTCATCATTCATAATGTATGGTTGTGACTCTACTAATGATCCATATAAATATATTTGTGGATAATTAGTTAGTAGAAAATTAGTAGTATTAGAATCAGATAAAGCTGGTATCTTTTGGAAGTATGTTAATTTTACTGTGTGAGTAGAATCTGGGATAGGAGCAAGTTTTATTGTGTCACCAATAATTGTATAAAGTTTAGGAGTACCTGTAGAATCTCCTAAATTATTTAATTCAATCTCTGTAGGATTAACATAATCTAAAACAACATTAGGATTGCCGTCAACATATAACTGTACTGTTTCTAAGAAATCAGTAGGTAATGTTAGTGTAGCCGTACCACTAACACAAGTTAGTGTAGTAGTAGTTTGCATTTTTCTTAATCGTAATACTCTATTTAATTTAGATTCTGCTAAAGTAATAAAGTCTGGAATAACGGATGTTAAATCAGAACGATTAAGATAATTAGCTATACTTGTTTTAAGTTGACTGAATGTTGTTAATGCCATTAGATTCTCTTATTTGTTACCTTTAAATATTTATTGTCTGGATCATTTAAGAATCTAGCAAAAGCTACTCTATCTTGTACTTTGCCAGTCTTAGAAATAATCCCTTGTCTTTGCATATTATAAAAAACTGTTAAAGGAATACTTGCTACATATTTAAAGTCTCTATGTTTGTTAATATCTTCTTTTTGTAGTTCTTTATTTCTATCAATAATGGGTTTAGCATCAATGACATCTTCGATATAATATTTATCCGCACCTTCATCTATATAGAAGTTGGTTTGAATAGGATCATTAGCATCGGATAGTTTTAATTTTTTAGCCATTGATTGCTTTGTTAATCATATCTTGGATAGGATCTTTTTGGTTTCCTTTAGTTGTCATCATCTTATTAGCACCAGGTGTATTTCTTTTGCTAATCTTAGCTTTACCGCCAGAATGAGGGCCATCTTGCATTACAGCAGATTTCTTAGAACCTTTTTTGTAAGATGCACCTTTATCAAATACTTTCATTTATTGCTCCTTTGTTCATTAGTAGGGTGGGGGAAAATCCCCCTACCCTTGATTATACTATATCACTTATGAAGTTGTACAGTCAGCTACAAGTCCAGAAGAGTCAGCGTTTCTAGCAACAAGAGTGTACTCAGCTAAGAGTAGTCTCTTATCGTTATCACCAGAAGATGCTAAATCTTTAGTTTGGAATGGGCGTAAGAACGCACATTCGAACATGTCAGATTGGATAACAAACGCATCTCTTTCTCTTTGGAATCTGTTAGGTACTACACTAAGCTCACCAAAATCAGAAACATAGATGTCTGCGGTAGCCACAATAGTTCTATCTTCTACGTTCTTGTACTTAGTAGCAGAACCTGTGAAACCAGAGAACTTTTGTTTGTTGAATGGGCCAACCATAATCATATCTGGATCGCCACCATCTTGGTAACACTCAAGGATAACTGCTTTTAAGTTATCTTCTGAGAAAGCTACTAATAAGTCAGAGTCTGTAGCAGTATTAGATCCGTCACCAGTAGGATCAGCACCCGGTGTTGATGTTCCAGCAGAACGCACTGCATTAGTTAACCATGAAGGCAAACCAGCAAGAGTTCTTGCAGAAGAAGCACTACCAGCAGATGCAGCTTGGTTATTAGTTAAGATAGCTTCCATGTCTCTCTTTAACTCTTTACCCATTTTTGCTAGTTGGTATGCTAGTTCGTCATTTCGACCTGCTGAGTTAACAGCACTGTTTGTTCCAGATACAACAACTGTCTTTCTTGAAATCTGACAGTAGTTTTGTACTCTAGTTGTAGCAGCTCTTGAATCAAAAGATGCAACATCGT
>Ga0222715_10003922_pt1 | contig 13129 bp, 8 predicted proteins | sample C33_9DmetaG_FD_165056 | JGI IMG/M metagenome (GOLD analysis project Ga0222715, IMG submission 165056) | Estuarine water microbial communities from San Francisco Bay, California, United States - C33_9D | ecosystem: Environmental > Aquatic > Marine > Unclassified | place: USA: California...
ACCCAAAGCTAATTTAAAAGTGGACATTCCTAAAGTACATTTTAATAAACCTCCTATTCTTATTGATCAACGCAATAAATTAAGGACTTCTAATAGTAATAATGAATTTATACAGCAAAATGTTCACAGCAATCGTTGCTCCCGTAGTTCTTTTATGGAATCACCAAGAGAATTTATACAGCAAAATGTTCATAGTAATCGTTGCTCCCGTAGTTCTTTTATGGAATCACCAAGAGAATTTATACAGCAAAATGTACCTATAATACCTGTATCACGTTCTATACCTATTCAAAATGTTCAACAATTACAACAATTTATACCACAACAAAGACAAATATTTGTAGAATCTCCTCGTATACAATATCAACATCCTATACAAAATATATATCCTGTTCAACAATTACAACAATATAATAATTATCAACAACAATATAATGATAATTATCAACAATCAGCACAAAATTATGTATTAAAATCTACAATTGTTCCAAAAGACACTAGAACTTATAAAAATAATTATTATGAACCTTCAAGTACATATGTACAAGAGTGTTATTGTTAATTTATAAAAATTGATATAAGTTTTTATAAGTATTATTATCATATATATGTTTATTTTTTAATTCATTTATTCCTGAAAGACCTAAGTGCCACTATTCTATACGATATTGAAAATCAATATGAAGAATGATATAAAGATGTTTATAATAATGATTTTATAACTATTACAATACATAAATTATTTGGAAAAGTTTAATATATATTATTAGTTTTTAATAACTTTTATACAAAAACTTACACAACCATCTAATGCTTTTGCTAAAATTGATAGATTATAATCTATACAAAATTCATCAACAGCTTTTTTTACACCAAAATCATAAAAATTTTTAGCTTTTTTCATATTCATTTCATAATCATGACCCATTATATACCCATTATTTTTAATTTTTTTATAAGAATTAATTAAATCTTGTTTTACACCTTCATAAGAATGATCTCCGTCAATATATATAATATCATATATATTATCATCTATATTTTGTAAAAAATCATTAGAATTTGATTTATATAATTTTACATTTAGAGTATCTTTATATTTATCCAATAATTCTAAATAAATATTTTTTATATTATGATATTCAACATTATTACCATCAACATCACCACTACATGTGGTACCTTCAAATAAATCTACACCTTCTATAAATCCATTATTGCAATTTTTTACAATATAATCTAAAAATTCTCCTTTAAAAACACCAATTTCTAATATTTTTGGATTTGAAATATTATTACAGTAATATTTAAACATTTCATTTCTTGTTTCAAAAATATGTAAATCTATATTATTTATTTTTTCCCAAAATTTAGTCATTTTATCTATTTTAGAAGAATAACAACCGGGTCCTCCTGGAAAATGGTAAATTATGATTTTATCATTTATTTCAGATGGATTATTTTCTAAATAATCTTTCATAAATTGATTATCATATTTATCTTGAATAACTGAATTATATACTAAATAAGGCTGATCCAAGCATGATGGAATATGTTTTTTATTTATTATATGTTTATTTGTATCTTTAAATAAATCTTTAATATAGATACTATTAATAAATAAAAATACTCCAGCAGAAAACGCTATAGTATTTTTATTGTATGTGTTAAAATCAAAAAAATTTTCTCCTCCCCAATAATCATGTCCAATATTTCCTTCTTCTAAAGCATATATTTTTTTATCTGATATTTCTTTATTAAATAATATATTAATATCTGAATTTATTAATACGTCAGTATCTAAATATAAAATTTTATTATATTTATCAATATTTTCATATTCAAATATTTTTAATTTATAACAAGATGCTTCCATTAAAGTATTTAATTCTAATAAATAATATTTTATTGGTAAATTAAAATTTATTAATTCTTTTAAAATTAATTCATGAAATTTAGGAGTTGTCATAATAAGAATATGTGTTGTTTCACTATTTAAGTTTGCTTTTACATTTATAGAGTTAATAAGTAGTTTAAGTAAATTAATATAGTTTTCTTGATAAGAAACGCACATATATATTAAATTCATTTTTTTATATAATGATATTTATTTTTATAATCTTTATATTAATTTATTTACATACTATATATAATATATAACATATATATAAATAATAAAATTATAATAATATTATAAAAATGAATGAAGAACAATTTCACTATAGTATAACCAGTGTTTATCTAATTATTTGCATAGTATCTTATAATTTCCGCAGTGTCGTACCTAAGATTAGTGATAGTACTATAAAAAATTATTGTAAATTTCATAATCTATTTTTAATTACATGGAATTCATATATTTTTTTAAACTTATGTTATAATGTATATGATAAAAAACTTTTATTCTTTGGTAATGATCCAAATGATACATCTAATCTTTTATTAAAAAAATTAATGTATAATTTCTGGATTTCAAAATATTACGATTATATTGATAGTATGATCATAATTGCTAAGGGTAATTATAGACAGTTGTCTTTTTTACATGTTTTCCATCATTCAAGTGTTTCTACAATCATGTATTACAATTACAAATTAATACCTTATGGAGGAGATACATGGTTTTTGCTTTTTTATAATTCTTTTATTCATGTCGTGCTTTATTATTATTATTTTATAACATCTTTTAAAAGTAATACTAAAGTATGGTGGAGTAAATATTTAACAACTTTTCAAATTATTCAATTTATATTTGGTAATATTCAACAAGCAGGCTCTATAATAGTAAGAAATGATTATCCTAAGTATATTAGAGAAGCTAATTTCCTTTATAGTAGTTATATGTTATACCTTTTTGTAAGTTTCTATATTAAAAGGTATAATAGGGTTGAAAAATTGACATAAAATATTTTTAATAAGAATATTTCTTATTTTCTTCGTAATTATGATTCATCATATCAGATATATCTTTATGTTCTCTTATTGTAATAAGTTTATTTTCTGCTAAATTTTTAAGATGTGTTGCATATAATCTTCTAATTTCTACAGCTGATATAGATACCTTATATATTTTATAAAAGGTATTCATTATAAGTTTAGAAAGTTGTATTTGTGTTAGTTGATTTTTATTTGATGAAAGCAAATATTCATTATCTTCTTTTTCTGTTATTAAAGATTTAATTATATCATCAAGCTCATCAGGAACTGTAAATTTTTGTAGTTTTTTATTTTTGGTAATATTAAAATAGAATGTCTTATTATAGTAATAATTATTTTTATCAACATAGCTAAGTTTAGATTGATTTTTTGGTTCATTAAAAGATACTAGCATCTTTCTATAATCAACAGGTCTTCTTGTGGGAAATAATGTGAGCAATACATATATTAATTTCTCATTATCAGATAAATCAGTATTTTCATTAAGTTTATCTAATATATCTTTTTTATCAAAAGACAAAGATTCCATCTTGGTTGCGACAGTATTATCGACAACTTTATTAGCACGTTCAGTATCATAAATATCTTGAAACTTAAGAATATAGGGATATAGCTGTTTTACAGTTTTTGAATAATATTTAAAGCGTGTAATAACAGAATATAAGACACGTATATCATTTTTATTATTATTTTTTATAATGTCATATATATTGTCTTTTATAAATCCAAATTGTGTATTAATAATATTCATATCATACTTTTTATTAGACAATAGATTTGATAATTCAGTATCATCTATAAGTTCGGTTTTATGATAAGCTAAATATAATTTCTTCATAGTTTTTATGTAAAGGCTAATAGTATTTACATTAATTTTAGATTTATTAACAGGATTTAGTCTCTTTTTAATAGGTTTTAATAATACAAATTCGTGATTAGGTTCTGATGGTTTAATAACTAAATCTTCTTCTTTTAGTTCTATATGTTTTACCTTAGAAGCATAGTATTTTTTATTTTTTAATTTTTCTTTTAGTTTATATTCATCACCATTTAGAGCTTTATGTTTCAGAACATACCTTTGTTTCCTTTCAGCAGGTGTAAGAGCCATTCTAATAAATGTTAGAATAATAAAATTCATTTTTTATTAAATAATAGAATCATATAAAGACAAATAATATTAAAGAGTTATTACCATCGTGTAAATCTAGATGGTAGATTTTGAGAGAGTACATAATTTTATTTTTTTGAAATTTTAGAGAAAGTTAATATATTTTGTAAATTTAAAAATTATGTACTCAAATTTAAAAATAATAGAATATATATATAAAAATAATTTACAGTAATAAATAAAATGAACGAAGAGATATTTCATTATAGTATTACAAGTGCTTATTTAGCAATTTGTTTTGCATCTTATAATTTTCCAAATTTAGTACCAAAAATAAGTGATAGTAAAATTAAAAATTATAGTATATTTCATAATATATTTTTAATAATGTGGAATGGATATATATTTATAAACTTATGTTATAACATATATGATAAGAAGTTACTATTTTTTGGTAATGAACCGAATGATACATCAAATACTTTACTAAAAAATTTGATGTATAATTTCTGGATATCAAAGTATTACGATTATATCGATAGTATGATAATTATAGCAAAGGGTAATTATAGACAATTATCATTTTTACATGTTTTTCATCATAGTAGTGTTTCAACAATAATGTATTATAATTACAAGTTAGTACCATATGGTGGAGATATATGGTTTTTATTATTTTACAATTCATTTATTCATGTAGTATTATATTATTATTATTTGATAACATCAGTAAAGAAGGGACAAAAGGTATGGTGGAGTAAATATCTAACAACATTTCAGATAATTCAGTTTGTTTTAGGAAATATCCAACAAGGAGGCTCAATAATAGTAAGAGATGATTACCCTAAATATATAAGGGAGGCTAACTTACTATATAGTAATTATATGCTTTATTTATTTGTAAGTTTTTACATGAAGAGATATAAAAGTATAGAAAAGTAGAGTATTATTTTTTTTAGTATATTTTGAAGTTATTATACATCATATTATAAATACTTTTTAGTATTTATGTGAGAGTCGTTATATGGATATACAAGAAAAAGATAAGGGGGTGTGTGATTTTTTTTATTTTATATTAATAAGAAGACAATAATAAATGGTATATCAAAAAACAATAAATGTTGTTAAAAATAAGAAACATTTTAAAAAATTAAAAGGTGGAGAAAATGAAGATATAAATATAGACAAAGAATTAATAAAATTTAGAGAGTCAGAATACGAAGATATATTAAAAAATCCTAATAGACTTTTAAATATTGATATTGATACTACCAATAAAAGTGTTAATGATGATGAACAATTAAAAATGTTATATAGTAATAATTTAACTATAAAAAAATTAGCACAACTTATTTATAAATATTATGACGACGATTATAAGTTTAAAACTATATTTATTCCAGCATTATCAAATATAAATAATTTTTACAATAATGGGCGACAAGCATCTGTTCTAAAAATTATTCAATATAGTAATATTAAAACTTGTCGTGCTACACTAATTACAAATGGAACACTTTATTTATTAAAAAAATATGATACATTATTTTCAAATATGTTAACATTTTTATATTTTTTAGTTAAATATTGTAAAGAAAATTATAAAAATGATGAAAATACTATTTGGGTCCCTCCAACAAAATTAAATATTGATATGGTTGAAAATATGTATAAATATATATATTTTAATTATGAAGAAGAAAATAAGGAAATAAATTTACGTTGGTGGTATATTGATACTTTAATAAATAATAATATAGCATCGCACGTAGTAACAGGACATGGTCATGGTCAAAAACCACATTTTTTTATATCATCCGCAAAAGATAATAAACCATTATTGTATAAGAAAACTGTTGAAATTATAGCTAATAAATATTTAAAAAATGTAAAAGGATGTAATAATAAATGCTATGCACAACCAATATATATACATATGAGTGTTAATAGTGAAAATAGTGGAAAAAGTTATAATGATATTGAAAATGATGTTGTACTAAGCCCGTGTATAAATAAAAAACACATTATAAAAATTACTGATTTTGATAATAAAGATTTAAATATAGATGAAATATTATCTAAATTTAATGAAAAACCAAAAATATTGTCTAAAATTAAAAGTGTTTTAAGTAATTTTAAGCCTTTTAGAAATAAAGTCGGGGGTGTAAAAGAAGTATATAAATTAAATGGTGAAAAGGTTGAATTAATACATAATAATAAAAAAATTAAAAGAAGTATATATGTAAAAGAAGGAAAAAAGGCAAAATATTGCAAAATAGAAAAAAAATATGTATTATTAAGTAAATTAAAAAAATATAAGACTAATATATAAATATTATAAAGAGTCTTAATAATTACTTCCTGAACCGTGACAATTATCATAATAGAAACAAATGTCATTAACATATACTAAGTTAGTATGTGATAGATCTCTTAACCAACAATCATAGTCTTCTGATATACCTCGAACAACTTTAAATGAACTGATAGTTTGTAAAATGTCTTTATGTATAAGAACAGATGATGTTACAATTGAATTATGAATTAACAAGAAATCTAGTGTCCATATATCAGGAAATCCAGAATCCATTAAATTAGAACCCTTAGATTTGTAATTGTCTCTTATACAATTATAAAAGGCTTCTTGATTATATTTTGAATAGGTGTTACTCTCATTATAAACACCAGAACCTATAAGACCGTCAGTAGATGACATTTTACATCCAGTATTTTTCATAGCGTTTATTTGAAGTTCAATTTTTTTAGGAAACCAAATATCATCATCATCACAAAAGGCTATATAAGAACCTTTTGAGGTATCAATACCAGTATTTCTAACAAGACCTATACAAGATACAGTTGAATAAATATCTTTATATTTAGCTCTGGTATTTTCTTTTAAATGAATGATTTTAACATCTTCTGCTTCCCAATCATATTCAGTATATTCTTTTTCTGTTGAAGCATCATTAATAACTATTATTTCAATATTTTTGTAAGTTTGAGCTTTTATAGATTTAATAGCATTAAGAAGAAAATTAAATCTGTTATATGAAGGTATGATAACGCTAACTAAATCCATATAGTAAATGTAAGTGTAAAATCTTTATACTAAGAATAGTTGCGAAAGTACATAATTTTTAATTTTGCAAAATATATTAAACTTTCTAAAAATTATAAAAAAATAAAATTATGTACTCAAAATAATTTAATAAGAATATTTCTTATTTTCTTCGTAATTATGATTCATCATATCAGATATATCTTTATGTTCTCTTATTGTAATAAGTTTATTTTCTGCTAAATTTTTAAGATAAGTTGCATATAATCTTCTAATTTCTACTGCAGATATTGATACATTATATATTTTATAAAATGTATTCATAATAAGTTTAGAAAGGTCTATTTGTGTAAATTGTTTATTATTAACAGATAGTAAGTAATCATTATTATTTTTAGTAGTTATTAAAGATTTTATAATATTGTCTAACTCATCTGGTATTGTAAATTGTTGTTGTTTTTTGTTTTTTGTAATATTGAAATAAAAAGTTTTATTATAATAATAATTATTTTTATCGGCGTAGCTAAGTTTAGATTGATTTTTTGGTTCATTAAAAGATACTAGCATCTTTCTATAATCAACTGGTCTTCTAGTAGGAAACAGAGTAAGTAAAACGAAAATAAGTTTTTCATTATCTGTTAGATGTGAATTTTCATTATATTTATCTATAATATCTTTTTTATCAAAAGATAGCAAATTCATTTTAGCAGCCATTGTATTATCAACGATTTTATTAGCACGTTCAGTATCATAAACATCTTGAAATTTAAGAATATAAGGGTATAATTGTTTTACAGGAACAGAGAAATATTTAAACCGTGTTATAACAGAATATAGAATACGAATATCGTTTTTATTATTATTTTTAACAATATCATAAATGTTTTTTTTTATAAATCCGAATTGAGTATTTATATTATTAATATCATATGTTTTTTTAGATAGTACATTATATAAGTCAGTATCATCAGTAAGTTCTGTTTTATGATAAGCTAAATAAAATTTCTTCATAGTTTTAATATATAAATTAATTGTATTTATGTTTAATTTAGATTTATTAATAGGATTAATTCTTTTTTTAATAGGCGGTAAGTATATATATTCATTATTAGGATCATTTGATTTAATAATTAAATCTTCTTCGTTAAGTTCAATATGTTTTACTTTAGAAGCGTAATATTTTTTATTTTTTAATTTTTCTTTTAGTTTATATTCATCATTGTTTAGAGATTTGTGTTTAATAATATATCTTTGTTTTCTTTCTGCAGGTGTTAGAGCCATCTAATAAATAGATTAATAAAAAATTTCAATTTTTATTTGTAAAAAGAATTTTATATTTGAGTACATAATTTTATTTTTATAAATTTTTAAAAAGTTTAATATATTTTGCAAATTATTTAAATTATGTACTTTTTTAATGTTCTAAAAGTATTTATTTTAGTTTTCTGTTTCTTGTTTTTACAATTTTTTTATATTTATCATATTCTACCGACGACACACTTGTAGTTTTGTTATAATTAATTGTAACATAATCATCAATATTATCTTGTATTAAATCAATATGAGATACTACTATAATAGAATTAAAGTAAGTTAATAGGTTTTTTAGGAATGATGGTACAACTGATAAGTTAAATTTATCAAAGCTAACGAAACCTTCATCTATAAATAGTTGGTTACAATATAAGCTATTTTTATTTAAGAATAAGCACATTCTCAATGCTGTAGAAATGGTAAAATGTTGGAATCCGGAACATTGGGCGATAGAAATAATTTTTGTATCAGTATTTATTTCATCAGCAATTAACCAATTAATATGAATAATATCTTTATTAACATTAAGCATATAATCTAGTTTAAACGGTTTTGTATCAGTATGACATAGATTCTTAATAATATTATTAGTATTAGAAACAAGATTTTTTAAAATATGTTTTTCATATAATTCAATGCGAAATGATTGGAAGTTAATAATAATTGTATCTAATGTATCAATAATATCATTTAAATCATTAGATGCATTGGAAAGTAGATTATAATTATCTTTATTTTCTTTATTATACGAGTTTAATGTTGTAAATTTAACAAGTTTTTCATTAACTATTTTAATAAGTTTATCTTTTTCTTTAATTGTATCGTTTAATTCTATCTTTTGTTTAATAAGTGGTTTTAATCTATTATTATCAATATAACTAATATATTTGTCATAATCTTCTATAATTGTTTTTAAGTTATAAAATTCATTAGTTCTAACAATTTTTAATTTTAAATCATAATCAACCCAATCATTATATGCTATTTTAAGAGCATTATATTTACTAATACGAGGTCTAATATTCTTATTATAATTTAGTTTGAATTCAGTATCATTAATAGATCTGATAAGGTTGCTAATATTTGCTGAAATTGTATTATAATTATTTTCCCAAGAATTATATATATCATATGCAATAATAGTTTTATTTAGATTATGTAGATAATATGAATAACTATTAAAGTTATTGATTTTATTTATTGTCTCTTGTAATTCTTCTTGAATTGTTAAATTTTCATTATTAAGATTTTCTTTATTTATAATAATATTATTTAATTCTTTAGTAATCTTATCATAATCTTCTTTATATTTATAGTAGTTTAACCATTTTATTAATATTCCATAGTTTTCTATAGCTTTATTATTTTTCTCAATATTTTTAACTAATGTATTATATTCCTTATCATCATAAAGTATTTTATTAGTATTAATATCATCTTTTAATTTATTAATAATTATTTCTAATTCTTTAATACGGTTTACCCAAGGTCTTTTACAGCAAATTTCACATTTAGGGTTATATTTATAATCTTCATTATTATTAAATTGTGATAATTCTTGATTATAATTATCTAATTCTAATTCTAATTTATCTAATGTATTTTTAATATTATTATAATAAAGCAATTTATCATCTAACTCTTTTAAGTTTTTTGCAATAAGTTCCATATCAATTTTAAATAATTCTTTAGAAATTGCGGACGACACGTGTTTTATCTTTTTATTTGTAATAATTTCTGTAGGTATATTGATTATTGTAATATTTTGTTGTTTATTAAAGGTTTCTTTAAAAGTCTCTTCTAATTTTAGTAATGTTTTCTTATTATTAGTTAAAATATTTTCTTGAGTTTGTTTAAATATAATAAGTTCTTTATATTTATCATATGATATTGAAGACGTTGTAGATGTTATATTATTATTATTACTATTTAAAATATAGTTATTAAACACTTTAATACTTTTAAAATATTTTAGGATTTCTTTATGGCACTCGTCAATTGATAATATAGGCTTATCTACTTTTAAGGGTTTTTGAGTAATTAGATTATTTAATGTATTTTCAAGCTCTAATTTTTTTTCTTTATAATTGTTTAATTTTTTTTCTAATGTGTTAATATCTATACTATTATAGTCAGTATAATCAATATTTAAGAATTCTTTTAATTGTTCTTCTTCATTTTGTAAAATATATAATTCACATGGTTTATTAATAGTAATTGTATTATTTAATTCATTTTCAATGTCAATAGTGTATTGAGAATTTAATTTTAGCAAATCTGGAACATCTTTTAATAATGATTTTAATTCATTGTATCTTTCTTTCTTAATCAACATATCATTTTCATTAAAATTACCATAAATATCTGTTATTGTTTTAATATATGGTTCATAATCCGTGTTTAAAATAGTAATGTTTTTAGGATTTTTAATATCAATAGTAATTGAATTAAATAGGTTTAAAAGATTGTTCTTTTCATTTGTTAATACATTTAATTCATTTGTTAATTCATTTAATTCTTCTTCACTAATATCATTTATCTGGTTAGAAGATACTAAATTCTGATAAACTTGTTTTTTATTTTCAAGTGTCTTATTAAAATCCCTATACTTATTGATAGTAATTTTAAATAAATTATAGAGATTATAGATATAGTCAATATTATAGGATTTATCAATAAGTTCTAAACATTTTTTAGATTCAAATTTAAGAATATCATTATCCACATTTTGTGTAATCATAGATGTTGTTAAGAAATCATCCATTGTACCAAATATTTTTCTGATTTCTTCATTACAAGCCCCTTCTTTTCTTATTTGTAACAGGTCTTTATCATTAATAAATTCATGTAAGTATGCGTGATTATGATGTAAAATATTACTATCTTTTTTCTTATTAAAATCTCTTTCAATTCTATATAATTTTCCATTTAATTCTATATCGACTATTGTTGTTGCTTTAGTTTTTTTATGATTAATCATACCAGCAGATAATGATGAATTACCTTTAATTTTCATTTTAGTATTATCACCCCAAATAGCTAATAACATAATATCATAAATTGCTGATTTTCCAGTTCCATTTTTACCTTTAACCATAAAAGTTTTAGAATCAAGGTCGTGCATATTAATCCAGTTTTTATTTTCATAACATAATAGACCTTCCCATTCTAAATACTTAATTAAGAAGACATTTTTATTGACATTTAATTCAAGAGATTTATTACAAGAAAGGATACAATTTGTAATTTCTTTATTTTTTTTAGAACATTCATCGTGTAAATCAGATGAATATTTATTAGAATTAAATAACAGACATTCTTTATTAGTAATAATATTATTTAAAATCAAATACTTATCTAATGGTAAAATTTTATTAAAATATGAGAGTATGTAATCATCGTTAGCGATATTGATAATAGTATCAGTATTATTAACAGATTGATAATCTTTTAAAAGATTTTGTTCAGTATTTCTAGATATAATAGAATATTTAATATTATATTTATTTAACGTATTATTAAGTTTTTCAAAATTGAAATTGGAGAAGGTTTTAATCTCTAAATTTTTAGGGAACATAATTAGATTATTTTTAATAACATTATCAAGTAATTGTTCATATTTACCATTTATACGAATTAAGATTTCTTCATTATCATTTTGTTTAATGTTGATATAGCCGATAGGATTATAAACATTAATGTCAGTAATATTTTGAGTATATAAATTCCAAATTAGATAGCCATGGTCTAAAATATCTTCACCAAAGTTTTGCTGAATTAAACTACCACTATAGCCGTATTTTGTATTATTATTATAAATATTAGTTTGTTTTTTATGAATATCGCCTAAAAGAGCATAGTCAAAGTCTTTAATCCATTCTAAAGGATAAGGGTTATTTTCTTCATGAATAATATCACCATTGTATAATTTAGATTTAGAGAATGTACCATGAAAAAGAGCAATTTTATATTTAACAGGTTCATTAATGATTGGAAATTTTGGTAGGATTGATAATCTACCAGAATTAGAATTAAAGTCTAAAGTATCATCAACACAAACATAAGAGAAACCGATTTCATCAATAATAAATGAGGATGAATTATTAAGAACAATAAGATTATCATTTTCAAATGTAGAAGAGAAAACAAGAGACGGTTGATTTAAATCAGATTGTATTTTATCATGATTACCATGTATAATAATAACTTTAGCAATTTTAGTAAGTTCTGTAATAAAGTTTTTGTAAAGTAGAAGACCGTAGTTACCAATATTATTTTTATTATGGAATATATCGCCAGTAATTATAATAATAAACTCGTTTTTAGATAAATTTAAGTTAGTAATATTAGTATTTATAGATATTATAGTATTATTAAAAACGTTAAGGTATTCATCATATCTAGAATATTTATAATCACCGTTTCTAATATGTAGATCAGAAAGATGAAAAATATACTTTAACATAACTTATAATGAAGATATGAGTAATGTATTATATCATTTTTTAAGTATATTTAAAAATGAGTACATAATTTTATTTTTTCAGATATTTAGAGAAGTATAATATATTTTAAGAATAAAAAAAATTATGTACTTTCTGAAAGGGACTCCAAGATAAAGTCGCCATCGCCTCCGGCTCTGGCTCGGCGACCCTTTATGAGACCATTTTAGTAAGATATAGTATATAATAGTATATATGAAATGATAT
>Ga0222715_10003926_pt1 | contig 13119 bp, 17 predicted proteins | sample C33_9DmetaG_FD_165056 | JGI IMG/M metagenome (GOLD analysis project Ga0222715, IMG submission 165056) | Estuarine water microbial communities from San Francisco Bay, California, United States - C33_9D | ecosystem: Environmental > Aquatic > Marine > Unclassified | place: USA: California...
TACTTTAATAGTAACACCACCATCAGTTGGTACAGATACATTACCCAAATCTACACTCATAGTCATACCATCTACATCGTAAACTGTACCAGTTGAGTTATCTTCTGCTCTCATCCAATTCAGTTTTGTAGTTTCTGAGTAATCAGTATAAGTTGTTGAGTTTATGTTTTTGATTATAAATCTAACTTCTATCAAAGTTGAATTATGTGCAATTGCAGTACCATCTTGAATAGTAATACGAGCAACATTCCAATCTGCATTAGTAGCATAAGATGCATTTCCTGCTACCCAAGAATTGTATTGGTCTGATAATTGGTTTGCTCCATAGTTTGAATCACCTGAGAATTTATATCCTGTCCAAGTATTCCATGCAGTTTGTGCAGTTGAGTTAGTTCCATTACCTGTAACTTTCAAAGTATAATCTAAAAATTGTAGTAATTTGTTATTCCATTGGAAATCAAATTGATTTAAAGTTGGTACTGCAGAATTCAAATCCACAGTATTAAACTTTACTGTAATCGTATCACCAACCACAAAGCCAGCTGGATTGGTGTACGAATGGTCAAGTTTCATATCTTGTGCAAAGATGTTCCCTACAAAGAGTATGAATAATAATGTTAATAGTTTTTTCATTTAAGTAAATCCTCCACGATTTCTACCAAAACTTTCTTTAAGGCAATTGATGCCGTTTGTTGATTAAATGTTCCGTCTGATGCAACTACAAGGGTTGAGGTTGAGATTTCTTTACTTGTACCTTTTTTGGTAGTTTTCTTTTTTACCTTACCATTGATTTCGAGTTCACCTATTGCTATAATCTGAGTTTGTGAAACTTGGTTATGATAAACCCCTATGGATTTACCAATATTTGTTATATCAAAAAATACCAACCTTACGTTGATTTTTCTTTCAGCGTTTTCTGTTAAATCGTAATCTAAATCTAATAGGAGTTCTTCTAAGATGTTTTGAACACCATAGGCCATAGAGGGGTTGTTCGCAAAAGGACCAACGCGAATTTCGTTGGATATCTTTCCGATTGAAATAAAATTGTCTTGTGTATGGTTTACATTAGATGAAGAAAGTAACAACATCAACGATAAACCTACCAAGATTCTTTTTGTAAAAGTTTTCAAAGTAATCTCCTTTTCTTAGATTACCATAACTTATTACCAAAACCGATAAATAAAACTAATTTTTGAAACTAATGAAGTAACGAGTTTCTATAACATATTCCACTATAAATATAATGATGGGATATAAAAAAACCCACCGAAGTGGGTTTATTCTAATTTATTTTTTCCAACTCTTTCATAAAATTGGATTCTGCAATCTGTTTAAATTGTTCTCTCCTATCATAAACAGATATGTTATTTAAGTAATGTGAGTTGTTTCTGTATTTGTAATTCTCACAAACTACGAGGTTTTTTAATTTAAATTGTCGTATATCTCTTTGTTGAGTTTGAATCATTTTTTCAGCAGCTACCATTATAAAAGTATCTTCATACCCATAATGCCCAAAAGATTCAGGTACACCAATTCTTCTAATAATATTTCCACTTATACAAGTAAACCAACCACCTGCAAATTTAAATCGAGATTGTGGTGATGTAGTATTTTCTACCGATTCAACACTAACTTCACCTTTGATTCCACTATCTTTATAAGGGTCATTTGTTTTTTGATAATCAAAAGGTTTATCTAAAAAGTTTTCATTTACAATACAATCCCAAGTGTTATCCCATATACGAACAATCTCTGGTGTAATAATAGTAAGACCTGTTATTTTACTTATAGATTCAAGACTGTTTTCAAAATAAAAAAGAGTTCTTTCATCAAATATAATATCCGTATCTAACCAAATAAAATAATCTACTTCTTTATGAGTTTTAGCGCTTTCTCTTCTTTGAGATACACACCCCAATATAGTATCAGATGTTCTAAAGTATTTAGCACACCAATCCGATTGTGAACTTAATTTTAAAAGTTTATCTTCAAAGTATTTCTTAGGAATAGAGGATTTAGACCAATCAATCATTTTATCAGATATACACATAGTAACATCTAATACCCACTCTGTTTTTTTATTCAAATAAAAAGATGCTCTCTTTAATTGATTAAGTGTATTTTCTAACTCATCAATTTCATATGGTAAGCAAAATATAGATATTACTATTTTCATTGATATTTCCTTGTTACATTATCATTTATATTCGGTATTCTATCATACTGATGTACTATTATATATTCATCTAAATCAAAAGTTTGTTCTCCAATCAAATTTGGATTGTCCATTGTTCCTAATTGTAATGCCCAATTCGTATCTAATCCTTCTATTTGAACTGAATCTTTTAAGTTAGTATTATGAATAATAAAGTTGAAAGAACTTTGGTCTGTATAGTGTTGTGTATTTCCTGATTGAGAAACTAAGTAATTCAATAAAAGTAAATCTTTCATATTCTCATATCTACCTGCTAATACACCAACATTACAACTTAACTTATCTTTAAAAATATCTAAATAAAAATTACCATATCCTTCTAATATATTTTTTGTACCCCAAGATTCATCTTTATAAAGAACATTTTCAGTAGAGACTAAGATATTCTTTTTAAGATTTTTTTCTAAATATTCAGATGGGTTTTTTTGAAATACAACATCTCTTACATCTGTTGTAATTAGGTATCTATATTCTCTGTTGAGTTGTTTTAGAGTAGCATAAATTGTTATCAATCGATGCATATGTATATGACCTTGTAATTCTGATTGGTAAACTTCCCACCCATTTTCTTTTAACCAATCGATAGTTTCTTTAGTGATATCAAATACCACCATTATTTTATCACCATCAAATCCACTTTGATTTATAGATTCAACGTAGTTGTGTAATTCTTTTTTAGTATAACGAGTTGATGCAGATATTATTAAATCTTTCATAGTTGTGTTATATCTTTTAAATAATTTACCATCTCATAGTTTTTCCAGCTATCAGATATCCATTCTTGTACTTCCATCCATGGTTCAACTAATTGTTCATTTACCACAACTTCACCATTACCACACATTACTATAACTTGTAACATTAAATCAGACCAACCTACAAGGTGTGTATGATTTGATATTTCATCAAATTCATTTTTAAGTTTATCGATTGAGATATCAAATCCTTTGATAAATTTTTTAGTATTTATTATAGCTCCACCACAGGCACCATAACCATCAGTAATTACATTACCGCCAACATCCATTATAAATTGAGTAATTCTATTTGGAAACTCATTTTCATTTCTAACGATAGCTACTCCAAATTCTTTTTCTATAATCGAAAGTGGTTTCATTAAAAAAACATCTTCTTCTAAAATTAACATATATTTTGAATCCGTTTTCTTACAACATTCATAAATACTCATTAGCCATGTGTGAAGATTTTCAAATGGCCAATGGGTTCTACCAGCATCATGTCCACTTGGGGCAAACTTTCCAGGATATCCTAATTTACTTTTTTGGAAATCAATATCAACATTAAACATTTCCAATGAGGATTTGTAATTTTCCATATCACCATCCGTATCGATTCTAACAAATACATCAGAATTAGGATAAAACTTTCTAAAAGTTTCTACACTTTTTTGACCTGCTTTATAATCCTTATATCCCCAAAGATAAGCACTAATGTTATTTTCCATATTTTTCAAAAAATTCACCAGGTCCGATTAAATTTAAAATATATTTTTTATTATCTGAAAATGTGTTCCAATCTAAACATTCATCTAATGTAAATTTATCAATTTTTTTATTTTTTCCCCTTGATATTACACCAACCCCATAATCAGTATCAACTACATTTATATCCAAATCAACATCACTACATCTTAATTTTACTATGGATTTCCAAACATCACCATTCCATGCGGTTACTTGCCTTGGTACTAACTGAGATTCATAACTGACAGGATTACAATCATGTAGTAATATAAATCCTCCTTCATTCAAATGTTTTAAAGAATTTTGAATATCAATATCTACTTGAGTTGTTTCATGTAACCCATCTATAAAAATTATATCATATTTTTTGTTTTGTATTTCTTCTAATGCAAAAAACTCATTCGATGTCATCTCATAATTTATTTCAGGACATCTAACATTTGCTTCAACTACTGGGTCAACTGCATCTTTGTTTTTTACCTTTACATTTCTGATACAATTACCGAAAGCAACTCCTATTTCAAGATAATCAACAAAATTGTATTGTTCTATTAAATAATTAGTTAAATTATATCGTTTTATAATAGAATTTTCTTGCTCTATAACTTTAGGGTCTTGTGTGTTGTTTATCATCATTTTTTGCTTTTGTATCTTCCTAATCTAAATTTCTTTGATATTTGTACTGTACTATGTTCATCATCTATGAATACTATATCATCTATACGTTTTTTTAAGTAAGGATATAAACAATGAAATAATCCTGGACAAAATCTACCATCTTTATTATCTTGTACATCGTAAAGAGATTCTATTACATCATCCAACATATAATTTGGAAACGCATAAAGAGTATCAGTAGTTAATTCATTATTATCCCAATTATTTAATTCTTTAAATAAAAAATTAAATTTTGTAAAATCAAAATTTATGGGAACATCTATATCCAAATCAAATCTCGTTGATATTATAAAATCAATATTATCTTTATATTGAAAGTACTTCAATGAATCTATGTAAGTATTCGAAGCCAAAAGTGCATTGTTTTTATCACCTGTTTTAGGTAAATCCAACAAAGTAATATCTTTTGGATTGTATATGTTTTTTATATTTTCTATTTCTTCATTGTTGTATGTGTACAAGTATATAGAAACATTATGTAGTTCTTTTAATGGGTCTATTAAATTTTTAAATAAATTTTTATAAGCATCTTTATAGGAATGAATACCATTTCCTACATTATGATGAGATAATCCTGCTAAGTTTATTACTATGTTCATTTTAATTCGTTTGTAATTTCTGGATTTTGTTTTAAAGTTTGAAGAGTAATTAAATCTTTTATTTTTGTTGTTGACCAATCATGTGAACGAGTAGTGTATATAACTTTTATGTCTAAATCATCCCCAGTAAATGATTTACCTATATAATCCTCACCAAGTATTCTTACATCTGGTTTAAAAAATTTAATCAACTCTAATAAATCTTCTTCGGTCTGATAGATATAAACTGCATCAATATATTTTATTGCCATAAGAGTTTTATATCTTTCGTAAATTGGAATAACTGGTTTATATTTTGATTTTCTATGTTCGGATGGGTCTCTTTGAAGGAACACAATAAATCTATCGCAATGTCTTTTTGCTTCCTCGAAAGTGTAAATATAACCAGGGTGTATCAAATCAAAGTTACCAGCCGTAAAACCTATTATTTCTTTATTTACCATAATTTATTATGTTATCTGAACATATACCCATACATTCTGCTAAATCCCAATTGTAATTATCAGGTAATACTGCTATACTATTTTTTAAAGGTTGAATTTTTGGATGAGACCAAATGATTCCCTTTGATGTTAAAGTTACATCATCATCATGATGCCAGAAATAATGTAAATCAGTTTCATGTAATAATTCCAAAGATGCATGATTTTTACAATGTATCCATAGTTTAGATTTTCTATCTTCTAACCAATTCAAATCTATTTTATATTGAGGTGAATCATGTCCTAAATATAGTAACTCATCTGAATACCAAATATCAACTTCTACATCGTATCCGAATCCAATTGCATTATCAATATAGTTTGGATGATTTTCAATACCCATCTTACCATTAATATTACCTCTATGTGAAATTAGAATCATAACTACAAATATACGAAATTATTTATAATTTTCCAAATATTCTTTCAAATCTTCTGGAGTACCCAATCCCCACATTTTAGGAATATCAAAGGTACGAATTTCTTTTCCATCTTCTATTGCTTGATTAAAAACAGGACAAACATAGAATTCATTATTTATTCTGATATCTTTCTCAATCATATCTTCTGCATACTTTACAAAATCAGAACCTTTCTTCCAATAGTAATATCCAACTGTTGCGATATCTGAAATAGGATTCTTTTCTGCAACTTCAGTTACTAATCCTTGTTCATCTACTTTAGCGAAACTCCACTTTGGATGCGTTGCTCTAAATGATACAATCCCACCATCTGCATTTGTTTCATTCATCTTATATAAGAACTCATTTGAATCCCACTCAACAAATTGGTCTGAGTTAGCAAAGAATAGTGGAGTGTCTTTATTGATGTACTCTTTAGCAAGTAATGCAGTACATGCTGCTCCTTCTGTTAATCCATCTACCTCAACTATCTTACAATCTGGTGTAATTAGATTTAATAAAGTATCTAAGTTATATTTTTCTCTATGTTCTTTTTGTACTACATAAACATAGTTTGCTTTAATGTTTAGGTTATCCACAACTACTTGAATCATAGGTTTTCCTTTTACATCAATTAGTGGTTTCGGAAAAGTATAACCTGCTTGTTGAAATCTACTTCCTGCTCCTGCCATTGGAATCAATACTGTAAGATTCTCATCTCTCCAAGCTGGGGTTGTTTGTTGTTTTCCCATATCTATTTCTACTAATTTTTTAATTATATTTTTAAATCTAACTTCCGATGGATTTTTTACTCTAAGTATATGTGATTTAGAACGAGATGCTGCAAGTAATCCATATGGTGAATCCTCTACAATAAGAGTTTGTTCTGGTAAACAACTCATCATTGATATTGCTTTCCAATACATTTCAGGATGAGGTTTAGAGTTTTGTACATCTTCATTTGAAATAACCAAATCCATATATTCCATTATACCCAACTTTGAAAGTACAGTTAGAACTGTTTTTCTGATTGAATTAGAACATACTGCAAGTTTATATCCTGCTTTAGATAATGAATCCATCAATTCAATTAGAACTTCATTGGGTCCTAATTTTTTTAACATCTGTAATGTGATTTGTTGTTTTTTCTCCCAAATGGAATCATGTTCTTCAATTGGTAATCCTTTTTTATCAGTTAACATCTGTAACTTTTGTGTAGTTTTCAACCCATCATAAATCGAAAGGTGTTCATTCCAAGATATTGCATATTCACCTAATGCTTCATTAAGTGCATCATAGTGAATGTTTTTAGCTTCAACTAATACACCATCTAAATCAAATATTATAAGTTTAATTTTATTGACCATATTTTGCTATATCTTTATGAGTGAACAATCCCTCACCATGAACAACTTTAAAGGTTTGCCTTGGCCACCAATACGCAATCTTTCTTTCTAAGTCTATTCCCTCTCCCATGAAAGGTTCTATAACTGATAAATAGAAATCTTTTTTATACAAACAAGGATTATTAGTCCAATTTCCATATCGTGATGTTGTTGTAAAGTATTCACCATTCTTACCAATTAAACCTTCAAATTCTTTTTCAGGTTCTTCTATCCAATGAATAGAATCTAATAAATGAGGTGCAGTACATTCATGCCAATCATCGTAATAATCCAATTCTCTACCTTTATATTTTACTGAAAATAAAGGATGACCTGGATTTCTTCTATGTCTATATCTTACCACATCTACTCCACTATTAAGTAAATCTAAACCACTCTGTAATCTTTCTAATGTGGTTTCTAAGTTTTCAATAAGTTGCCAATCGTTTTCAAGAATTAAAACATTATCAGTTTTACATTGCTTGGTAAGTTCCATAAATCCTTTACCAATTCCAATATTAGTTTCCTTACCAATATAAGGAATACCAAAGTGTTCAGCAACTTGTTTATCTTGTTCTGAAACTTCATTGAATAAAATACATACATCGTTTACATTATGTAAAAACTCTCGCTCAAAATATGAAGTGAGAGTTTCAACTAATGTCTGTGGAGAATTCCACGAAAGTATTCCAACTGATATAGGTAGTTTACTCATAGTTTTCTTTAACGTAATCCCAAATTTGAGTTATAATATTTCCTTTATTTGTATGCCCACCCATTTTTGGACCTGTAAAGTGCCATATGTAAGAATCATTTATAAAAGAACCATCATCATATTTACTCATTACCATGTTATTCCATTTATATTCTAAATGATGTACTTCATCTTCATAAAGTTCATATGATAAAATATTTACAGGAGTTTGTTCACAAGCATTAGGACCCGTTGGTCCATTCTTATAAAATGATGACCAAAACTCATAATATTTTGGCATCTGTTCTTTGATGCCTAAATATTTTTCTTTTGAAAGAAATACAAAACCTGTGTTAAAATAATCTTCGGGCTTTGTTTTAATATTTGAATTTAAATCTTTCCATTGATTTAAATGATACCCACCAGTACTAGCTCCACCAGCATCCCTAACTACACAAATTTCTTTATCTTTACCTACTTCGAATATATTTGGAGCATCCCATCGTATCATAGTATCTGAATCAATTAAGATTACTTTATCATAATCCATTTCTACTAATCGTTCATCCCACCATGGTTCAAAACATCCATTACCCCATGGTTCAAAATCATAATCTCTTTTCTCATTTGCAACGATTAATTCGATGTTATGTTTCTTACAATAGTATTTCCATGATTTTATACACTCTGGCCACTGTGTATCGAATCCATTATATGCTGGTATGAATATTATGTTTTTACTCATGATACTGCTCTTCCTTTCATTTGTTCCCAATCTCTGTTTTCTCTAACTTGGTCATTTGTTTCGTGGGCTGCCTCTAATACATTTGATACTGTACCCAACTCTCTTGTTAGGTGAATTAATGCAGATAAGTCTTTTGGGAAACAATGTCCACCAAACCCAAAATCACCATCATGACCAGGTACACCCCAATGTGATGTTCCCAATCTTTCATCTAAAGTTGCATACTCTACAACTTTATCATAATCAATTTTTAACTCATTACAAATCTGATAAATCTCATTTGCAAATGAAACCTTTACTGAAAGAAAAGTATTAGTTAAATACTTTACCATTTCAGCATGAGTTGAATCTGTTTTAATGATATGTGCCTTTGGAAATGCTTTAGAGAATATTTGTTTTAATTCAGTAGTTGCAGGTCTTGGTCCTCCTAAGATAATTCTGTTTTGGTTTTCGTAATCAGAAACAGCATTTCTTTCTGTAAGAAATTCAGGATTAAATACAATCTGAAGTGAAGGATATTTTTGATTTAATTTTTCAGTAGTACCAGGTGATACAGTTGATTTGATTACAACGATTTTAGTTTTACCAAACTCAAAACATCTTTTAACTGCACCTTCTACAATAGAAGTATTACATCTACCCACTTCATCCATAGGAGTTGGTAAACAAACAAATACGATTTTGTTATCCAAGGTTTCTTGTTCACTTGAATTACATTTAGATGAATCTAAATCGTAAGTGTTTATAGAATAATACTTCTTAAACTTTTGGTAAACTGCATTACCAACAAAACCCTGTCCTATGATTCCAATCATTACAAACTTCGAATATAATCTCTTAATCTATCTTCCGGTTTCCAACCTAATCTTTCAAGAGTATCATCGTTTTCTCTTAGAGTTTTTCTGTAATTACCTGGTTGGTCTGATAAATAAACTGGTACTATCCAAGGGAACTTTTCTTTAAACATTCCATACACTTCATTGATTGAGTAATTTACACCACAACCAAGTTCCCACGCATCTTCGTGTTTCTCAGAACCCATACCTACTTTGTATAAACCATCTATAATATCAATTACATGAGTGAAATCTCTTCTCTGTTCTCCATCACCAACAATTGTAATTTTCCCACCATCTCTAACTTGTCTCCTCCAAATTCCAATTACTGCTGCCCAATCACCTTCAATGATTTCATCTGGCCCATATACATTATAGAATCTACAAATTTCAAAATCACAATCATATGCAGTTCTGTATAGTTTGAATACTTCTTCACCCATATGTTTGAATGCTGCGTATGGTGATTGGAATGGGTCATGCCATCTTGATGATGAACCAGCGTAAACTACTTTTACCCCATTTAATCTTGCCCATTCTGCTACAACTTGAGAACCTTGTGCATTTACTCTAAAACATTCTGTTGGGTCCTCGAATGAAGGTTGAATTCTACTTAGTGCGGCTAAGTGAAAACATAAATCAAAACTATCACCTTTCCAATAACCAAGTGAATCGATATCACCCATTATGTAAGTTGCACCATCTACATGGTTATCTTCAGTACCAGTTTCGTAATCATCTAATGATACTACTTCATGGCCTTCTTTTAATAATTTTTTTATGAGGTTAGTTCCTATGAAACCAGCTCCTCCAGTTACGAGTATTTTCATTTTTTAACTATTCCTATTAATTGATGTTCGTTGAATAATAGATACTTTTCAGTACCTATTTCAATTTCGTTAACACCCTGGCCTTTCTCATACATCACCACATCACCTACTTGAACTGTCATTGGGATTCTATCTCCACTTTGTGAAAAGATACCCGTACCAATAGATACTACATCTCCATATACTTTTTGAGATTGTGTCATTGAACCTGCTATGATAATACCACTTGCAGTTTTATTTTCTTTCTTTTCGTGTGGTTTTACCAACACTCTATCTCCTAATGGTCTAAATGTTCCTTCCATACTAAATCGTTTCGTAAAATTCGTTTTGTTGTTCTTGTCTATCTATTTGTTTTGGGTGATATAAACTCCAATGTTCTTCAGCTGGAAAATTTGAGAATGTATCATAACCTGTAATTTTTTCATGTACCTTGTTCATCCAAGTTACATCTTTTGTATTCTTATAAATTCTTGTTTGGTAATCGGGCCAATTCACCCAACCTTTTTCATTTACATTCCATCTCCATTTTTGGATATGTTCTTGAGTTAACCCATTTACTGTATTTACTCTTGGTACGAAAATGATATCTACTGGATTATCTTCTAATACTTGAGGAAGATATGCAATCATAACTTCGTGTGGAATTTCATCTGCATCTATTTGGAAGATGTAATCCTTCGTACAATTTTCTTTTAGATTATTCTTATATGTTGCAAAATCTTTATTTAAGGGAAACCCAATTACAGTATATCCATGAATTTCTTTTTTAATATTTAGAAATTCTAAAACTTCATCGGTTACCCCATTCTCATCATATTGAACCACGATTTCATCTTCTTCTCTAATATTATTATTTAGAAAATCCAATAATTTCATTAATTCTTCCAATTCATTATGAACTGTTATTGCGTAACTAATCTTCATTTGTATCTTCGTTTACTTCATCTTGAATATCGTCTCTCATAGTAGATTTAGTTGCACCTTCCTTAAATAATCCTCTAAGAAAATCTTCTTGAAATCTAATTTCATATACATTTACAATACTACTCAAAATATAAGTTCTGTAATTGTTTAAAGAACGAGAATATAATTTAGAATTATTTTTAACATATGACTCAAACAAAGAATTACCATCTTTACTAAATTTCTTTAAGAGTAGTTCTAATGCTTGGTCTGAACCTATTGGTATTCGTTTATCTCTAAGTTTGTTGATAAACATAGTAAAATCAATAGGTTTAATTGGATTAAGTTTAATAGCATGAACTTTATGTCCTACAATACCAATCACAAAAATATATCTAGCTTCTTCACCACCTTTTGTTGGTGGGTCTCCACCACGATACGTTGTGATACGATAAATATTTCTCGGTCTTATTTGTGAACGAGGAACTCTACGTTCTGGTCTAAGAAATGATTTATACTGTCTTGTATATGCCATTATAATTTCTTAATTTCAGGTAGTTTAAGTTGAACGGGTGTTGTAACCTTAACGTACTTATCAATAATTCCTTTTAGAACTTCTGTTTGTTTTGTTATATTAAAGTTTTTAACAATATTTGTTTTTAATCCTTCTGATTTTTTTAGATATGTTTTGTAATTTTTATGTACATCAAATATCTTAGAAGCTGCTTTAGAATAATCTACCGTAAACCATTTTGATTCTGGTAGTAAGAATTTATTTGCAGCTGATTGGTGAACTTGAGTTAATTCACCTTCTAAATAAACTGTATTTTCTTCTGGTAAGAAATCAGTATGACCACTCCACTTAGAAACTAAGATTGGTTTACCTGTTGATGCAAATTCTGCAAGTGGTCTACCATAACCCTCACCTTTGGTAAACATTAACATCGCTTTTACTTTATCATCGTTGTAAAGTGAGTTTAATTCTGATTCAGATAAATCACCAAATACCAAATGAATTGGAGGACATTTCTCACCAAACTGATTAGTAACTTCTTGTATCTTTTTAGAGATACCTTCTCTTTCCATTACCGAAAATCCTGCTTGGGATGTTTTAAGAATAAGACCTGGTTGTTGATTCTTTGGTAAATCTTTGAAAACTGTACAGAATGTTTTAATCATCATTCCTACATCTTTTCTATCTTGTCCTAAATCTCCTGCTAACCAATGTCCTACAAATAGAAAGTTAAAATCAGTATTAACAGAATCCAAAACTGATGTTGATGATTTACCATTGAATACTTCAGTATTTACTCCTTCAAATAAAACCTCAACTGGTTTTTCTAATTTTAATTCTCCTACTTTTTGTTGGGTATTTTTATCAACTTGGTCATAAGAAGTTTTAACTAATACATCTTTTGTAAATTGAGATGGAGTTATAATTAAATCCATCTGATTACCACCTTGGATAAATTCTTGTGGTGCTATTGTTGTTTCAACACCAGCAGTAATACCAATATTATATTTACCAACTCTTTTAAATTCATTTGCAACTGAAATCTGTACAAATATATCAGGTTGTCTATCAACTTGAGTTGCTATATTTTGGATTATTTTCTGACCAAACTCCGTTGATGGGTCTAATTGGTCTTGTGGAGTATTTCCCCATCTTGTTGGTACGATTTTAATATCGTACTTATCTAACTCAAAAAGTGATTTGAGTATATCTCTTGAATGGTCACCATATCCACTTCGTGTTGCAACTGGTGCCTGAAATACTAATAAAGGTTTACTCATTATCTTATTTTATATACGTTATACTTTTCTTTTGGTTTCCAATTCGATATTGCTTTCTCAATACCATCCGCCA
>Ga0222715_10003929_pt1 | contig 13113 bp, 11 predicted proteins | sample C33_9DmetaG_FD_165056 | JGI IMG/M metagenome (GOLD analysis project Ga0222715, IMG submission 165056) | Estuarine water microbial communities from San Francisco Bay, California, United States - C33_9D | ecosystem: Environmental > Aquatic > Marine > Unclassified | place: USA: California...
ATCTATCGCCCGTAACATGACCTTGCGGTTTTGAGACTCAAAAACTCCGACCAAAGCTACGTCGTCCGCCCTTAACGCTTCGATGACAATCGCTGAATCCAACTCACCAGCTCGATCGGGAATCCCAATCGCGACAACATTGTCACCAGACAAGACTCCTCTCATCTCTTCGCGACTAACAAACAGATCTCTACCAGAGTGCCGCGATAGGAAACCATACCCCTGCCTATTTTTTGTAACTTTACCATCCACCCTTGAGACTCTAGGGTCAAGTGACAGACGTTGTTCCGTACTTAAATTGACAAATCCAGTCGAAACCAATAGTTGAATTTCTGAATTTAAAATAGAAACTTCTTTTTTCTTCATTTTCAGAGCAGAGAGCAAACTTTGTCTATCGTTTGCGTCAGGAAAATCCAGCAAAAATTTAAGTATTTTCCGCCCGAGCGGGCTAATGGAAAAAAATTCAGATCTGGAAGATGTTCCATTTCGCCTAGAAGCACCAGCTGACTTATTCCTAAGCTTATCTTTTGAACGCGTCATTCTGCGCGATTTGGACTTACGCGGGGCTCTCATTGACATCCAAGAATTTGATATATACAGTCCGCGTTCAAATATGCCCGGGTGGCGGAATTGGTAGACGCGCCAGGTTCAGGTCTTGGTGGTGGAGACACTGTGGAGGTTCGAGTCCTCTCTCGGGCACCAAAATTTACGGCTAACTTATTCCCTCGATTAATCAAAAGGGTGGGACAACACGATTGTTTCATCTCGATCAGGCCCAGTAGAAACAATCGAGATCGGAACCCCAACCACCTGCTCCAATTTATCTAAATAACTGCGCGCCTCTTTCGGAAGATCCTCTAACCTAGTCTTTCCAGCGGTGCTCTCTACCCACCCTGGGACCTCCTCGTAGATTGGCTCACATCTTTCGAGTAGGTGCGCACCATTCGGAGCTATATCGACAACAGATCCATCCAACTTATATCCGACTGCGATTTTTATTTTCTCCAGACCATCTAATACGTCCAACTTCGTTATACACAATCCAGTCAAGCCATTGATGATCGCGGAACGCCTCATCGCTACAGCATCAAACCATCCACATCTCCGCGGGCGCCCAGTTGTTGCGCCAAACTCAACCCCTCGTTCTGCCAGACGCTTACCAACCTCATCACGTAGTTCAGTTGGAAAGGGTCCGCTACCCACTCGAGTTGTATACGCTTTGGTAATCCCTAGAATGTAATTCAAATAGGACGGACCTACCCCGCTTCCGGCGGCAGCAGCACCCGCGACACAATTACTAGACGTTACGTAAGGATAGGTGCCATGATCAATATCCAGTAATGCACCTTGTGCCCCCTCAAACAAGAGCGGCTTACCAGCGCCCACCATCTCCGCTATCTCCACCGAAACATCACCAACGAGAGGAAGAAGACGCTCCGCCTTTTTAAGAAGGTACTCTAGCGTCTCATCAGGACTTACCACTTCCGATTTGTGGAGTGCTTTAAGTAAAAAATTATGGTAATCCAACAACTCGATTAGCTTACTTTTCAAAACGTCAGGATCACGTAAATCCGATATTCTCAATCCACGTCGAGCTATTTTGTCCTCGTAGCTTGGTCCAATCCCGCGACCCGTGGTTCCTATCTTTTTGTCTCCTTTAGATAGCTCTCGAGCCTGATCAATCTTTATGTGCGATGGCAGTATAACCGGACACGATTCACTAACAAGGATGCGCCCATCAACATTCACTCCTGAATTAATGAGCATCTCGATTTCTTTCAGCAGATCCTCTGGCGACACCACCACACCATTTCCAATCAGACATTTAATGTCTTCTCTTAGAATTCCAGAGGGAATTAGGTGCAGAACTGTTTTTTTTCCTCCAATTACCAGCGTGTGGCCAGCATTATGCCCCCCCTGAAATCGAACAACACCCTTTGCACGCTCCGTTAGTAAATCAACAATCTTTCCTTTTCCCTCGTCACCCCATTGGGTTCCGACTACCACCACGTTAGTAACCATAATTTCTGCTTTTTATGTTGATTTAATGACCGGCTTTAAAGACCACTCTCCGTCTACGAGGATTAATTCATCTGTAAAGGACCTTTCTTCTTTGATTGTTCCATCCCCAATCAAGTCAGTGATAACGACCACCCCTTTTGAACGAAGATCCTCGACGATACGTTGCAACTCCTTGTCGTCAAAATTAGATGGAGCATATACACATTTTTTATTTCCAACCATCTCGACAGAGGGGGTTAACTGAGCAAGCTTTCGAAGGTTTAGCGTGAATCCAGTTGCTGGACGCGCCCGATCAAAAGCTGATCCGATATCATCATATCTGCCACCATGTCCCAGAGGTGTATTCTGTCCTTGAGCGTAAGCAGTGAACACTACGCCACTGTGATAGTCATAGCCGTGCGGCTCCGCCAAGTCAAATGAAATAGCACACCCGAGATCCGAAATAACATCATAGATCGCCTCGAGACGCTCCACTCCACTGATCGCCTCCGGTGCTCTAGCGAGCAACTTCCTTGCCTCTGACAAAACTGACCTGTCGCCAAACAGCTCAGTTAAGGACAAGACCATATCTCTATCCGATTTACTGACGTTTTTTAACAAATCCGACAACTCCGACTGACTTTTTCTCTGCACTAAATTCGCTACCTCTACTTTCTCTTCATCAGAGCAATTAATTTTACGAAGTAAGGCGCGAAGTATTGCCACATTACCAATATCTAAAATCGGATTAACAACACCGGATACCTGCAGAGACTTGAGCATCAATCGGCAAATCTCGATATCCCCTTCGATACCATCGAACCCGAATAACTCAGCCCCCAGCTGAATAACCTCCCGAGGGCTATCAACCTCAGTTGGAGATGTACGTAACACCTTATCGCAGTAGCAAAGTCGGACGACGTTATCACTTCCGATAAGATGCGAATCTATGCGAGAAATTTGTGGAGTGATGTCAGCTCTAAAACCAAGAGTTCTTCCAGACAGCCGATCAATAGTTTTAAAGGTCTGCAAGTCAAGATCTTTCCCAGAACCAGTCAGCAATGACTCAAGGTATTCAATCGTCGGCGGGCCGACAAGCTCAAAACCCTGGGTCGCGAAGAGATCGAGCAGTTGTCTCCGCAAGTATTCGACTCGCTTTGCCTCGTTCGGCAAAACATCATCGATATACTCAGGCAAAATCCATCTAGGAAGCATACGCTTACTTAATTCTCGCAATATAAGCAGGGCGTCAAGAGAGCAAATGACTCAAAAACAATCCCCACAACTAGACTACAAAGGGCTCCGCCTCGTAGGTGGACGGGAATCCCAAAAAACAGAAACCGAAATGATACCCCTTTAATAGTAAGAAGGTGAACGAAACCCACTCAAACTGCGACTTTTCCCCAGAAGCAGAGATCCGTTTCTAACCGCGGCTTGATGAAATTCTGTTACCGCATATGCTTAAAGAAATTAGAGCTTGGCTCGAGAATCAGCAAGTCCTCTTTGCTACTGAAGGTAGATTTGTATGCATCTAAACTCTTATAAAAAGAATAAAAGTCCGGATCCTTCTTAAACGCTGAAGCATAAATTGAAGCGGCTTTTGCATCACCCTCACCCTTCACTGTTTGGGCATCCCTGTACGCCCTGGCGATAATTACCTCTCGCTCGCGATCAGCATCCGCTCGGATTTTTTCTGCTTCGGCAGCTCCGGTTGACCGTAATTCGTTAGCCACTCTTTTTCGCTCGGCTTCCATTCGTCGATAAACCGACTCGCTAATTTCCTGCGTAAGGTCAACCCGCTTGAGTCTTACATCTAAGACCTCTACTCCAATTTTCTTCGCGTCCTCCTCTACCCTTTGCCTCATAGCCTCCATGATGGCGTCTCGTTCACCTGATATGACCTGGTGGACAGTTCGTTTTCCAAACTCCGCTCGTAAACTGTCATTAACGGTTTTATTCAAACGATCCTGCGCTCTACGCTCGTCACCACCGACACTGATGTAATACTGGGTTATGTCAGAGATTTTCCACTTAACGAAAGAATCGACCAATACGTTTTTCTTCTCAGAGGTAAGAAAACGCTCTGGTTCCTCTGTATCGACCGTATGAATTCGCGCATCAAATACCCTAACCTCTTCGATTAACGGTAACTTCCAATACAAACCCGGTTCCGATTTTACGCTGACGATTTCACCCAACCTAAAGACCATAGCTCGCTGCCTTTGATCAACGGTAAACAGTGAAGTCGAGATACCAATTACAAGGATGGCAAGAATTACGATAGCACTCGAAATTGAAGTTTTCATCTCTCCTCCCTATCCCGCAAACGGAAAGCGTCTCTCGATCTATCTGCCGCATCAGCCGCACCGGCGGTAGGCGTCTGAGAGTCCACACTGCTACTGAAGTTTGATATTGCGTCGTCTACGCGTGTTCCAGAACGTATTAACTTATCCAGTGGTAAAAACAATAAGTTACTATTCTTCTGCTGATCTACTAATATTTTTGTTGTGTTCGTCAATACAGTCTGCATCGCATCGAGATAGAGTCGATCTCTAGTAACTCGCGGAGCCTTCTTGTACTCAACCAATACTTTCTCAAATCGGCCGGCTTCACCCTGTGCGGCAGCAACTACTCGTTGCTTGTAGCCTTCAGCCTCCTGAGCAAGACGTGCCGCCGTTCCCTCGGCCTTCGGCACTACGTCGTTGTAATAAGCTTGACCCTCGTTTTTTTGTCTTTCCTGATCTTGCTTGGCCCTGACCGCGTCGTCGAAAGACGCCTGAACTTGATCAGGCGGCTGAGCATTCTGCATGGTAACCTGACTCACTGTGATGCCAGTTCTGTAACGATCAAGGATGACCTGCATGAGGTCCCGAGCATTGACCGCGAGCTCCTCGCGCCCTTCTTGCAACACGAAATCCATCTTACTCTTTCCAACAATCTCTCTGATAGCCGATTCAGCAACCTGCTTAACAGTCTCATCAGGGTCCCGATTGTAAAAAAGATAATCCTCCGGGCTTGATCTCACATATTGCACTGCGAATTGCAAATCCACGATATTTTCATCATCTGTCAGCATTAGTGCCTCGTTTGGCACCTTGTTACGCGCGTTACTTCGGTAACCAACCTCAATCGTTTTTACCTCTGAGACATTGACGATCTCCCGACTATCGACTGGCCAAGGGATGTGCCAATGCGGGCCAGGCATAGTCGTCTCCAGATATTTTCCAAATCGAAACACGACACCCCGCTCACTAGCATCGACGATATAAATCCCACTCGCAGCCCAAATTAACACGGCGACTAAAAGAATGATTCCTCCGCCGGCTGACGAGAGATTTTTTGGCGAACCACCAGAGGACCCGTTACCCCCCCTTTTTCCAAACAACCTAAATTCCCGAGTAAAGCGTTTCCAAATCTCATCTAGGTCTGGTGGGCCATCACCTCGTCCCCATTTCGGATCATTCATTGCCATGATGTGTTCAAATCCTTTACACAAGTAGAAAACAGTAAGAGTAAAAAAAAGATCTATAGTTCAGCTTCAAATATGGAAAGCTTCTCACCGACAAGCGGCTGGACAAAACCCGGGAACTCACGACGGAACAGATCAACACCCTCTCCCGTCAAAGAACTCAATTTAACACTTGAAATATTACCACACGGCGACTTTACGATCCCCGGAGCTTCTGGAGTTCTATCGATTTTGTTATACACGATGATTTGTGGCACGCGATGCGCTCCAATTTCAGCGAGGACTTTATTCACCTCGTTAATCTGGTTTTCTCGGTTGGAACTGGACCAATCAACAACATGAAATAGCAAATCTGCTTCGGCAGTCTCGACCAACGTTGATTTGAAAGCGTCAATCAGCGTATGTGGCAAATCACTCACAAACCCAACTGTATCCGTTAATGTGAGCCTTATTCCCTCGAAAAAACCTAGCTTTCTGGTGGTTGGGTCCAGGGTAGCAAATAATTTATCTTCAGCTTGCACCTGGCTCTTAGTAAGCCTGTTAAATAGTGTCGATTTCCCAGCGTTGGTATAACCAACCAAAGACACATTGAAGACGTCATGGCGCTGCCTACTAGCCCTACGGGTATTTCTTTGTTTTTCTATCACCTTCAAGCGCTGCTTAAGCGCTTTCACACGATTACCAAGTAAACGACGATCTGTTTCAAGCTGTGTCTCTCCCGGACCTCTCAGTCCGATACCCCCTTTCTGTCTCTCCAAGTGGGTCCAACCCCGCACGAGTCTCGTCGCCAAATGAGATAGCTGAGCCAACTCGACTTGTACCTTGCCTTCGTGACTCATCGCACGCTGAGCAAAAATATCTAATATCAGGCTAGATCGATCGATCACTCTGCACTTAACGACCCGCTCGATATTGCGTTGTTGACTGGGAGAGATCGCGTGGTTAAACACAACCAAATCCGCTTTGAAGAGTTGCACCAAGTTGGCGACCTCCTCGAGCTTTCCACTTCCGGCAAAGGTAGCTGTATCTGGTTTGTACCGCTTACCCCCAACCTTAGCGCTAACCGACGCCCCCGCGCTCGAGACTAGACTACAAACCTCATCGAGCGCCTCTGAGTACTCAGGATTTGAGAAATCCAAAAAAACCACAATGGCCCGTTCGGGCACTGATACCCGGGATAACACTATCGCAACACCGTAACTTTAGAGCTCAATCGCGCATCCCGATTAAGGAGTAACTAACACTCTAACTGGCTGACTCGTCAGAAATCGATACTGCTTTAGCCGGCACTATTGTAGAGATGGCATGCTTATAGACCATTTGGGTAATAGTGTTTCTCAAAAGAATCACGTACTGATCAAAAGACTCCACAACTCCTTGTAACTTTATTCCATTTACAAGGTATATGGAAACTTGGATTCGCTCTTTTCTTAAAGCATTGAGAAATGGGTCTTGAAGTGTCGTTAGCCTTGCGCTCATGGGTAACTCCTTTTCTTTTTCTTATGTTGTGGGTTACAGTCAACCGAATATGCTACACAAATACTGACATCTATCAATCAAAAAAGATCCTTATTCTCAGCGCTTTTTCCTCCTTTTTGCATCCCGACTCAGAAATGGGTTTTCGCTTTGCTTGAAAGAAATTTTTAATGGAGTTCCTCGCAGCTTAAAAGCCTCAGCAAAAAATCCCTCTAGATATCTCCTGTAACTATCAGGAATTTGATTTAAAGAGTTCCCATGGATAACCACGAGAGGCGGATTCATGCCACCTTGATGGGCATAGCGTAATTTAGGTCTGCTGTAGCCCTTGCGAGGAGGCGTTTGCCGCTCCGTCGCCAACTTTAAAACGCGTGATAATTTTGGGGTTGGGAGATTTGCCCGAGCCGATCTAAAAGCCTGATCGACTGATTTAAGAAGTCCCTTTATGCCACTCCCACTTTTTGCTGAAAGTCGATGCACTCGAGCAAAGTCTAAGAAACCAAGCTTTCTCGAAAATGACCTCTCCATAAAGCTCTTCGCGTCTGCCGAGCACAAATCCCACTTATTAAACACCACTACCATGGCTCGACCACTTTCGATCGCATACGCAGCTAGACTGACATCCTGATCTGTTACTCCCTCCGTCGAATCTAAAACAAGCAAAACAACATTAGACTGATCTACCGACTGTAGCGCCTTGATGACAGAAAATTTCTCTATCTTTTCATCAATCTTACCTCTGCGACGGACCCCCGCAGTATCCACAATTAAATATCGGCTATTTTCCCTCTCAAACTCTATTTCAATACTATCCCTCGTCGTACCGGGCTGGTCATATGCTATCACCCTCTCCTCTCCGAGTATCGAGTTAACAAGGGTCGACTTACCGACGTTAGGCCTACCAACAACCGCCATTTTTGGGTAGAGGCTATCATCCCTTTGAATGATCTCTCCTTCTTGATCCTCTCGATTTCCAATAGCTGACGTGACTAGCGAGACAAGCTCGCCTACTCCGTCTCCATGCGCCGATGAAATTACTAGCGGATCACCCAAACCAAGCTCATAAAAGTCAACACATGCTGCATCCCTCGACATCCCCTCAGCTTTATTAACAATGACCCATACTTGAGCATTAACTTTTCGAAGAATTTTTGATATCGCATGATCCTGGAAAGTTAGACCTTCCCTGACATCCACAAGGAATAGAACCAAATCCGCCTCATCAATTGCCTGTCTAGATTGACGCGTCATCTCTGCCTGGACACCCGAATCCACCATGGTGTCAAGACCACCAGTATCGACTAGAAAAAACTCTACGCCAGATTCAGTTACTGTCGAATAGTGACGATCCCTCGTCAAACCCGACTCGTTTCCAACAATCGCAGATCTAGATTTAGTTATACGATTGAATAAGGTTGATTTCCCAACGTTGGGTCTGCCCGCCAAAACCACGGTTTTCTTATTGAGCATATGGGCCACACCAACAGACAAAAAATCTTTTAGCTATGTTATTTTCCGCTTGAAATTGAATGCGCGGAAAAATTACCCGATGAGGTCTGAACAAATATTGTTCCAGCTGCATTTAAGTCAATCCTGGTCACGCGGCCTCCCCCTCCATCAAACGATCCGACAATACGACCATCCGTCTCGTCAAGAGCAAAAACGTTACCCTCGAAGTCCCCAACAAAGACAAACCCAGGAAGTACTTTAGGGCCAGTTAGCCCACGATATTTCAATGAATCCATGACCCACGTAAGCCCTCCAGTAGCCAGACTAAAAGCCTTTACCTCTGCGGTACTTGTCGTCACGAAAATAGAATCTCCATTTGCATCAAGCGACCCAACCGCAGACACATTCGAAGACCACGTTAACTCGCCCGAGTCATATTTGTAACATGCAACCCTACCTTGGTAGCTCGCGGCACAAACCGTATCACCAACCATCAAAGGGGTCCCCACAACATCTGCGACCCTCTCGAGCTCGTTATCCCCACTCGGGCTGGATACCTTCTCGCTCCAAATCACGGTGCCATTAATCGAATCGAATTTATACAAATAACCCCCAGGGAATCCAGCGACCAGGTTTCCGTCTGGACCAACAAGAATTCCGACTTGACCCCTCAAAACTAAAGGCGACGGTGGCGCAGAAAATTCCCAGATTTTTTTGCCATCCAGCTTGCTGTAGGCGTGGATTGTCCCTGTTACAGTTCGAATATAAAGGCTGTCGGAACCGACTGCTGGCGCAGATACAACCTCGTCGTTTACGTTCACTTCCCATTCGCTGTCGAAATTCTCATTCAGCGCTCGCAAAAAACCAGAATTCGAGACTACATATGAGGTCGATTCGGTGTTCACTAACGCACTGGAGAAATGGTCTTTAGCTTCTTTCTGGCGAATTATCTTTCCATCTGACCCGGAAAAACAAACCAGTTTAGTGTTTGACGCGCTGCATACAGAATCGCCAGCCATTCGAATATCCACATTGATACTTTGAGCCTCACCAATGGATTCCTTCCAATCCTTAACGAAGGTGATCTCATCTTTAAACTTCGGTATCTCGAAGGGCTCATGGCCTTTCCCAGCACAACCGAGTAGAGCCACCAAGGCCAAAATTATCCAAACGGATCTCACTGCTACTTACCGCCCAGGCTATCGATCTTGATCTGTACGATGTCCCTCCATGGGTCTTGTTCTCCAAGTAACGAAAGCGCCTGAGAGTATCCCTCGCGCGCCTTTAAAAGATCACCTTTTGCATACTCAATATCTCCTCTCATATCAGCAAACTGCGCAGCAAAGGACGAGGAAACGTCACTCGAGACGTAATTTAGAGCATTTTCGTAATCCTCTTTCTCTAGGTACGCAGCAGCCAATCGAAGCTTCATCAATTCCTCGAGAGCCGGATCCTTTGAACCATCAAGCGCATCACTCAAGCTTTTGATTACCTCATCAAGATTACCAGCCTCGAACTCCGTTTTCGCGAGTATCAAATTTGCGAGCGCAGCGTAATGAGTACCACCGTGCGCGTCCAAAAGTTTTGCAGCATTTTCACGGATCGCCTCGACGTCACCCGATGCTTGCGCTTCCTCAATTTTTGCGAAGATCACAGACGCATCTTGTGATTCTTGTTTTTTGAAGTGCTCGACCCCCTTAAACGTTCCGAGTCCGACGATAACCGCCACAACGACCATCAAGATCAATTTCCCGTATGACCGCCAGAACTGTTTCAGTTCATCAATTTGTTCCTGCTCTTCTAAATCGAACGTTGCCATAAATTTCTCTATAAATTAGTGAATAACATTAACTATCACGAGCGTCCTTGATTAACGCGATTGCAGCGTCGTATTTTACCGTTTGTTGAAGATCTCCTGTTCGAAGAGGTTTTACCGTTAAACCGCCTTGGCTTAACTCCTCTTCGCCAACTATCACGGCAAAATTCGCACCACTGCTGTCCGCCCTCTTCATCTGTGACTTGAAACTACCTCCACCACAATGCAATACACAAGAGATCCCATCCGCACGAAACCTCTGAGCAGTCTCCCACGCAATTACATCCGTCCCCTGGCCTGAGTAAATCAGATAAGCGTCTGGAGATTTCACACTAAAACGACGCGAATTTAGGTCCACGAGCGCTAATATTCGTTCGATACCCATCGCAAATCCACAAGCTGGGATCGCCTTACCACCTATTTGCTCAGACAGACCGTCGTAGCGACCCCCAGCGCAAATTGTGCCCTGAGAGCCCAATTTTTCGGTCTTCCACTCATAAACAATATCGTTGTAATAATCTAAACCTCTAACTAGCGTTGGATTAACCCGGCAATCAATTCGATTAATGTCAAGCACACGTTTGAATTCATCAAATATCTTCTGAGACTTATCGCTCAGAAAATTAATCAATTTAGGCGCACCCTCAATCACGCTTTGCATGTCTGGGTTTTTACTATCCAGAATACGAAGAGGATTCTTGGTTAAGCGCCTAATGGAGTCCTCATCCAATTCATCGCGTCTAGCGGTCAAATACTCAACTAACGCTTCTTTAAAAGTGGCTCGATCCTCCGATGACCCTAGCGAGTTAACCTCGAGGGAGATTTCCTCGAGACCTAACTCCCTCCAAAGACTTGCCCCCATTAAGATGTGCTCGGCGTCAATATCGGAGCCGGGAATTCCCATAGACTCAACTCCAACTTGGTGAAACTGCCGATATCTTCCTTTCTGAGGACGTTCATGCCGAAACATGGGCCCCATGTAGTAGACCCGTTGTGGAGCTGAATAAGTTAGGTTGTGCTCAATCACCGCTCTCACAGCGGAGGCAGTACCCTCGGGCCGAAGTGTGAGCTCCTCACCATTTAACCTGTCCGAAAAGCTGTACATCTCCTTCTCGACAATATCTGTGACCTCACCGATAGAACGAACGAACAGATTAGTGGACTCGAGGATGGGAGTTCTAAGATTCTTGTACCCGAAGCTCGCAGCCCACTCTCTGATGACGTGCTCGAATGCTTCCCATTTGAAACTTTCATCAGGAAGTATGTCGTTCATCCCGCGAATTGCCTTTAGTTTTTCCATTCAAGCGTCCCGTTGTTTTCCATTAACCAAGAAAGTAAGGTTGATAATCTCAGATCGAGTCAAGAGTTAGCCTCCCGACGATATCGTCTCTCTACATAACTCGATATCAACTCCTTAAAGTCCTGAGCAATATGATCGCCCTTCAAGGTAACAGTCTTTTCGCCATCAATGAACACGGGAGCTACTGGAATCTCGCCAGCACCAGGTAGGCTAATTCCTATGTTTGCCCCCTTGCTTTCTCCTGGGCCGTTTACAACGCATCCCATCACGGCGATAGACATCTCCTCCACCCCGACGTACTCACGCTTCCATCCTGGCATCTTGCTATTTACAAAAGTTTGAACTTCCTCAGTTAGAACGCGAAAAAAATTACTGGATGTACGACCACAACCGGGACAAGAAATTACGAGAGGTTTGAAGGAACGAAACCCCATCGTTTGTAGTATTTGCTGTGCAACAGTTACCTCGTCGGTTCGTTTACCATTCGGGGTCGGCGTTAGGGAAATCCTAATGGTATCTCCGATACCTTGCTGCAAAAGGACGCTCAACGCTGCGGAAGATGCGACGATCCCTTTACTACCCATTCCAGCTTCCGTGAGTCCCAGATGAAGTGGGTAGGAGACCTCGTCACTTAAGATCTCATACACTTTGATCAGCTCCTGCACGTCACTAACCTTGCACGATACGATTATCTTGTTTTGTGGCAACCCAATTTTTTCAGCCGCGCGACCACTCTCAATCACTGAGGCGATCAACGCATCTCTCACCAATTCTGAATTGGTTTTTTTATGGGACGACTTGCCGTTTTCATCCATTAACCTCGCAAGAAGGGCTTGGTCTAGGCTACCCCAATTCACACCTATCCTCACAGGTTTATTTAGTCGACAAGCAATTTCAATGATTTCCGTAAACTGCGCGTCACGCTTACTACCCCTACCAACATTTCCGGGATTGATTCTAAATTTATCAAGACTCTCAGCACATCCGGGGTAATCTCTCAACAGTTTGTGCCCATTAAAATGAAAGTCACCCACGATCGGATTTGTAATGTTCGAGGCGAGCAGCTTTTCTTTGATAGCTGGGACCGCTCTCGCCGCCTCTGGCGAGTTGACCGTCACTCTAACAATTTCAGAACCCGCTTCCGTAAGTTCGGAAATCTGACGAACCGTATCCTCAACTGAAGCGGTATCTGTGTCAGTCATTGACTGAATCACAATTGGAGCATCTCCTCCAACGGGGACGCTACCGACTACGACTTGGTTTGTTTTTCTCCGAATAATATCCGGCATCTAAGATTTCCCTCGCATTACATACCGGTTAGAACTTACACCTTCGTGCTGACTTCTTGATCTCCTAGGGGTCCTTTTATCCCGAACTTCACCAGCAAGTTGGCCACATGCTCCAGATACATCATCTCCGCGAGTTTTTCTCACGGTTGCGATCCGCCCCCCAGACATCAAAATGCTCTGAAACGCTTGAACTCGCTCGGAGTGGCTCGTTTTGTAACCACTACCTGGAAATGGATTAAAAGGAATCAGATTAAATTTGCAGGATATACCTTCAGTCAATTTAAGGAGCTCTCGAGCTTGACTATTACTGTCG
>Ga0222715_10003930_pt1 | contig 13111 bp, 10 predicted proteins | sample C33_9DmetaG_FD_165056 | JGI IMG/M metagenome (GOLD analysis project Ga0222715, IMG submission 165056) | Estuarine water microbial communities from San Francisco Bay, California, United States - C33_9D | ecosystem: Environmental > Aquatic > Marine > Unclassified | place: USA: California...
AGAAATGTGCAGTTTTTCGGCGAGCGCGGGCAGACGCGCGTGCGGGACGCGTTCGTGGTCGTCGTCGGATTGGGAGGGGTCGGGTCGCACGCGGCGCACATGATTTTGAGATCTGGGGTGGGTAAGTTGCGGGTGGTGGATTTCGATCAGGTGAGCCTGAGCTCGTTGAACAGGCACGCGACGGCGACGCGCGCGGATGTGGGCACGGCGAAGGCGACGTGCCTGAAGAAGCATTTTGAGAAGATTTATCCCGAAGCCGACGTGGACGCGCGCGTGGCGATGTACGACGAGGACGCAGAAGATGAACTGCTCGGTGCGTGGGGGGGCGATGGGCGCGCGCCGGATTTTGTGGTGGATTGCATCGACAACATCGACACCAAGGTGGACCTCCTCGCCGCGTGCGCGCGCCGAGGCTTACGCGTCGTCACCTCTGGTGGGGCCGGCGCAAAGTGCGATCCAACGAGACTGCGATTTGCCGATATCGCCGACTGCGCCGCCGACCCTCTCGCGCGCGCGGTTCGGTACCGATTGAACAAAAAGTACAAGATTCAAGGCGGAATAAAAGCGTTGATTTCACTCGAAAAGCAACGATGCGAGCTCGTGGCGGAGATGGAGCTCAAAGATGGAGAAACGCTATCGGATTATCAAGTCATTCCGAATTTCCGCGTGCGCACGATTCCCGTGCTCGGCTGCGTGCCCGCTATTTTCGGCATGGCGCTTGCGAGCCACGTGTTGACGGAGCTCGCCGAGGCGCCGTTCGAGGGCGAGCCCGTCATCGTGCTTCAATCAAAGCAGTACGAAACCCAGCTCGATCGGTTGCGCGAGCGCGAGAGCGAGCGCGGAAGGGAGGTGTCCAATATGGCGGTTGATTTAGAACAAGTGATGTACTTGGTACGCGAGACTTGGCGCGCGTTGAGCGCTCGAGACGACCAAAACAAACGCCTCAAGGCGTATTGGCGAAACACGAGCGCACTTTCGCTGACGAGATGGAACCCATCGCGCGCGGCATCTTTAGATAACCTCATCCTGCTCACCACCGAAGAGTGTGATGCGCACGACGCGGCGTGCGCCAAAGAGGGTGGTTTTGAGGAGCTCGTCGCCGCCGAACCCGAATTCGCTCGCTTTGTCGAGACTAGACTCGCTCGCGTTCGCGCCGACTTTGGCATCGTGGACGACGGGCGATAGACGTTGTATAGCGACAACACTAGAATATTACAGCTGGTTGATGGTTGGTGGTTGTGTGTGATTCATCTCACACCGCGCGCGAAAGCAACCCTTCGCTGTCTTGATATCCGCCGTCCGCCGTGAACAAGTCGCCGCCCGCGCGCGCGTTCCTCGCCGGCGACCCCGGTATCGGCTCGTGTTTCATCGACGACCCATCGCCGTACGACGGGTTCGGATCGTTGTACACGTCTCCATCGTTCCCATCGAGCAAGCCTTTGCTCCACATGAGCACCCACAGCGCCACGCTCGCCACGCGCACGAAGAACGCGAACAGCTCCGGCACCAGGCAAAAAAAGTTATTCACGCTCGACGCCAGCATTCCCCACTTGATCGACATCAGCGACGCGTCGATGTTCGCCGAGTTCGGTCCGACCGTCACCGTCATCCCCGTCGTGCCGCTCCCGATCGGCCCCGCGTACGTGGCCAACCAAAAGAAATCGGTAATCGTCAGCACCGCGAGCAGCACGGCGTAAATTTTCAACAACCGCGGCGCCTTGATCTCCATCGCCACCACCGCGTACAGCGACAGCGCGAGCGCCGACGCGTGCACGGTGCCGTAGACGAACGCCAGCGATCCCATCATCGCCAGCACGATCTGCGCGTACGTCGACGCGCGCGCGATCTTCAGCATTTGTCGTCCACCGACGCCCTGGTCCTCGAGGTGGTGCAGCACGCCGTCGATGCGCGCGGCGAACTGGTCCATGGCGACGGCGGTCGCGCGCGTCGAGCGCGGCGTTCGCGCGCGTCGAGCGCGGGCGCGTCGCGGTGCGCCGCGCGGCGCGGCGCGCGGGGCGCGGCGCGCGCCGGAAACACCCGGGAGTGTCCCGGTCGCGACCGGGACGCTTATCCACACCCCGCGACCCGCGGCGCGCGGCACGCGTCGACGCGACGACGACGGCGACCGAAACGCCGACGACGGCGAGAGACGAAAGACGATGCACGGGTTGACGATGGGCGCGACGCGCGCGATGACGCTGGCGAAGAGGGACGTCGTCGGAAAGAGCGACGCGCGAGGACGAAGGATGCGAACGCGAAGGACGACGACGACGACGGCGGCGGCGGGAGGGAAACAAGACCCGATCTTGCTTCGCGCGGCGCGAGGGGAGGACGTGGAACGACCGCCGGTGTGGCTGATGCGTCAGGCGGGAAGGTACATGGCGGAGTTTCGCGCGTACAGCACCAAGTACGGGTTCAGGCACCGAAGCGAGACGCCGGAGATCGCCATCGAGCTGTCGATGCAACCGTGGCGGGCGTTTAAGCCGGATGGTGTCATCATGTTTAGTGATATTTTGACTCCGTTGCCGGCGTTGGGGATCGAGTTCGATGTCGTGAAGGGGAAAGGGCCGGTGGTGACGCCGGTGCGGACGATGGACGACGTCAAGGCGATGAAGCAGCTGGACGATCCGGATTCGCAATTGCCGTTCGTTCGTGAGATTTTGAGCACGCTTCGAAAAGAAATCGAAGGTCAGTCTACCATGCTTGGTTTCATCGGTTCGCCGTGGACGCTCGCGGCGTACGCCATGGAAGGTTCGAGCGATCGACACTTGGTGACGACGAAGCAAATCATGACGCAAGATCCGGAGACGCTGCACGCGTTTTTGTCCAAGTTGGCCGACGCTCTCGGTGTGTACGTGTGCCATCAGATCGACAGCGGTGCGCAAGTGGTGCAAATCTTCGATTCTTGGGCCCATCACCTTTCGCCGCAACAGTATCTCGAGTTTTCTCACCCGTACAACGAGCGCGTCATCGCGTACGTCAAGCAGCGTTATCCGGATACCCCGCTCATCTTCCACGCGAACGGCGGATGTGGCAAGCTTCACGAGCTCAAGAAATCCACGGCGGATGTGATTGGATTGGATTGGAACACGAGCATGAGCGAGGCGCGAGCGGTGCTCGGCCCGGATCGCGTGTTGCAAGGAAACATGGATCCCATGTACCTCTTCGCGAGCCCGGAGCGCATTAGACAAGAGGTGGCGAACAACGTGAGAGACGCCGGTAGCAGGAAGCACATCTTGAACGTCGGTCACGGTGTGGTTCAAGGCACTCCAGAGGAGAACGTCGGACACTTCTGCGATGCGGCGCGAGCGTCGGTTTACGCGCCCAAGGCGGTTGCGCGATAGTAGAAGCTTTTATTAATACGCTCAGTCACGCAAAGCTAAAATTTGTTCATCTCAAAGCAAAAGCTGCGTCACGTCCGGCACGCACGTCATGCGCGCGATCGTTGGTCCCATGATGACGCACTGTTGCCTATCCCCATCTAATCGAGCGAGCTGCTCCGAGTGTTGGTACGGCGTTCCTCGCATGACGTCGAACACCGCGTTTCCAATGTACAGCTTCGCCGAACCGTCGGCGTGAATCTTCAATTCCCCGAGCTGTCCATTGGAGAGTTCGGACACGCTACGCACCATACCCGAATCTTCGTCGGCTGGATCGTCGTCTCCGAGCGTGACGACGCCGTCCACGTCCATCTCCTCGCTCTCGACGCGCCTGCGAAGCGGTAAATCCGACGGCAGTTGAAGCACCACGTACTTGTCATCGGTCGATTCGCGAACGGTATCGCCCACGGTACCGACATCGACCTCGCGCGAGCTTCGCGTGAGCACCGTGGGGTAATACTGCGACTTATCCGTCCAATCTTCCTCGGCGTCGTACATCTCCTCCGTCGTCGCGCGTTCGGGTTGTATCCGCCTCGAGGCCTCCTCCAACGCCAGCTGCGCTTGCTTCGCCTTGCTCATCCGCGCCTGACGCGCGGGCGTCGTCTGCACGCCTGCCGGCGCGTCGACCACGATCGCATCACCCGCTCGCGCGGGCGTCGAGGGCGTCGCCGGCGCCTTCCCCGGCAACCCGTCCTCCTCGCCGTCGTCGTCCGCCGTCGTCCCGTCCCCGACTTCTTCCTTCACCGCCACCGCGCTCGCGGATTTCCGCGTCGACGCTCCACCGCTCGCGGCTCTCCCGCGCTTCCCCGCGCTCGCGCTCGTCGTCTCTTTCGTCCCTCTCGCCGCGCGTCCCGCGCGTCGCGGCGTCCCGCTCGCCGCGCCCTCGCCCTCGCTCGCGCTCGCGCTCGCGCTCGCGCGTTCGCCCGCGTCCGCGTCCGCGTCCGCGCCGCGCGCTTTCGCGCCTCGATCGTCGCGCGATCGGCGCTCCCTCGAGCTTCCGCGCGCGCCTCGCGTCGCCGCCGTCGCGCGCCGCTCGCCGCCGCCGCTCGCGCTCGCCGATTTCCCTCGCGCCGCCTGCGCGCTCGCGCTCGCGCGCTCGCTCGTCGCGCTCGCGCGTATGCTCCCCGGGCGCGCGCTCGCGCCGCGCCCGTCGCGCGCGCGCTCGCTCGACATCGCGCGCCGCGCCGTGCGGCGGCGCCGTCGCGCGCGCGCGAACGAAAAAGCGACGTCGCGATCGACGGCGCCGTCACAGCGCGCGCGCGACGCCGCGCGACGCGCGAAAGCGCGCGGCGCGAGCGGACATGTCCACCGCGCGCGCCGCGCGCGCGAGCGACGCGCGCGCGCGCGAGAACGCGACGACGGCGGGCGAGACGTCGCCGCGGCGGGGACAGCGCGCGCGCGCGATGAAGACGACGGCGCGCGCGGACGCGAGCGCGATGCGAACGACGGCGCGCGCGGAGCGAACGACGTCGATGGGACGGAAGCGCGCGCGGCGCGACGGCGACGCGACGGCGGCGAGGACGACGGCGACGGAGGAGGACGAGCGCGAGCGCGAGGGCGAGCGCGAGGGCGTCGACGCGAGCGGGACGCGGGCGACGACGACGGCGACGACGAGCGCGAACGCGCGGAGCGCGAACCCGTGGAGCGTGGCGAATAGTTTGGACGTCAACGACGTGGCGATGGTGCAAAATTTGCTCGAACGCTCGCTGCGGTTGTACATGTCGAAGAGAGAGGTGGTGGCGCACCTGCAGGCGCTGGCGAACATCGACCCGGTGCTGACGCAACTGGTGTGGGGGCAGCTGGAGAAGAGTAATCCGGAATTTTTTGAGGCGTATCGCGTCATGGTGCAGTTGAAGGATCAGATCATTCGCTTCAACGCGCTGCTGGAGAAGCAGCACGAGTGGATGCAGAAGAACGGGGCGACGGGACGGGGAGGCGAACCGAAGGCAAAGGTGAAGGCGAAGGCGGCGCCGAAGAGGAACAAAACCGCGCAAACGAAGACACCGGCGGCGGAGACGGAGACGCCCGCGCGCGCGTCGAACGCGTCGGGGGCGAAGACGAGCGAATTGCCCGTGTTGACGCCCGGAATAAATGCGGGTTTGACTGGGGTCGGCGCCGTCGGCGTCGCCGACGCCGCGCTCTTCGGCGGAACGCCGTACACCGCCAATCCCGATCTTCACGAAGAAATCACGAAGTTGATTATGGAAACGCCGGCCATGAACGCATCCGTCGCGGACTTGCAGCTCGATTTCGAGAAGCACATGGCAGACCTGATGCCTCGAGACGCGGACCACCCCGCGAGCTCGCTGCCGCGAGACTTTTCGCTCGACGACATTCCCGACTTCAACCTCTGATTTCAACCGGCGCTCGCGTAGGGCGCAGTCAATAGCGTTAACTAGATAGACACAGAGTGTGCGATTCAATACTATTCATTATTCATTATTCATTATTCTCGACCTTTCGACCTTCGACCTCGGTCGTCCCGCTCGTCGACGCCTCACTCGAGCGCGCGCGGCGTCACCCGCGCGTTCGCCCGTTCCATGCCCTTGCGCCACCTGAAGCGCGTGCGCGTACAATTCAATCCGCTCGATCCTCGCAGCACGGCTGCGCGCGAGTTCCTCGCCCGCGTCACCACGGCGAAGGCGGCGAAGTCCAACCCCGAGTGCGCCGTCGAGCCGCGCGTGCGCAACGACGCCGCGCCGCCGGTCGTCGCCGTGGAGTTCGCGAGCGGCGCGCGCGATCAATTTAACGTCCATCGCATGACCGTGGACGACATCGCGGGAAGGATCAAGACGGTGAGCGATCAGATGGCGGTGAAGCAATCTCTCGCCGAGGCTGGGTTGAAGTTTGACGACTTGAGGTTTGACGTGCGCGGGACGTGAACGCGATGTCGACCCACGTGCAGGAAGAAGCGCTGCGACGAAGAGCGTTGGAACATCGCGCGCGATGGGAGGCGCAGCGACGCGAGGCGGAGGCGCGAAGGGCGAGGGAACGCGAAGACGAGAACGTCGCGATGGCGCTGCGAGCGGCTCGAGAAATCCGAGCGACGCCGAACGACGCCGACGCCGACGCCGACGCCGATGATGACGACGAACGGTTGTGTAGGATATGTTTTTCGGGTGAGGATGGCGGACGGTTGTTTTCGCCGTGCCGGTGTCGCGGTTCGATGGCGTTGGTGCACGTGGAGTGCCTGAACGAGTGGCGCAACCTCAGTCGAAATCCTCGGAGCTTTTACGGGTGCGATCAATGCGGATATCAGTACAATCTCGAACGCACGAGAGCGGCGCGTTATTTAGAGCGAGAAGAGCCCGCGTTGGTGTTCGCAGTCGTGGGTGTGTTTTTCTTAACGCTCCTCGTCGCCGTGCTGTGTCGTGCGGCGAGCCACGGGGCGTTTTTCACCCTGACGCGCGTACGCCAGTTTCTCCAAGCGCGAGACATGTTGCGATCGCGTCCGAGCATCGATCGCGTCTTAGCAGAACTCACTATGAAGCGCGTGCAGACCCATCGAGGCGTGACGCTGCACGCGTCGGCGTGTTACGTCGAAGTCTTCTTCTATCGTCTTGTGCGTTGGATCCCTCCTTGGCGCGACTTGCGTCGCGCCGAAAGTTGGTTCCACGCCCCGCGCATCGTCGCGATACACGAATATCTCGATCTTTTCACCGGTGGGTACCTCATGGTCGGCTTTCTCGCCTTCATCGTGAGTATGTACAACAAAATTCAAGTTCAGGGAATTCGCCGCGTCGCCGAATTCGTCGGCCCGAGCTTCGCCTTCGTCTTCGCCGCCAACGGCTTAAAGGGCGCGCGGCTTCCCCTCTTCGCCGGTTCGCTCTACGCCTACGCCAAGCTCCACGAGTACGCCAAGCTCAAGAGTCGCGCGCTGTTAATGCGCATAGGCCAACGCGTCTTAGAAGTTCAATAAATAGTGCGTCGAGCGCGACCCAACCGACCAACCACCTCTCGACCCCAGTCGCCGCCTCGCCGCGAACATGTCGGACGACGACGACTACGGATTCACGTACTCGGACGAGGACGAGTGCAACGAAGATGAGGTCGACATCGAGAACGCTTACTACAACGCCAAAGGTGCGCCGCGCGACGACACGACGGACGAACGCGCGTCCCTTTGCGAATGCGAACGCGTCACCGGCGCGACGAAACGACCCGACTGACGCGAGATGACGTCCGTAGGCTCGCTCGAGAGCGGTGCGAACGAAGCGGCTATGAAAGGTTTCGAGGAAGTGATCGCGATGGAGCACGAGAAAGGCGAGTGGGGGTTCAAGGCGTTGAAACAAATGGTCAAGCTGTTGTACAAAATGAACGACGCGGGGGCGATGCTGGAACGGTACAAGGAGCTGTTGACGTACGTCAACGACGCGGTGACGAGGAATTACAGCGAAAAGGTGTTGAATTCAATATTAGATACGATTGGGTCGAACGAGGATATGGGGTTTTTGCAAGAGTTTTACGAGACGACGCTTAGAAAATTAGAAGAGACGAAGAACGAGCGTCTGTGGTTCAAGACGAATCTCAAGCTGTGTAAACTGGTCTTCGACGCGAAAGATTTCGCGCGCATGCAGGTGATTTTGAAGGAACTGCACAAGAGTTGTCAAAATGAGGATGGCACGGTGGATCAGCGCAAAGGGACGCAGCTTTTGGAGGTGTACTCGATCGAGATACAAATGTACACGGCGCAAAAGAACACGAAGAAGCTCAAGGATCTGTACGAAAAGGCGTTAGAAGTGACGTCGGCGATTCCGCACCCGCGAATCTTAGGCATTATTCGAGAGTGCGGTGGGAAGATGTACATGGTAGAGCGCGACTGGGAAAACGCGGCGACGGATTTTTTCGAAGCGTTCAAATCTTACGACGAAGCCGGTAGCGATCGACGCGTACAGTGCTTGAAATATCTGGTTCTGGCAAACATGCTCATGGAGAGCGAAGTCGACCCGTTCGACGCGCAAGAGGTAAAACCGTTTCGCGAGGATAAAGAAGTCACCGTCATGCGATCGCTCGTGGGCGCGTATCAACGAAACGATATCGCGGCATTCGAGCAACTCCTCAAGACGCACCGCGAGCAAGTCATGGGCGACGACTTCGTTCGCGACTACGTCGAGGACCTCCTGAAGAACATCCGCACCCAAGTCCTCTTGAGGCTCATCGAACCGTACACCAGAATCACGATCCCTTACATCTCCACCGAGCTCAACATTCCCGAGCCCGACGTCGAGTCCCTCATGGTTTCCCTCATCCTCGACCGCCGCGTCGACGCCAAAATCGACCAACGCGCGCAAGTCGTCCACATCGCGCGCGAGGATCCGCGCGCCGACGACGCCATCGCGCGCGCGCGCGGCTTCGCCAAATGGTCCGAGCGTTTACACGATCTCCATCTCACCGTCACCTCGAAGCTCGCGCGCGCGTGACCGTCACCGTTGTAACATCTCTCTTCTCTTCTCTTCTTCGCCGCCGCCGCCCGCCTGGCCTCGCCCGCTCGACGCGCCAGAATCCGCGAGTCATCCGCCCACACTCGCGCGCGCGTCGCGAAACTCGCTCGCGCCATGCGCGTTCGCGCGCGAAACGCGCGCGTCGTCGCCCTCGTCGCGTTCGCGTGCGCGCTCGCGCATCGCGTCGGCTCCGCGCGCGCGTTTTATCTCCCCGGCGTCGCCCCGATCGATTACGAGCGCGACGACTTGGTGTACATCAAGGTGAATAAACTCACGTCCACGGTCACGCAGTTGCCGTACGATTACTACGCGCTGCCGTACTGTAAACCGGATAAGATAAAACACGCGGCGGAGAACCTCGGGGAGGTGCTGCGAGGGGATCGGATCGAGAATTCGCTGTACTCGCTGGAGATGCGATTCGACGATCGGTGCAAGGTGCAGTGTCGGAAAGAGTTGAGCGAACAGGAAGCGAAAACGCTGAAAGGAATGATCAAGGACGAATACAGGGTGCAGATGATATTGGATAATCTGCCGGTGGGGATGACGCGGTACGTGGAGGATGAGCAAGGGCGGAGGAAAAAGTACGAACGCGGATATCCAGTGGGATTCACGACGACGGACGGGAAAGCGTACGTGAATAATCACATTCGTTTCACGATTCTGTATCACAAGGATCAGGAGACGGATTTGAGTAGAATCGTTGGATTCGAATGCGAGCCATTCAGCGTGGATCACAAGTATAAGAAGTGGAGCGACGATAAGCCGTTGTTAAAAACGTGCGATCCGAGGCAGCAGGTGTATGTTTCGGAGGGGAGCGCGCCGCAAGAGGTCAAGCCGGGTGAAGAAATCGTGTACACGTACGACACGCTGTTTAAAGAGAGTGATATTCGGTGGGCGAGCCGTTGGGATACGTACCTCTTGATGGCAGACGATGAGATTCACTGGTTTTCCATCATCAACAGCATGATGATTGTGCTCTTCTTGTCGGTGATGACGGCGCTCATCATGCTGCGAACGCTTCATCGCGATATTACAGTGTATAACCAGCTCGAAACCGCTGAAGAAACGCAAGAAGAGTCTGGGTGGAAGTTAGTTCACGGTGACGTCTTCCGCGTTCCGGCGCACTACACCTGGCTCTCCGTCTTCGCCGGCACGGGCGTGCAACTCATCTGCATGACGACGGTGACTATCTTCTTCGCTGTTCTCGGGTTCTTATCACCCGCCAATCGAGGTGGGCTCATGACCGCTATGGTGATGCTTTATGTCATCATGAGCTTCGTGAATGGTTACGTCAGCGCATTCTTATTCCGTATGTTCAAAGGTCAAACTTGGAAGATGAACGCCGTCAAGGCTTCTTTGTTGTATCCTGGCGTCGTCTTCATGGTAGGCACGGTGTTGAACGTTCTTATCTGGGGTCAAAAGAGCAGTGGTGCGATCCCGTTCGGAACGTATTTTGTCCTCATGTTCTTGTGGTTCGGTATCTCCGTCCCGCTGACCTTCGTGGGGAGTTACTTGGGTTTCAAGAGAGAGCCTTTGGAGGAACCGGTGCGAACGAATAAGATTCCACGCCAAATCCCGCCGCAGCCTTGGTACATGCACGATGCCGTGGCCGTTCTCATCGGAGGCGTGCTTCCGTTTGGGGCAGTGTTCATCGAGCTGTTCTTCATCCTCACTAGCATCTGGCTTCAGCAGTTCTACTACATATTCGGCTTCCTGGCGCTCGTCTTCATCATTCTCGTCGTCACGTGTGCGGAAATCACCGTAGTCATGTGCTACTTCCAACTCTGCGCTGAAGATTATCGTTGGTGGTGGCGATCGTTCTTGACTAGTGGAGCGGCTGCGTTCTACATGTTCGCGTACGGGATCGTCTACTACCACACCACGCTTACGGTGACGCACAAACTGACGACGTTCATCTACTTTTCGTACATGTCGGTTTTGTCATTTGGATTCTTCATCCTCACGGGCACTGTGGGTTTCTTGGCGAGTTTGGCATTCGTTCGTGCGATTTACGGAAGTGTCAAGATCGATTAAACCATCGAAATAGTTATTACAATAACCACGGCTGAATTCTTACATCACCGCGACGCACCTCGTTTGCTTTCGTGAAATATTTACTTCATCGAGTCAATCAGTGCCTGGAATTCCGCGCTTTGCTTCGCGTACATGTGCGTCAACACGTTCAGCTTCAACCTGAGCGCGTTGTTCATTTTCTTCTGATGCTGATTTTCTTCCAGCACGGCATTCATTTGTTGCAACTCATGACGCAGTAAGTGAACGGTGTGATCCAAATCCTCGTTTTCATCGTCGCCGTAAACCAGGCCATCCATGTAGTCGTCATCCCCGTGAGGGCGAGAGGCATTCTGAGACGCTACTCTTTCTTCGGACACAGGTGCTGGAGGCGGCGCTTTGTTCTCAAACTTGAACAACTCCCCGACAAACGCGGCGATTGTGCTATTCGCTGAGGCACTTCGAGACTCGCTCGCGACGCTCTGTCGCGACAAAGGAGAATCCGAGTTAAAGTAGTCCGACGTGATCTTGATGAAGTAGTTAACGAATTCAGGAAATGTAACCACCCTCTTTGCGTCAATTGACATCGCCTTGAAGATAACTGCGACCATCTTTTTCGTCTTGTCCGCGCCGTGAGAGATGTCGCTGCCGACATCGAGTGCGAGCGCGATGTTGGGACTCTCGCTCAGCTCGTCCAGGAACTCCTGCAACACGATGCGCTCGTTCTTTTCGTAATCCACAATTTTGTACACATCGCGCAAGTACGATTTAAGGACAAGCAAGTCGGAATCCGGTATTTTGCTCATGTTCTCCTCCTTCTTTTGTTTCTCGCTCGTTCGCAAACCTGCTTTGAGCGCTTGCTTGCTGACGAACCGAATGCCACGCTTAAACGCGCTCATGCTTCTAACTTTTGCCTTATCGAACGACAATAGCAACGCTTTCTTGTCCTCTCTCGACAGCTTGTTCAGAGCGTGATTCGAGTGCGCGTTTTGCTGCACCGTAAAGTACTGCACGAACTCTTCAAAGGTGACGCTCTTGTTCTGGTCGGCGTCCATCCTTGAGAAAACCTCGCTGACAACGTTCGATACGTCGTCGCCGGTGGGCGTGCCTTCATCTAACAACGCTCCGATCTCCGGATTCGAGTGCAAAGCCGATAAGAACTCCACGAGCGTCACCTCGCCGTTGCCGTCGTAGTCGATCAATTCAAACACTTGCTTGAGGTAATTCCCGTCCACCACCACCTGAACCGGCGCTTGCGGCGCCGGCGGCGGCGCCGGCGCGCGCGGCGCCGGCAGCGGCGCCGGCACCGCCGTCTTCTCCTCCGCGCTCTGCCCCGCTCGCGCCTCAATCTCCGGCGCGTCCTCCCCCGCGCCCTCGGCGCTCGTCGCTCCGTTCTCGCCCGCTCGCGCCTTCGTCTCCCCCTTCGTCTCCTCCTTCACCGCCGCGTTCGTCCCCCCTCCCCCGACCGCCTTATTCTTCTTCTTCTTTTCCCGCTTATTTTCCCTCTTCGCCGCCCTCATCGTCGCCCTCGCCCCCTTATTCGCCTCGATCGCGCTGATTCTGAACAATTCCAAGAATTCCTCCACCCCCACCGTCCGCGTCGCCGCCTCCTCCAGCGCGTCGAACACCCCGTCCAGCATCTCCGTCGTCGTGAACGCCTCCGTGGCGTCCTGCAGCGCGTCCGTCATCGCCGCGTCCGCGCGCAGTCGATCCAGGAACGCGCGCACGACGATCGTCCCGCGCGCGCTCGCGTCCAGCGTCGCGAAGCACTCGCGCAGCGCGAACTCCTTGACGATCATCCGTCGCGCGGCGCGCGCGCTCGGCGCGCGCGCCGTCGCGTCGCGCGTCGCGCGGTCGGCGCGCGCCATCGCGGGCGGTCTCGGCGCCGCGCGCGCGTCGCGCGGGCGTCGATCGTCGCGTCGCGATGTAACGACTCGCGCGCGCGAGGACGCGCGTCTCGCGCGCCGCGCGCGAGAGGCGCGCGGACGGCGCGCGCGCGCGCGCGAATGAGCGCGCGAATAAGCGCGCGACGATGGGCGCGCGCGCGACGATGGGCGCGCGCGCAGAGCGCGACGCGACGAATCGCGACGCCGACGACGCGAGAACGCGACGCGAGAACGCGACGCGCGCGACGATGGCGACGACGGCGACGACGATGACGACGACGATGACGACGACGACGCGCGCGCGCGGCGACGCGACGCGCGACGCGCGCGCGAGACGCGCGCGCGCGCGGGGCGATGGTCGACGTCAGCGCGCGGTCGACGCGCGCGCGGGGAA
>Ga0222715_10003931_pt1 | contig 13110 bp, 9 predicted proteins | sample C33_9DmetaG_FD_165056 | JGI IMG/M metagenome (GOLD analysis project Ga0222715, IMG submission 165056) | Estuarine water microbial communities from San Francisco Bay, California, United States - C33_9D | ecosystem: Environmental > Aquatic > Marine > Unclassified | place: USA: California...
CAGACCGCTGTGGCTAACGCGAACCCTGCGATAAATTCTCCCACGCTGTAGAGAACTATCGGGTTATCTGCAGTCAGTGCGCTGGCACTTAGCAGTTCGCTTAGCTCGCTGCCGTTGCGCAGCACGGTGGCAATCAGCAAGCCGAAAAAGGCGAGTAACAGGGCGACGGCGATTGCAGCGCTCAAGCGAAACTGGGCAAGCCTGCCTGTTTGGTAAAACTTATCGAGCAAGAATGGCACAAACAAAGCGCCAAAAACTGCGCCGGTCGAGCCACTGGCTATGGTAAGAGGGAGGCTCACAAGCCATGCGGCGAAGGCAACAGCGGCCAGGCGCAAAAACTGAATTTTGCGATAGCTACGCGCGTCGTCTCCCCAGGCCGCCTGTTCAGCGCTGCCCGCTCTTGCTGAAAGTGGGAATAGCTTAGCCAAGAATCGCATCCTCGAGGTCGGAAATTTTTAGTAAATCTCCGCTGGTTCTATCCACTATTACGATCGATTCTACGCGCTGGCTCAGAGTCGTCAAATCTGATGTGAAAGGCAGCTTTGATGATTTAGGCGCGGGGTGTGGTTCCTGCCAGAGCGCTCTCTGCCAACTCGCCGACGGCTTGCGTCTGCCGAGCACGTCGACTCCTATAACCAGATTAAGTCGACAGCTGCGCGATTGCGCGGTTGCCGCAAGCCGTGCAAGCACCGCTGAGTCGCGCGCACTGGCAAACACCAGGCACTGAGTGCAGCGAGTGGCGGCGATAAATCGGTCGAGGCCATAGTTTGAATCCGAGTCTGCTATATGGCTGTTAAGTCCAGAGTCGTCGGCAATGGCAGAAGCTGAAATAGCATCAAGCGCATCCGCAAGGTTTCGGTATTCAAGTGCGCCGACAGAGGAGGGGGTATCGGTACCGAAGCGCCAATCGTCGCCTAACAAGCCGCATTCGAGCGTGAGTCTCGCCAGCGCCGCAGCCGCCTCGTCGCCTAGGCCACTTACTAAGTACGCGCAGGCCTTGTCGTCGAATGCAACGCTACGCTCGGGGAGGCGAACATTGAGCTGTCGATTTCGGGCGAAGCCCTTCCACATTATGTCGCGCACCGAGTCCCCCGGCGTATAGGGGCGGATCTCCATGCGATCGCCCTCAGGGCGACCACTGGCTTCGGGCAAGCCATCCTCCATAATGCGGGCGCGTTGGAGGGTGAACGCTTTATAGGCGCCGATGCGAGGGAGGGTTTTGTGAGCCAGAGGCTGTGTCGCGAGCCAGCTATATCTGCAGAGTCCAAGTGCATCTCTGACTTCGAAGCGGCGTGTGATCGAGGCGCTTTTGCCTCGACGCGAAGGAATGATTGTTTCGTGCAGCCGATTATCTCGTCGTCGCTCGTTGAGGGTTTCTATGCTCGTCGGCGACACAATGCGCCACGCGATCCGGACAAGCGGAAGCCAGCTAACCGCGTCGAGCGAAAAACCCGTGCTGTTGAGATACCCCGCCTCGAAGGAGGCGTCACCCGACGGATAGGTCGATTTATTTTCCAGGGTTCGAAGGATACGACGCTGCACGATCAGACCGCCGATGACGGTGGCGAAGAGAGAGGTAATCACCACGAAGAGTGCGCAGAGGCATAGGGCGAAAACAACGAGGTCCATACTGCCATAGCCGAACAGGCGCAGCGCGCCTGCGGATAAAATTAGCGCTAGGCTTCCTTGCGTCGTCAACGGGAAATGCGAAACGAGCGCGGCAATAAGCGCGCGTATCCGCCCGAAGAGCTGTTTTTGTCGAGGGCCTTCACTGCGGAGTACTTCTTGCATTGGAGTCTCTTTGGGCGGGTTCGCCAAACCCTCTTGGCTTCGTCGCCTGATTTATCGCGCGAATGGCTACTTATTCACGCGCTTAGCGACGAGCTGGTCGACCACCGTCGGGTCGGCGAGGGTCGTGGTATCGCCGAGAGAGTCGAGTTCATTCGCTGCGATTTTTCGCAAAATCCGACGCATGATTTTGCCTGAACGGGTCTTTGGCAGCCCGGGCGCAAACTGAATGATCTCGGGCCGCGCGAAAGCGCCGATCTCGCTCGCAACGAATGCGCGCAGACTGGCGTTGAGCTCGCTCGATTCATCGATTCCGTCCATAAGCGTGACATAGGCATAGATCGCTTGGCCTTTGATGTCGTGAGGATAGCCAACGACCGCCGCCTCGGCGACGCTTTCGTGTAATACGAGTGCGCTTTCTATCTCGGCAGTGCCCAGGCGGTGTCCTGAAACATTGATCACATCGTCGACGCGGCCGGTTACCCAGAAATAGCCGTCTTCATCGCGGTGTGCGCTGTCGCCGGTAAAGTAGTAACCCGGATACGCCTTAAAATAGGTGTCGATACAGCGCTGGTGATCGCCATAGATACTGCGAAGCTGACTAGGCCAGGTTTGTCCAAGCACGAGGTTGCCGGTAGCAACCCCCTGAAGCTCGTTTCCCTCGGCGTCGAGTAAAAGGGGTTTTACGCCGAAAAAGGGCAGGGTTGCCGAGCCGGGTTTTAAGTCGGTGACACCGGGCAGCGGGGTAATCATGATGGCGCCGGTTTCAGTTTGCCACCATGTGTCAACAATGGCGCATCGACTCTCGCCCACGACTCGGTAATACCATTCCCATGCTTCAGGGTTGATGGGCTCACCGACGCTGCCTAGAAGTCTGAGCGAGGCGCGCGAAGTGCGTGTGACTGGCTCATCGCCAGCTGCCATCAGCGCTCGGATTGCCGTCGGTGCGGTGTAGAAAATATTCACCTTATGCTTGTCGATCACCTGCCAGAAACGTGAGGCGTCTGGGTAGGTTGGAACCCCTTCGAACATCAGAGTGGTCGCGCCGTTAGCCAGGGGGCCGTAGACAATATAGCTATGGCCCGTAACCCAGCCCACGTCAGCAGTACACCAATAAATATCGCCCTCGTGGTAGTCGAATACGTATTTGTGGGTCATGCTCGCCCCGAGTAGGTAGCCAGCGGTAGTGTGCAGCACCCCTTTGGGCTTCCCAGTCGATCCCGACGTGTAGAGGATAAATAAGGGGTCCTCCGCCGCCATCAGCTCGATGGGGCAGTCGGCAGATTGTGCGCTCGTGCTTTGGTGGTAGCAGACATCACGGGCGTCATCCCAGGTGATTTTCGCGTGAGTGCGGCGCACGACAAAGACAGTGTGAACACCAGCACAGTCGGCGACCGCTGCGTCGACGTTCGCCTTTAGCGGTATCGCCCGTCCCCCGCGAACACCCTCGTCGGCGGTGATCACTATCTGACAGTCCGAGTCTAGAATGCGGTCTTTTAGCGACTCCGGGGAGAAGCCGCCGAAGACGACAGAGTGCACTGCGCCGATGCGGGCGCAGGCGAGCATCGCGTAGCTCGCTTCTGGAATCATTGGCATGTAAATGCAGACTCTATCGCCTTTTTTTACACCGCGTGCTTTCAGCGCGTTAGCGAGTCTGCCGACCGCCTCATGCAGCTCTTTGTAGGTTATCTCCGCATCGTCACTGGGGTCGTCGCCTTCCCAAATAATCGCTGTTTGCGCCGAGCGATGCTCGAGGTGCCTGTCGATACAATTGTAGGCGACGTTCAGCCGCGCGCCCTCGAACCATTTCGAGTCTGCTGTGGCAAAATTGCCGCTGCTCACGTGGCGCCATGGCTCGTGCCAATGCAGTAGGCTTCCAGCCTGCTCTGCCCAAAATTCCTCCGGGTTCTCGATGGACTGGGCGTACATCGCCTCATACTGCGGCCGACTAAGATGGCCACGAGCGGCGGCTTGTTCTGTCACGGGGTAGAGCTTGCTGCTAGACATAAATGGGCTTTCCAAAGACGCTGAAGTGGCGTGATAGCCGAAGTTGATTCTGTCTTTGAGTATGCCGTAAAGGCACCCCCATCTCAACGCGGCCGGGCGGCTGCTCGAGCGCCTGTAGCACGGTAACTTTCCCAGTTAATTCAGGCACTGAAGTGAGCAGAAAACTTACCAGTGAAACTAGATGAAGATCCGAAGATTATCGATCAAACGGGTGCTGCCGAGGTATGCGGCGACGAGTATAACGAGGTGAGAGTCTTCTTTCGTCGCCGTGCGCAGAGACGCCGCATTAGCGATAGCGAGATAGTCAGGTTGAAAACCGGCTTCCTGAAGTTGCTGTTTGCCCGCCTGAGTTAGGCGCTTGAAATCTTGCTCGCCAGCGGCGATGGCCTCTCCAATCGATTTGATTGTTTGGTAAAGCAAAGGAGCGAGTGCTTTTTGCTCGGGTGTAAGATAGCCGTTGCGAGAAGACAGTGCGAGTCCGCTTGCTTCGCGCACTGTATCTACTCCGTGCAGTATCACTGGCATCGCGAGGTCGGAGACCATTTTGCGAATGATCGAGAACTGCTGATAGTCTTTGAGTCCAAAATAGGCGGCATCTGGCTGTACTATATTAAACAACTTGGCGACCACCGTTGTAACGCCGTCGAAGTGTCCGGGGCGACTGGCGCCGCAGTAATCGGCGCCAAGCTCCGGCACCTGCACCCGCGTGCTCTGAAGCATGTCTTCGCCGTAGAGTTCCTCTGCGCTCGGCAAGAACAACACGTCACAGCCTGCGTCAATAAGTGCTGCGCTGTCGGCATCGAGTGTGCGCGGGTAGGCGTCGAGATCTTCGTTGGCGCCGAACTGCAGCGGATTAACGAAAATGCTCACGACGACGAGGTCATGTTCGGCGCGTGCGCGAGCCACGAGCGACAAATGACCTGCATGAAGGTTGCCCATGGTAGGAACAAAGCCGAGTGTGCCGTTTGCCGCGTCACCTAGAGCCGACTGCAGCGACTCGATAGTTTTAAGTATTTGCATTTTCGAGTGAGCGCCGACTAGTTAAAGCAGTGTTCTTCTGCGGGGAATGCTTGGGATTTTACATCGGCCACATACTTTCGCAGTGCGCCGGGGATACCGTCGGCAGACTCGGTCAGGAAATTTTTAACAAACTTAGGTGTGATCGGGGAGACCCCCAATACGTCGTGTAACACCATTATTTGCCCCGTGGTGTCGGGACCTGCGCCGATCCCAATCACCGGAATATCGAGGCTGTCTGTAACCAGTTTAGCCAGTTCCCGCGGCACACATTCGAGGAGCAAAACGCTTGCGCCTGCGTCCTGCAGGACCTTCGCCTCTTGGAGTATCGCCTGCGCTTGAGCGGTATCGCGCCCCTGCACGAAGAAGCCGCCGATGCGGTTGACCGACTGCGGCGTAAGCCCCATGTGGGCGCACACCGGAATACCGCGCTCTGCGAGAAGACGCGTGGTATTTTCGATCCATGCCCCGCCTTCTAATTTCACCATGTGAGCACCCGCGCGCATTAGCGCTGCGGCATTTTCAAGTGTCTGAGTCTCAGAGGCGTAACTCATGAAAGGTAAGTCGGCAACCAAAAGCGCGCCTCGGTTACCGCGTTTTACGCACTGCATGTGATAAACCATGTCGTCCATGGTGACGGGCAGCGTGCTGTCATGGCCTTGCAAGACCATGCCGAGCGAGTCGCCCACGAGTAGGACCTCGACGCCGGCTTCGCTTGCGATGCCCGCGAAACAGGCATCGTATGCGGTGAGGCAGGCAAACTTTTCACCGCGTTCCTTAATCTTATGGAGCGTGGTCAACGTTACGTTTCTAACTTGGCTCTGGCTGCTCATGGTGTCGTAGGATCCGCGTTGTCGAGTGAATGTTTATGAACGGTTCGCTGTCGGTCTGCGTTCGAAGGTACATTTTACGACCCTTGGCGCTCAGCGAATAGCCATCTTTGCTGTTTGTTAACTTTCTTTGCGAGGGGGCTTGCGGCGACGACTCTTGCGCAGAGGTTTTTGTTCACGTGGGAGGTGTTCTAGCATGCGCTCTCGTTCCTCAGCATCGGCCTCTTGGAATTCAGTCCACCATGCGCCCACGCCGCCGAGGTTTTCGCCACCGTCCTCCCTCAGTAGGAGGAAGTCATAAGCGGCACGAAATCGCGGGTGATCAAAGACGCCCTCGGCGGCTCTGCGGTTACGCGTTTCGAGCCTTGCCTGCAGCTCCCAAATCTCTTTAGTCACCTGTGTGAAACGCTTCGGGATCGACGTATAGGTTAGTTGTTCGGCGATGGCGTTATTCGTCGCTAAGTTAAATTGCTGCGCCGGATTGAATTTCGGTGAGGAGTTCAGCTCAAGCTTGAGTTGGACGACTGGCCAGAGCAGAGCGGCATAGAGGAAAGCTGGGGTTACCGATTTCCCTTCGGCAAGCCGAGTGTCGGTATTCTTCAGCGCGAGCTGCAGCAACGCCGCCGCGTTATCACGGGCTTTAAATTTAGTCAGCAAGGCACGGAGTGTCGGAGCGAAAAGGTAATTGCCAGGCTGGTATTTTCTCAGCAAAGCGAAGGTCGCCTCTGCTTGGCCGCTGGCGAGTAATTTAATCGTTTCGTCGAAAAGACGCGCCGGCGAAATTGATTCGAGCAGATAGGCGAGCTCGTTAATCGGCTTGAGGGTCTCTTCTTCGATGTCGAAGTCGAGCTTCGCGCTAAAACGCAGCGCCCTCAGCATTCTAACGGGGTCTTCCTTATAGCGCTCTGTGGGGTTGCCAATCATACGGATTTTGCGGTCTTTGAGGTCCTGCATACCGGTGCTGAAATCGAGGATCGCGAAATCGGTCGTCCGGTAATAGAGTGCATTGACGGTAAAATCTCGGCGCAGGGCATCCTCGTCTACATTGCCATAGACGTTGTCGCGGAGAATCATTCCAGCAGAGGAGTGCGCCGAATCTAGGTTACGAATGCCCTTGCGAGAACTGTTTTCGCCGAGTTCTACCGCGATGTCGTGCGGCGCGCGGAAAGTGGTTGCCTCGATGATTTCGCGACCATAGCGCAGGTGTACTATCTTAAATCGACGCCCAATAATGCGTGAATTACGAAAGAGACTACGCAGCTCCTCGGGCGTCGCATCGGTGGCGATATCGAAATCTTTCGGTCGTTTTTCGAGCAGCAGGTCGCGCACGCCGCCGCCGACGAGATAGCCTTGGAAGCCTGCAGCTTCGAGTTTGCGCAGAACGCTCAATGCGTTGTCGGAGATATGGCGCCGCGACACGGTATGTTGATCGCGGGGGATTAACGTAGCGTTGTCGAGGCCTTGGGGCGTGTCTGCTTTTTGCATTGCTATCGGCGTAGCTCGATTTCAGGCCTTGCGCTGTAGTTTTCGAGACGAGGTACGGCGAGGCGAGGTAAGAGTGATCCGCTCAACTAAGTGATCCAGCGGCTAAAGTCGGCATAATACACGGATACACCGAGATTAAAAGAGAGCGGGTTGGGGTGGGTAACGAGCACCAAGCTCGGCGTTGAAGACGGTGATAGAAGCTAGCAGCAAATAAGAGTTGGCAGTAACGAGGAGCTGACCGCAGATAATAACCAGTCGTAGATCAAAGCCGGGCTAGAATAAGAGTCGGGCGTGAATAAGAGCCGGTCGTAGAAATGAAAAAGGGATGCAATGCATCCCCTAATTCGTCTGTGTACCCCTTCGATACCATCAAAGTGATGACTCATGACCAGAAGGTCGAGCTATCGAAGCGCCCAGAGAGTGTTAGTAGCCCTACTTTATATTGTTATTGGGCTGATTTTTTTATTGTCATCTAACAGTGTTTTTGTTGTGCACCAACCTAGTTTCGCTCAAATAGAAGCTTTAACGTGCCATTCTTATTATTTTTAGCGCTTATTATTAGTATTTATTGTTATTGTGATCTATAAGGTTGCAGTAACCGTGCCATAAAATTCAAATTGATTTAAATCAATTAGTTATATAGAAGGCTTGGCACCGGCGCTGGGTTTTTTCTGTAACGCTGTTACGATTTTGCGCGATCAAGTGGGTAGATAGGTAGCGGTAACAATAACAAGAGCAGGTTAAGCTTCCTGCTTCTTTTTACGTGGGATTCCGAAACGTTGGCGTCTCTCCCAGAGACACTTTCGGCTAATGCCTAATTTTTTCGCAAGCTGAGTTTCATTCATGCTGTCTTCGTGTTCGACAACGAAGCGCTGGAAGTAGTCTTCGAGCGAGAGCTCTTCAATAGCCGCGGTGCTTGTGGTGGGCGTCTCGGCGCTAATCTCGACCGCCTTTGGCTTTTGGGTTTCGATGGCGAGGAGTTCTTCGCCAATTACCTTGTCCTCAGCGAGCACTACAGCGCGTTCGATGGCGTTCTCAAGTTCTCTCACATTGCCCGGCCAAGGGTATTTTGCAATAGCGAGGCTCGCACTTTCGGCGAAGCTTAGTACCGGTGTCTTTAGCCGCTTGCAGGTTCGAACAAGGATGGCATCTGCGAGTTCGAGTATATCGTTGCCCCTGTCGCGTAGCGGCGGGATTAGCAGGGTCATTACGTTAATGCGGTAGTAGAGGTCTTCTCTGAATAGGCCATCAACGACAAGCTGTTTAAGGTCGCGGTGAGTCGCGACGACAAGCCGCACATCCACTTTTTTAGATTGCACAGAACCGACTTTTCGAATTTCGCTTTCTTGAAGAACGCGCAATAGTCGCGCCTGTGCCTCGAGCGGCAGTTCGCCGATTTCATCTAAAAAGAGTGTACTTCCATGGGCAGCTTCGACGAGACCGGTTCTTGTCGCGGTTGCGCCGGTAAAGGCGCCTTTTTCGTGGCCGAATAGCTCAGACTCAATGAGATTCTCGGGTATCGCGGCGCAATTAACGGAAATCATCTCGTTTTCGCAGCGGCTACTCAGCTTGTGGATTGCTCTAGCGACCAGCTCTTTTCCGGTTCCCGATTCGCCATTGATCAGCACCGTCGAGTTGGTGAGCGCGACTTTTCGAATGCGGCGGAACAGCTCCATCATCTGAGGGCAGCTGCCGATCATGCCATGCACTGGGGGCTCGAATTCGTCAGGGGTTGCGAGTTCTATTCCGTCGGCGTGATCACGCAGCACTTTGGAGACTGACTCTAGGAGTTCAGAGTGTTCGAAAGGTTTCGCGATATAGTCGACGGCGCCCAGCTTCATCGAGTCTATTGCCGAGCGAATACTCGAATAGCTCGTCATAATGAGCACGGGGCGATTGGTTGCTTTGATGAGATCTGTGCCGGGTGCGCCTGGCAGTCTTAAATCGCTGAGAACAACGTCGAAACTGTTGATGTCAAAATTATCAAGTGCCTCTTGAACGCTGCCGGCCTCGCTGACCTTGTACTCATGGCGTTCGAGCAAACGGCGGAGTGAGCTGCGGATAACTGCCTCATCTTCGACGACTAGAATGTGGTTTCCTGCTGTCATGCGTCTGCTCTAATCTGATTAGGGTCGTGATAGGGTTGCTTAGGTTTCTGCGAGCTGTGGATCATAGCAGGGAAATTTGAGTAATACCTGCGTGCCCGTCCCTCGCGTCCTGTCGAAGGGGCTGATTATATCAATATTTCCGTTCAAATCCTCAACAATGCTAAACACGAGCGAGAGGCCTAATCCCGTCCCTTCCCCTGCTTCTTTCGTCGTAAAGAAGGGGTCGAAAACACGGCTCTTGATTGCGTTAGGTATGCCGACGCCGAAATCCGTCACACTGATGTGAACGTGGCTGCCCATGTTTTTAGCCGCGAGCACGATCGTGCCACCGGCCTGTGACGCATCGCGGGCGTTGTTGATGAGGTTTATGAGCACCTGCAGAAGGCGCTGCGAATCGCCGAGAATTGCGGCCTCGGCATCGCAGTCGATCTCCAGCTGTAACTCCTTGTTTTTCTTATCGAGAGAGACGAGGGTTTGCGCCTGAGCGATACATTCGCTGATCAAAACGCGCTCGTTTTCATGCATCAACTTGTTAGTACCTGCATGCGCAAAATTGACGAGTGATTGCAGGATCTTTGACGTGCGGTCTGTTTGCTCGATGATTTGCTGGGCGAGTCCCGTGAGCTCGCTGTCTTTGTATTCGTCTCGAATAATCTGCGCGAGGCAGGCGATACCGGTGATGGGGTTGCCAATTTCATGCGCGACGCCTGCGGCGAGGCGCCCGATCGATGCTAGCCTCTCACTGTGGGTTAGGCCTGCCTCGAGAATCTCCGTTTCCGTCATGTCTTCCATCAGGATGATGAGGCCTTCATTGCTGCCGGTCTCGCCGCTTTCTTCGATAAACGCTTTGTGCAGATTGACCGTGCGTTTAGCCGCGGACAGCTCGAAACTTTGCTTATAGGAGTGATCGATGTCCTCGCCAATGAAGTCCTCTAGCAGGGTTAACCATGGCTCGGGCAGATCGCTGAGCTGGGAGCCGACCACATCGGCGCTGCTGATTTCGGTGAATTCCTCGAGCGCGCGATTCCACATGATGATTTCGCGGTCTGAACTGAGTGAGCAAACACCGAGCGGAAGATCCAACAGGATTTGACGGTGATAGCGGCGCAGATTATCGAGATCGGCAGCCATGCCCGAGAGATTGCTGCGGTAAGCCTCGATCCGATTCTCGATAACCGTAACGTCCGAGCTGCCGTGTTGCGAGACAATGCTATAGGGCAGGTAGCTGTCGATGATTTCGCGCGCGATGGAGGGGCCGAGGAGTCCTGAAAGGTTCGCCTCGAGACGTCCTCGCAGTAGGCGCATCGCGTAGGGCCTGCGGTCATCTTTTTTCAGGCCGAGGTCTTTCAATGCCTGCCCAACCTCGCGGGTTGCCGTGCGCTCACCAAGTGGCTTGCTGAGACTCTTTATAAAATCCCCAGCCGATTTCGCCACCAAACCACTGCGCTTGCGGCGCTTTATGGTATCGAGGGTGCAAAGGTCTGCCGAGCTGCGTTCTTCGTCGCTGCTGCCGAAATAGAGCGAGCCAAAAATAAAGGCAAGACAGTTGATGATAAGCGACAGCGCCGCCGTTTCGCGCCAGTTAATCACTATATCGCTAAAGCTGTAGGTCTCGGACAGCAATGGCAGCATAAATAGCGGAAACCAAATGCCCACGCCCGATGCGAGACCGACGAAGAACCCGCGCTTGTTCGCCAGCGGCCAGTAAAGTATGGCTACGATACCGGGAAGAAACTGTAGGCCCGCCGCGAAGGCAACGGTGCCCATGAGCTGTATGCTGATCTTGTCGCTGGGCAGGTAGTGAAAGGCGAAGCCTGCCCAAATTAGCGCGGTGATCAGTACTCGCCGTCGCTGCATGAGCCAGCGATAGATATCCTTGCTGGCCGCCGGCTGCTGTATTGGCAAGATGAGGTGATTTAGACACATATTCGACAGCGCCAGAGTAATCACAATAATGAGCCCGCTCGCGGCAGAGAGACCGCCGAGATAGGCAAGTAGACTGATTCCTGGTCGATCGAAGGCCACGCCGATAGCCACAGGGAAATACTCTACCGGCACGGTGCTGCCGCCGCGAATGCCCGCCCAAAGAATCGGAAGCACGGGTAGGCTCATTAAGAGGAAGTAGAGAGGGAGTCCCCAGCTCGCAAACGAGAGTGCGCCGCGCCCGGCGTTACCGTTAAAGGTGACATAGAACATATGAGGCATCGCAACAGCTGCGGAGAAAAACAGCAGCGCCATGACATGAAACGAGCTGAAGTAATTAGTGTCCTCGAGGCTTCCGAGTAAATCAGGCTGTGTCAGCAACCATTCCTGCATTTCATCGAAGCCGCCAAAGCCGCCGAAGATCGCGAATCCACCGACGACTAAAAAAGCAAAAAGCTTTATCAAGGACTCGAACGCAATGGCCATCATAAGGCCGTCGTGCTGGGTGCGCCCGGGTCGTCTCGATGTACCAAAAAGAATCGCGAAAAGGGTGATGAGAACGCAGAAGCCAACGGCGATAGAACCGTGCGACGCGGCCGGAGATAAAATGTCAGCGGTGTCTGCGACAGCGCGAATTTGCAACGCGATAAGCGGAGTGACGCCGACTAAAATAACTAGCGTCGTCACTGTTCCTACCCATGGAGAGCGATACCGAAACGCCAGAAGGTCTGCGAGTGAACTAAGCTGGTAGGTTCGAGTGAGTTCGAGTAGGGGCCTTAATAATAACGGCGAGAGCATAAAAGCTAACGAGATGCCAATCGAGTTTGCGAGATACCCGTAGCCTTCGCGCTGCGCACTGCCGACGACGCCGTAGTAGGCCCATATACTGGCGAAAACGCCGAGCGAAAGCACGTAGACAATAGGATGGCGAACAACTCGTTGGGGGATCCAGCCGCGCTCGGTGATATAGGCGATCCCAAAGAGTAAAGAGAGATAGACGCTACCGAGTGCGACGAGAGTAGGGAGTTCGAAGTTCATTCTGGTTCGTCAGTCTCTTGCTCTCGATGTGCCCAGCTCGCAACTAAGACTACGATGAACGCGACTACAAAGGGCCGCCACCAGAGCCCGCCTGCGGCGTTAATCCAGTCGACTGTCAATAAGAACAGCAGGTAGATAATGACCAGCAGCATGAGGATCGAGCGTGGGATGTACACGGGGTTTTCTCGTTAACTAGATTGAGGAGATTTGAGTGTAGCCAATTTCGGCACGGCCTGTATATCCCAGTGGTCGATGCCCCATGCGAGGATTGATTCGACGCTACTGTCGATCAATGTGCGAGGTGGAGACAAGCCAAGCAGATCAAGACATTGATGGAGCTGCTCTTGTGCTCTTTCGGGCTGCAAAGGGGGTGCAAAGCTTTGTTTGCTGAGTTTGTCGCCAGCGACATCGACGATTATCGGGACATGGGCATAGCGAGGCGTCCCATAGCCGAGGCAGTGTTGTAAATAGAGTTGCCGAGGAGTGGAGTCGAGTAGATCGATACCACGGACGATATCGGTAATACCCTGATAGGCATCATCAACTACAACCGCGAGCTGGTAAGCGAATAGCCTGTCTTTTCGGCGCACAACAAAGTCACCTGCTTCGCTTGCCAGATTCTGTGAATAGAGGCCCTGAATTCTGTCCTGCAGCGCGTAAGTCTCAGCGGCGACTCTGACCCTAACAGCTGCGTCGCTGCCGCTGGGGTGTTTGTCGGCGTACTGGAGGTCCCGCGCGCTCAGTCCATGAGGACGGCACTGGCCGCTGTAAACATTGCCATGCTCGCTCAGCGCCGAGCGCGTACATTCGCAGCGAAAGCACAGGCCTTCATTGGCCAGCTGCATTAAGGCGGCCGCGTAGGCATCGAGTCGTTGACTTTGGTAGAGCACATCCTTGTCCCAGGCAAGGCCAAA
>Ga0222715_10003933_pt1 | contig 13108 bp, 10 predicted proteins | sample C33_9DmetaG_FD_165056 | JGI IMG/M metagenome (GOLD analysis project Ga0222715, IMG submission 165056) | Estuarine water microbial communities from San Francisco Bay, California, United States - C33_9D | ecosystem: Environmental > Aquatic > Marine > Unclassified | place: USA: California...
ATGCGCTTGAGAAGCAACTCGCGTCTCTTCAAGACGCGCTCGCGGAGGCGTCCAAGGTGCAGTCTCAAAACGCGGATGAAAAGGATGCGCTTGAGAAGCAACTCGCGTCTCTTCAAGACGCGCTCGCGGAGGCGTCCAAGGTGCAGTCTCAAAACGCGGATGAAAAGGATGCGCTTGAGAAGCAACTCGCGTCTCTTCAAGACGCGCTCGCTACGGCGCATCATGAGAAATCGAAGATGAAATCTCAGCAGCCAGTCGCAGCGCCTAAAGTCGACACGTCTGCTCTCGATGCGATGAAGTCGCGCATTGGCGAACTTGAAAATTCTATCGTTGAGCTGCGCCGCGCGCACGCGGATGAAAAGGAAAAGCTTTTAGCGGCTTCTCGTAGTGACAAGCGTCACTACAATAGAATTATCGAAGATCTTGAAGGTGACCTCAAGGAAATGACAGAGTCACGCGATGTGGCTGTTTCTGATATGATGAAGTTACGACTTCGTCTCGACGAACTCGAGCGTAGCTCAAAGGAACCAGCTGACGGCGATTCCAGCAAGTTACTCATTGAAATCCGAGTTCTCCGAACCAAGGTGGAACACTTAGAAATTGAGATCGTATCTGAACGTGGTAAACGGGAGCGGGAGGTTAAAACGCTTCGCGATAAGCTTGCGGCGCGCGAGCTCGAGTACGAAGCGGCGCAGGCTGAGCTCGGCGAGGAGGCTCAGCGTGTGAGCTCAAAGAGCGGCGATTTAATCAAGGAGAGCGAAAAATTAAACGCAGAGTTGACCAATGCTCTTGAGGAAATCGAGCGTTTGAGAATCGCCAAGGACTTCGTGTCGAGTGAGTTCAGCTTCTACCAAATTGAAGCTTCACAAAACTCTGACTTGCTTCAACGCAAGCTTGAACGAACGCAAGAACAACTCAACGATGCAGAAGTTGAACTAGCAAAGTTGCGCGCCGAGGTCAAGGCTCACGAAGCGGAACAGGAACAACTCATGCTCGAAAGTCACAGGCTGAACAAGGCAAACGATGCAAAGCTTGCCAGACTTCGTTCTGATATTGTTTCGTTGAAAACGACTCACGAGCAAACGATGACTGCTGAAGTCGACGCGCTCAAGGCGAAGATTGAAGATCTCGAAGACGCCCTCGATGACGCCAAGATGGCAGCTGCCGCGGCTTCTCAGGCACGGGAGAATACGGGCGACGATGAAGCCTTAAACGCCAGAATCGCTCAGTTAGAAGCCGAGCTCACTGCGGCCAAGGAGGATATCGCCGCACTCGAGGAAGAGGCGCGGGCAAATCAGGAGGCGCTCGAGTACACCGAAAACTGGGCGAAGATGAACGATAAACGTGCACAAGGTGCGGAAGAATTCCTCATCTCGCTGAAGATGGAGGTTGCGACGTTAAAGAAAGCATTAGCTTTGGCCAAGACGCAGCCTGCTGACGGAACGGCTGAGCTTCAACAGTTACTCGACGAGTGCAATGAAAACTGTCGAGCTCAGATGGAAGAAATCAACGAGTTGCGCTCGGAACGCGACCAGCTTACGTTGAAGAAGGAACCAGTCGTACAAGAATCGGTGATTGGTTCGGAAACCATCAATTTTGATATCGGCGAAGAAGATTTTGTCATTCCCGATATTCCGAAGCGCGCAGAACCAGAACCAGTACGGGCGCCGCCACCTGCGCCGCGCGTCGAGGAACCGGAGCCGCGCGTCGCAGAACCGGTGCCGCTGAAGATGGAGGAGCGATTATCTCAGACTACGGTAACTTATGAACGCCACGAGGAAGATTACAACGAACCAGAAGAATACGAACAAGAATACATCGAGGATCACTTGATTGAAGAAACGGAAGAGATTTTAGAGATCATTGAGTATGACTCAGATGGAAATGAAGTCATCGTCGAAAGCCGCGTGCTCGCGGAAGGCGAAGAAGTTGATATGGATGCCCTCGCCAACGGTGAAGTGGAAGAGGAGCGCGAAGTTAGAAACGAAGTCTCTACTGGAGGTGGATTTTGGAATCGTTTCGGTGCCGCGGCTAACGATATTATGGAATAGACGGTCCGACTCGGAGTGTATTTGTAATTTTTAAAACAGTAAACAGCTTAAACCCAGTCTTCAGTCCGCGCCTCGCAGTCTTGACATGGACTGGACGACAATTGAAAGCGACCCGGGCGTGTTCACTGAACTTGTTCGAAACATCGGAGTGAAAGATGTCGGTTTCGAAGAGCTGTACTCGCTAGACGTCGCCGACCTCGTGAGCGTTGAACCTGTGTTGGGTTTGATTTTCCTCTTCAAGTGGACGAAAAATGACAACTATGAAGCCACCATCGACCATGAAGCTCCTCTGGATCTTTTCTTTGCAAAACAAGTCGTCACAAATGCATGTGCGACGCAGGCAATACTCTCGGTGCTACTAAATGCGCACGATCGAGTTGAACTCGGTGACGAGTTGAGTCAATTTCGTGAGTTCACGCAGGAGTTTGACGCGGAAACGAAAGGGTTGGCGGTGTCGAACAGCGAAGTAATTCGTACGGCGCACAATTCTTTTGCTCGCCCCGAACCGATCGTGATCCAGTCTCGTCCTGCTACAGACGACGACGATGTGTTTCACTTTGTAGCGTACGTGCCAAAGGATGGTTTCGTGTTTGAATTAGACGGATTACGCGAAGGACCGATAAACCACGGTCCATTCGGTGATTCAAACTGGTTGGAAGTTGCCGTGCCCGCGATTCAGCGTCGGATAGAAAACTACGCGACACAGGAGATCAAATTCAACTTATTGGCAGTTACAGAGGATGCCCGGAAGCGTCTGCGTGAGCGTTTGGCTGAACTGAGTGCGCTAGGAACGTCGGGTGCGGATTTCAGTGGAGAAAAAAGTGAAATTGAATCACGATTAGAGCGAGAAGAGGCGAAAGAAGCGAGATGGCGCGATGAAAATATTCGCCGTAGACACAACTATCTGCCGTTGATTTTAAGTTTGTTGAAAGAACTGGCAACAAAAGGAGAATTGCAGTCTTTGATCGATCAAGCGCGCGCAAAGCACACATGAAACATATAGAATTTAGTCTCACATTGCACAATAGCAATGTGGAGATTTTGTAACAGCCCTGAATCGATGCACGATGGCTGTGTTAACACTGCGTGGCTATTTATGTTTGTGTTGTGAAGACCGCCTCTCACAACCGCCCATGCCGAAGTCCCAAGAGCCGACGTGGCATGCGACATACGAAGCATCTACTAAACCGCATACGCGCGCGCCACGCGCGCCATGTGTGAGTAAAAGTATAAGGAGTTCTGTAGCCACGCCCCTACGATGCCCAAGGCTCACGTTGACTGAACTCACATCGCCTCATCCCGTGAGAGAATACAAACAATGTACAAGTCAAGGAACAACACGGCGTTCGGAACATGACATATCGTGTTTTCACAACGTGCTGCAGACAGCTCGCCCACCATGCCTCGAGTCAACGATTCTGAGCCCAAAATTTATACCAAAGCTGCCACCGCTAAGCGCAAGAATGCGCACAAAACAGCGCAGCAACTTAGATGCACCAAGCGATACGCCTCGATCAAAGGACGTGCGGCGGCGCACGTGTAATGTAGGTATAACCCAACATGTGCCAACGTCGGTGGATGACTCTACCCAGGGAATTCCAGCCACAGAAGTAATGAAAAAAATGTGGCACCGAATGCGAAAGATTGATAGAGAAGACATCATGCGCTACAAACGTGTATGGTATGTCCCAATGGATAAGGACGACAAAATAACGCACGGGTATTGTGCATCAACTATGAATTCGTCCATGGACTCTCGTTCGTCCAAATCTCACGACGGGGTGTTCAAGATAATTCGCGGGGAGCACGTAGCATTCCAATTTGAGGTGATGGATTCGCTCGGCCAAGGTAATTTTGGACAAGTCATTAGATGCTTCGATCATAAAAGTAAACGTATGGTGGCGCTTAAAGTCATTAATAAGAATCCAAAATTTTTGAGACAAGCCTTGCTGGAAGTTGAAGTTCTAGATCGACTACAAGGCGGGTCAAGTCGAGTTGTTCGTATGCTCGAGCATTTCAAGTTCCGTCAGCATACGTGTGTTGTTCTTGAACTTTTACACATCAACTTGTACGAGTTTCTTGCCGCACGAGAATTCACAAGTGTCCCACTTGTCAGCGTCAAACATATAGCTCGGCAACTTGTAGAGGCGTTGCTATACTTGAAGCGGATTGGGATTGTCCATTGTGACATCAAACCAGAAAACATTTTGCTTGAGCACCCGGATTCGCTCAACGTCAAATTAATCGACTTTGGAAGTGCTTGTTACGCTGGGCGGGCGGTGTATACATATGTACAGAGCAGATTCTATCGCGCCCCAGAGGTCATGCTCGGCATCGGCTATAGCCATCCAATTGACGTGTGGAGTCTTGCGTGCGTGCTCGCGGAACTGTACATCGGCAAGCCAATTTTCTTTGGCGACAACGAAGCAGCTTTATTGAGCAGTATTGTTTCTAAATTAGGATCTCCTCCAAAACGCATGCTTTTGGCCGCTACAAACACCGAGCGAAGAGTGAACTTTACCATTATGAACACCTCATCACTGCTTGAGTGCAGCGAAAGCCGAATGCGAAACGTCCCTGTCGGCACTCCACGGAGATTATCGAATGTATCGGTGAAACATCGGTCTCTTCGTTGTAGACCTATTATTTCAAAAGATTCAGTTTTTGACGAATTTCTCAATCGCGCACTAGACTGGGACCCTGCACGGCGGCTCACTCCTGAAGCAGCCACTCGCCACGTGTTTCTCAAGGCGTCTCTTGAACAGACTTCACTGTAAGCCACCGCCGGCGTTAAGTATTCAGCTTGACGCGTAACATGGCAATATACGCACATACACACAACAAACTCAGCGCGCGTGTGAATGTACACGCGTCGCTGAAGCACCAAGCTCGCCGTAGTCTGGTGGATAAGGCATCAGCGACGGCTCGCGCGTCCCGACTGAGCGAGCGTCGTTTTGTCATCGCCGCCAGCGCAGCTGACGCTACTACGACGACGTCACATCGATTGGTTGTCGCCATTACCGGTGCAACGGGTTTTGTCGGTTCCAAACTCGTCGCTACGCTTCTCGAGCAAGGAGCAGAGGTGCGCGTTTTAACGCGTGATGTCGATAAAGCGCGCGGCAAGCTATCGCCCAACTCTCTCCCAAAGGGTGATATTGCGTTCGTGGGTCAGGATAAGTGGCGACGAGGACTCGTGGGTGCTACACATGTGGTAAATTTGGCGGGGGAGCCGATCAGTACTCGTTGGGACCCGAAGATTAAGGGTGAAATCATGGCTTCGCGAGTGAGAACCACAAAGACGATCGTCGAACACATCAACTCGATCGAAGATGAAAGCAAACGACCGAAAGTGTTAGTCAACGCATCGGCCATCGGATATTATGGCACGAGCGAAAGTGACACGTACGATGAGTCGAGTGGGCCAGGTGCAGACTACTTGAGTCAGGTGTGTCAAGCGTGGGAGCAGACGGCAAAGGGCGCGGACGGATGTCGGGTGGTGCTCCTCCGACTCGGGATCGTTCTCGACCGTGACGGCGGTGCGTTGGGTAAAATGGTCCCCACGTTCCAGGCGTTTCTGGGCGGGCCTTTGGGCGATGGCTCACAGTGGTTTAGCTGGGTGCACAGAGACGACGCGGTGGGCTTGATTTTGGAGAGTCTGACGAACGACGCGTTCAACGGACCAATCAATTGCGTAGCGCCTACTCCTGTACGCATGCGCGATATGTGCGAGACACTAGGGGAGACGCTTGGCAAGCCAAACTGGTTGCCAGTGCCGGATTTTGCGATTCAAGCGCTTCTGGGTGAAGGCGCAACGGTGGTTCTTCAAGGACAGAAGGTCCAGCCGACGACGGCTCTCAGCGCCGGCTACAAGTTCAAGTATGAACGTATAGATGATGCTTTGAAGAAAATTCTTCGACGATAGCGGTATTGATTTTTTATTTGCTACTCCTGCTACTCCTGCTGCTGCTACGGTGCTACTTGTAATGACTACATCGTCCGCGGACCGAATATTTGTCACTTTCGTGCTTTGAACTGCACGAAGCACTTTTGTTGACGCACAAGTTCAACACTTTTGAATCCCGCGTTCTCCATCATCGTTTGGACCGCGCGAGCGTCCCAGAATGGGGTATTCGACGTTCGATTTTTCTCGTATTCGTTTTGCGTGCCAGTCGTTGCCAACAAAACAACGGTGCTAATCAGCGCCGTGCCGCCGCTTCGCAGCACGCGATAAATTTCTTCAAATCCCTTTTCAGGCTCGCCCCAACAGTGTGCTCCAGCGGATGAGTGTACGGCATCAAATGTTTCGGTCATCCAAGGTAAATCGGCCACGTCTGCGCGATAAACATCGACACCGACGCCGCACGTCTCTCGACACCGCTCGCACATGGCTTCGGCGTAATCACACGCGGTTACGTCCCACAACCCCGCATCGACTAGTATCGACGTCACGTTCCCAGGTCCACAAGAAACATCCAACAACCGTCCATGTCGGTGTGCGCCGAGCACCTCAACCGCGATCTCGCCCTCGCGCTCGCGTCCCGGATACCCGAGCGCGTTGAACATGTGCCTATATCCTTTATCGTACACGTACGCGAACGCCTTCGTCGCGAACACCTTGGCCGCATCGTCGCGACTCGACGTCGTCCTCGACGTCCTCGCATCCGTGGGCGCGCGCGTGAGATCTCGCGACGGTAGCAGCGCGCGCGCCCAAGGCTCGAACGACGCGGCGACATCGACATCGACATCGACATCGACATCGACATCGACATCGACATCGACATCGACATCGGTGCGCCCATCGACGGCGTTCGATGTGCGATGCGCGGCACCGCGGTGCCGCGGCGCGCGGCGCGCTGGCGACGACGCTGTCGTCGTCGTCGTCGTCGTCGTCACACGCCTCGTCGGCGCGGCGCACCGACGCAATGTCGCTACGCGCGGCGTCATCGATGTCACCGTCGCGCTGTGCCGCCACTCGTCGCCTCTCTGCGCCTTCGATCGCCGCCGATGACGACGGCCATGGCCGCGGCGCGCGCGTCGACGACGGCGACGACGACGACGTCGATGCCGGCGACGTCGTCGCGACGCGCGTCGACGTCGCCGCGTTGGCGCGCGCCGGCGCGGACGAACATCGTGGAACGCGTGCGAGTCGGTCGGGTCCACCGCGGACCACGCGCGGCGGCGACGTCGATCGCGCGCGACGACGCGCTCGCGCGCGAGGATTCGGCTGCGTTTGACGGTGATGCGGCGGACGTGGATGAATACGCGGACGAGCACGTGCCTTTTGCGATGTTTGTGGCGCGAGAGGTGTTGGCGTGGTTCAAGGCGCAGCCGGGGAATTTGCGCAAGGTGGCTCCGTTGCTCGCGTGGCCGAATAGAGGGTTATTGACGTGGGATACGGCGAAAGGGGTTGCGGTGAATTCGTTGGTAGTGATGAGTGGTATGATAGCGCTGACGTTGTTGCTGGGGGGTACCGACGCGGCGCTGTCGTGGGCGCACCGCGCGGTGACGTTGAAGTTTCGCGGGACGTGAGTCCGGTTGATACACAGTGTAGCATATTTATCTCGTTTTGTGAACTACGCAAAGTTTAGTTATTAAAATGATTTCAATTCGTGAATATTCAAGAGCTTTGTCGAACAGAGCTCGCTCTATTTAGAGCCCTTCAGTTTACGCTCGGCGCTTTCTCGTTCCGCCTTCTTGGCTAGCTTCTTCTTGTACGCCCGAATACCGCCCTCATCCGTCCACACCTTGACGCTCTTGTCTTCGCACACCCAAATTTGATCCGCAACTTGATCAATCAAGCGGAAATCGTGCGACACGAGAACAAGCCCCCCATTGTAGCGCTTGATGGCTTCAGCCAACGCGTCAATGGCTTCCAAATCCAAGTGGTTCGTGGGCTCATCAAGAAGCAACAAGTTCGGTCGAGACATACAGAGCATAGCAAACACGAGGCGCGACTGCTGACCTTCGGACAGTTCGCCGATGAGTTGAGTCTGCATTCGGCCGCTGATGCCGTATCGTCCCAAGTAGCCTCGCCATTCCTCCATTTCGCGCTTGAACGTCATGGTATTCGGGTACTGTTGCATGAAAAAGTCCAATGTCTTCATGCTCTTGTCGAGGACGTCAACAGAGTGCTGGTGATACTTACCGATCGACAACGCGGGATGACGATCGACCGTTCCTTCTGATGGCGTCAATTCGCCAGTCATAAGTTTGAGCAACGTGGATTTACCGGCACCGTTAGGGCCCACCAACGCGATGCGACTGTCGCAGTCAACACCAAGCTCCAAGTTTTCATACAGGTAATCCTCTTTCTTACCACTGTAGGAGAACGATACGTTGCCGAAAGGCAACACCGGCGGCGGCACTTTTTGACAGTCTGGGAAATCAAACGTAAAGTCGTGTTCCTTGACGACGGGAGGCGTCAAACCAGCAGCCACCATCTTGTCGATAATCTTTTGCTTGGACTCAGCCTGCTTACGCATGTTGGAGTACGTACCGCATGACGCAATGAACTCTTTTAAGTGCTTGATATCAGCTTGTTCTTTTTCATACTTCTTTTGTTGCACGACGTTGTTCTCGTTCAAAGTCTTTTGGAAAGTGTCGTAGTTGCCCGTGTAGTACTGGAGCTTTTGTTGAGTCAACCAAATGATGTGCGTGCAGACACCGTTTAAGAAATCTTGAGAGTGCGAAACAATGATCAAACACTTCTTGTACTGCGCCAGGTACGATTCGAGCCACACGCATGCCTCCAAATCCAAGTGGTTTGTCGGTTCGTCAAGCAACAAGAGAGTTGGCGACGCAAAGAGCGCCTTGGCGAGGGCGACTCTCATACGCCAGCCACCAGACATATCCTTGGTCGCACGGTGAATCATGTATTGCTCGAAGCCGAGGGAGTGCAAAAGTTCTGCCGCCCGAGCCTCGAAAGTGGTCGGGTCGATTTCTTCTAAGCGGTCATAGATGAGTTCCAAACGCTCGTCGTCGGGACCAGTGGTTTCGAGAATGTGTTGCTCAAAAGCATTCAAGCGCTCCATCTCCGCTTTGACTTCGTCAATCACGGTTTGAATAGCAGAGCGATCCGTTGGAACAGCTTCTTCGCGCAAGTGATACAAGTCGATGTGATCAGGGATGGGGACTTCACGGCGTGCAAGGCACTCAAGAAAGTTGGTCTTACCGCAACCATTCTGCCCAAGCAAACCGTAACGGCGCCCGATGGTGATTTCGATGTCACAGTCCTTAATGAGTTCGCGACCACCCATGCCCATGGAGAAGTTGATAATTTTGATATCGCGAGCCGTCGGTCGGGATGCCAAGACACCGGTAGAGATGCGCTTGAGCGATGCGCTCGTGGTTTCAATTTCGACGTTACCCATAGCCTTTTCGATACTGTCAATCGTATCGTCGTCGTCATCACCCTTCTTCTTGGACTTCTTCTTGGCGGCGCGAGCTGCTTCACGTTCAGCCTTTTTGGCGGCTTTTGCAGCTTCCTTAGCTTCCTTATCCGCAGCGAGATCGGCAAGTTCCTTTTGTCGTTGAGCTTCTTCTGCGGCGCGTTTGGCGGCAATCATCTCGCCGAGCTTCTTTGGGTCCAGCTCGCCGTCACCTAACGCTTCGTCTGGGATTTCAACAGCAGGCTTGAACAACGCCGCCTCCTTATCCGTCGTCGTAGTCTTCGTAGCGAGCACAATACCTTCTTCTTCAAGCTTTTTGAGTTCCGCCTGCTTGCGCGCAACTCTGTCGCTCTCCTCCTTTGCCTCCCTGGCCGCGTTGGCCGCGTTGGCTTCTTCATCGTCACCATCTTCATCCGCATCAGGCGCGACCGCATCGGGCGTCCAGCCTTCGGGCGGTGCAAAGTCATCTTCCTCGTCGTCGAGATCCGCGAAGTCGTCGACTTCATCAGGAAGCATTTCAATGTTGTAAAGGTCGCCGAGTTGCTTGGCGCGCTCGAGGTTCTCCCGCGCCTCTTCGGCCGCCTTAGCTTCGGCTTCCTCGTCCGCCTCGCGGCGTTCCTTCATCAAACGAACAATTTCATCGTCACCAGCGCTTGAACCAGCGTCTTCGCTTGACACAGCATCGCCAAGTTGAGCCTCAATGATTTCTCTACCCGTGAGCAACCCCTTCTTTTTGCGCTCCGCGGTGGCGGCTTCATCCGCGACTCGTCTCTTCTCCACACGTTCCTTCTTCCATTCGAGGTAAACATCAAGAGTCATTGCGGTAGATGGGCCATTCTTCTTGAGTTCAATCAACTTCTCTCTTAAAATGTCTTGATCAGTCTTTCGCGCACGCGCCTCTTCCAAAAGGCGTTCGCGAAGTTCAGACTTGAAAACAAAGCCTGGCGGAAGTTTGTGCTTGTACTTGCAATCTGCACCACCTGGGCAGTGCCAGAACCAACCGTAGAGCTTCTTTTCGACGGCGTCGAGGAAGTGCTTGCACACAATTGCGGTTTCGTTGCTGGTGTTCTTTTCGGCGCCGTGCTTGCGAGCGATGACTGCTTCGAGCTTCTTTTGATCCCACATCTCGATTGAATCTTCATCAGGGAGCTCAAACACGCTACGCTTTTGCTGCCGAGCCGCGATATCAAGTTGATGAGAATACTTGCACTTGTCCGCCGTTTTGGCGCAGCATCCATGCTTGAAAAACTCACACAAAATCGTCTTCGGGTCCACGCCCGGTGGACATTCCGGTTGTTTCACATCGATACCCTTTGTGCGCAACAAAAATTCCTGCTGTTCCTTGGCTTTCTTCCTCGCCGCTCGCAACGTCGCCTTACCGAGCTCCGTCGTCGGATCCGCCATATCCTTCAAACGCTGCAAGTGCACCTCGTGCTTTTTATTCAGCCCCGCGCCCTTCGTCTGCCCAAACGTTAGGTCTTTATTCGCCAACTCTTTAATCTTCCTCGCATCCGCCGCTTGCTGCTTCTTCACGTCTTCGTGCGACATTCCTTGTTTCTTCGCCTTGAGGCGGTTCTCTTGCGCCGGCGTCTTCCCCATCGCGCGCGATTTCACTCAACACTGGACGATCGCACAGGGTCCGCGACGAATGGGCGTCGCACGACAGCCGTCGCCGTCGTCGTCGTCGTCGTCGTGGGCTGACGACTGACGTCTCACGCTCGCGGTGTGCGATACCACGCGTGCTCGCGCGTGCGTGCGTGCGTGCGCGTCGTGCAACCGCGCGCGCGAGGCGGCGGGGTGTGGCGGCCGAGCGATGGCCAAAGCAAGCCCCAGCCGCCAGGTGTGGATGCGGTCGCGCGGGCTCTGAACCCCGGCTGGCGCGGAGAAGCTTTAAAGAGAGGGAAAGAGACGATGATGGGTGCATACGGAATGGTGTGAATATTAAGGCACACTAGATCCGTGCGAATGCGCGTGTGCGCGGCTATGGGTGGATGCGCGAGCATGGCGCTCGCGCGAAAAAGAATCAATAAATCAAATGTTTTCTCTCGTCGGCGCGTCATCCGAAGTGGACGAGGACGTCGAGAGTCAATCCAAAATTAGACAACCCAGCGGTGGTTCGGGTGCCTGTCGAAGCAATAAAGCTAGTGGTGGAGTGCTATAGTATTCTATCTACTTTGTTGTGCAGTCATTTTCACGGTGGAGCCGGTGATGGTGATGACGACGGATTCGGAGCCGATCCAAAGCGCGAGAGCGAATGCCAAAACGCTTGGAAGCCGCCGGCGCCTGGAAGTTGATTCGCGAGTGAAGCCAACACGGTCTCAGTGTTAAACTTGCGCGGTATCGGTCGCGCGATGTGTGCAGGAATGTGCGCCGGCGACGTTCGTGCGACGGGCATCGCCGCTCGCAGAAAGTCTGTCGAAGGAAACATCGAAAACGTCGAACGGGCTGCGGGAAACGGCATTTGGTCGCTGCCATTCGAAGATCCAGGCGACGGCGTCGAAGACCCTTTGCGTTCACTCGACGTCACGTCGATTTTCAGCGGCCTGATAACCTGAGGTTTACTAACTCTTGGTATCTCCTCTGCGTTGTGCGTGGCTTCGAGAAGGCGACCGAGCACCCCGCCGAGCGGCGCGCTCGTCTCTTCTGATTTTACTCCGTCGCGACTCGCCTTTGACCTCTTTGGCGAAGTACTCGCGGATGGATTCGATGCACCTCCAAGCGTAGCGTACGCAGACGTCTTGAATGACCTGTTGTCACCAGAAGAGTCCTCGCATCGCGCATCATCCATAGAGGACGCCATACGCTTGCGCGTCGTCTTGTCCAATTTCCCAACCTTCAAGTGCGCGTTGCTATTCGGCTGCGTGATTAACAAGTCACGCGTACGCTTGACAGTCTCAAGTCGCGACTGCTGGTCGTACATTGAAGGCCTCCCGCGTCGTCCTTTCGCTTTCACTACGCCATCTCCCATCGACGTCGTCGTCGCGATCGACGTCGTCGCCGTCGTCTCGAGCGCGTTTATAATCGTGTCCAACTTCTTCACTTTTCTATACGGCCACCGCGCCACGCCGTGATCGCGACACCGCTGTTTCAACACAGTCACACACATCCCAAGCTATGAAATGGAAACAAAACACAATGAAAGCACACGCGTCAGTATGTCTCAACCAACACAGTCACATCATTCGTCGTCGACTGGCGGCGGGCGCCGCGCGACTCCGTCAAAACGACTTTACGAACGCGCGAAGACACATCCACAAGCCTGCCTACACCAACGCACCTCCTTTGCCGCATCATTAATTGGCAAGTGAAACACCGCCGAAAGCGCATCGAGCGTCATCGTCTTCGACGGTCCAGCCTGGACGTTTACAAAGAAACGAGTACACACGCACGCACACACACACGTCAGCGCCTTTGAGGTCATCGCCAGCGCATCGCATCAATCAATCCACGCCCACGCGCGACGCGACCGCGCGCTCGCGTCGCCCATCGCACCACCGCGCGCACACGTTTCGCATCCATACACACTCCCGACTCGCGTACCTTGCTCGACATCACCGTCGCCGCGCGCGTCCGTGGCCCCGCGCGGAACCACGCACCGACCCTCGCGCGTTGCTTTTTCAAAATCAACGACGCGACACGCGTTCCCGCGACCGACGCGACGCGCGCGCG
>Ga0222715_10003934_pt1 | contig 13108 bp, 19 predicted proteins | sample C33_9DmetaG_FD_165056 | JGI IMG/M metagenome (GOLD analysis project Ga0222715, IMG submission 165056) | Estuarine water microbial communities from San Francisco Bay, California, United States - C33_9D | ecosystem: Environmental > Aquatic > Marine > Unclassified | place: USA: California...
AATGTAAAGGATCAAATTCGCAAAGACTTTACATTTCATCGTGAGATCATGGCTCCTTGTCAAGAACTGATTGATTCTGTAGAAGGAGAACCCATCATGCTTCACGTTCGTCGTGGAGATCCTAATCTTACAGATCCTCGTGGTTTCAAGTGGTCTTATACCCAATGTGGTGATCAGCATCCTGTTCAACCAATTGAATATTATGAGAGAGCACTTGCAGAGTTTGATGATGATCAACCAGTCATTGTATTCTCTGATTCTGTAGATTGGGTTAAAGAACAAGAGTTCTTCTCCGGCGATAGATTTTTAATTTCAGAACCACAGGAAAAATATGATGATGGATCATTTACACCATATGCAGATCTGTGCTTGATGTCTTTATGTTCTCATGCTATTATTGCCAATAGTTCTATGAGTTGGTGGGGTGCTTGGTTGCAGTCTAACCCAAATAAGAAAGTAATTGCACCGAAGATGTGGTTCGGTCCTGCATATGCAAACAAAAACACAAAAGATCTTTATTGCCCTGATTGGATAGTACTATGAAAATATTCGTAACTGGATGCGCTGGACTTCTTGGTTCAAATTATTGTAGACATTTGTTGTCTAACGGACATCAAGTAATTGGTATTGATAACCTCTCTGGTGGATACAAAGCATTTGTTCCCAAAGGAGAAAACTTTACTTTCGTTAAGTTGAATCTTGAGAACAGGAAGAAAGTGGTTGAACTCTTTGATGAGCACAAACCAGAAGTTCTGATTCACTTTGCTGCCTATGCTGCAGAGGGATTGTCCCCGTTTATTCGCAATTTTAATTACAGGAACAATCTTATTTGTTCTGCTAATTTGATCAATGAGTGTATCAAGAATGATACCAAGATGATCTTTACTTCTAGTATGGCAGTTTATGGTGAGCAAGAACCTCCGTTCACTGAAGATAAAAGACCACAACCAATTGATCCTTATGGTGTTGCGAAGTATGCTGTAGAGTGTGACTTGAGACTTGCACATGAACAGTTTGGTCTGCGATATAACATTGTTCGTCCTCACAACGTTCTTGGTGTTTATCAAAACATCTGGGACAAGTATCGTAATGTGATTGGTATTTTTATTCGTAAGACTTTAAATGGTCAACCTATTCTTGTGTATGGTGATGGTGAACAGACTCGTGCATTCTCCGACATCAAATATTATATGGAACCATTTGATAAACTTCTGACAGATTACGACAACGAAATCTTCAATATTGGTGCGGATAAATATTTCACACTCAACGAAGTTGCAGAGACAGTTCAAAAGATTGGTAAAAAATATGGTTATGATGTTCCTATTGAACATGGAGAACCACGTCATGAAGTCAAACACGCATATTGTGATCACACGAAAGCAAAGACCGTATTAGACTTCAAGGATGAAACTAACCTTGAAGAACTTATTGAAAGTATGTTTGTTTGGGCGATGAAACAACCAAACAGAAAAGTGAAGCAGATGGAGTATGAGGTGACAAAGGACATCTATGAGTATTGGAAGGATAACTGATGAAGTTTTTGGACAAATTTTGCGACAAGGCACTTCATGGTGACCTTGATTCTGATCGACACATCATTTCAATTTTTTCTATTGCATTAGCATCTAGGGGAAAAACATTTGTTGAACTTGGTGTGCGAGAAGGTCACACAAGTGAACCTCTGTATGAGGCAGCAAAATTGAACAATGGACATCTTTGGTCTGTTGATCTCAATGACCCTTCAGAATACAAACCAAACAATGGTCATTACACTTTCTGCAAGCAGGACAGCATTAAGTTCCTAGAAGAATGGCCCAAGGATAAGAAAATTGATATCGTTTATGTTGATGATTGGCATTCGTATCCACACGTCAAACGTCAACTTGAACTGCTTGATGGACTAGTTGGTCCTAGCAGCATCATCCTCCTGCATGATTTAATGTATGGTGGAACTGATCCCTTCTATCACTGTGACCTTGCACACGGTGGACCACAGTGGGAAGGTGGTGGTCCTTATCGTGCAGTAGCAGAACTGAATCCACAGTTCTGGGAATGGTCAACACTTCCTTGGAATAATGGGTTAACCATTCTCCGTAAGAAATATAGTAATCGTTATCACAGGAGATAATAATGCTGGGAATTAGTATCCATGAACATGCTGGTTTAGGAAACCAGATTTGGAGAGCAGTTGCATGTAGAGTATTCGCAGAGAAACTGGGATATGACTATGGTATCAGCCACCCTGGTTGGAGAGGACCTTTTCTCAACTTCGATTGGGGTAAAGAGATCTCACTGAATGTAGAAGAAGATCATCAATTCCAAAAGGTTGAGGGGTTTGAGCACTATTATAAAGAACAGTTTGATCCATTTCCAGAAGTTGCAGGTGAGATTGGTAAAGCAGATCCTAACTTCTTAAAACTGGAAGACAATACCTACATCAATGGTAACTTCCAAAGGATGTCTTACATCGAAGACTACAGAGACAAGATTTGTGAGTGGTTATCTTATGATGATGAATTGAAGATCACCGACTATTCATCAGAAGATATTTGTGTGATTCAGATCCGTGGAGGAGACTATACCACTGGTCACTCAATGCTTCCTTCTCAATACTATCAAGGTGCGATGAGGCACATGAAAGAAAACAATCCTAATATTGAGTTTGTGATTGTTACTGATGATCCTGGAACCGCATCTAAACTTGTTCCTAATGTTCCCATTATTGGATCTGCTATCTCTGAAGAAAAAGATCCATATCAAAAGAATATTGCATGGTATACTTATCCAGGCGGTCCAGTGTCGATTGATTATAGTATTCTCAATACAGCAAAGTATGCTATAATTTCATCATCAACATTTGCTTTTTGGCCCATTTGGACTAATAACCAACTAGAGAACGTTATTGCACCAATGTATTGGTTTGATTGGTCTCGTTCTGATGGTTGGTGGAGACCGTATGATTCTATTCCCAACGATGAAAGATGGTTGTGGATGGATAGAAACAATGACCTTTATGAAAGCAAGACCTGCATTAAGTATAGAAAAGAACAATGAAAGTATTTGACGTTTTTCCATTCTTTAACGAACTAGATCTCCTAGAAATCCGACTCAATGTTTTGGATCCTTATGTAGACTTTTTTGTTTTGAGTGAAGGTACAAAAGATTTCCAGGGTGGAGACAAGATTCTTTATTATAAAGAGAATAAAGATCGATTTGAAAAATTCAACCACAAAATTATTCATAATGTAGTTGAAGATAATAATGTTGATCTTCATGCATATGACAGGGATATCTATCAGAAGAACATTATTAAAGATGTACTTTTAGAGTATGTTACAGATGAAGATGCTATTCTTTTTGGTGACCTTGATGAAGTTCCAAACCCAGAAGCAGTAGCACAACTTCGTGACTTCTTTGAGAACGATACCATCTACCACTTTGCACAGGAGAACTGCATCAGTTATCTTAATCTGGTAGAAACCACTGGTGCTATCCAAGCAATGACGCCTGACTTTGATTATGGTAGTGATCGTCGTAGATGGTTGGGAACTAAACTCATTGGTAAACCAACTCTTGATAAGTACACGATGACTTATCTCCGTCACTGGCACGAAAACGATAAGAATGCTAGAATCTTCCCAGGTGGTTGGCACTGGAGTTACGTTGGTAGTGAAGGTTTGAGTGTTGAAGAAAGACTCATCAAGAAGTGTGAGTGTTCTTCTCACCCAGAAATTAATAACGAGCAAATCAAGAGTGGAGTTTCTAAAGTCAGAGAAAATAGAGACCCAATCGGTAGAGACTATGCTCGATATGAGATTGTTCCTATCGATGATTCTTACCCAGAATACATTGTCAACAATAAAGAAAAGTTCTCCTACATCATTAAATGATTAATCTTCCTGAAGTTACTCTATTCACAATAGATACTAAATCTGACATTGATGGAACCCTCCGTGCACTATATACGAGCATGGATGGTATCAACTATGGTGAAGTAAAACTGGTAACAACCAAAGAGAATATTGAAAAGTATCGCTCTGAACTGGAACCTGACGGAATCACTCTTGAAGAACCCGTCGCTCCTGTGAGGAACTATAATGAATACAATCACTTTGTCATTTACAGTCTTGGGAAGCACATTAATACTTCCCATTGTCTGTTAGTTCAACCAGATGGATTTGTTTTGTTCCCTGATAAGTGGGAAGATTCTTGGTTGGAATATGATTACATTGGGGCTCCTTGGGCAGTTGTTGATGATGCTTACATTGATCCCTTTGGCAATCATCATCAAGTTGGTAATGGTGGATTCTCTCTACGCAGCAAAAAACTTTTGGACGTTCCAAACAAAGTAGAAGTTCCTTGGGAAACAAACAATAGTGATTTCTACTGGATGCCAGAGGGTGTGGTCAATTACCATGAGGATGGAAATGTCTGTGTGCATAATCGACACATTTTCATTGAGCAAGGATGTAAGTTTGCACCTGTAGACGTTGCTGTTAGGTTCTCACAAGAAACTAGGATCCCTGAATGTGAAGGAGTAACTCCATTCGGGTTCCACTACAGGTTACCTCCTGGTGTCGAATTGCAATATGAATAGAATCTTGTTATAATTGTTGAACTGATAATCAAATCTATGGATAGAGTAAAGGATTACGTTGAGTTGAAAACAAGAATCGTAACTTGGATTCAGAAATATGCAAAGGACAATCAGATCAAAGCACTTGTAATTGGAGTGTCTGGTGGTATTGATTCTGCTGTAGTTTCAACTCTTTGTGCAGAGACTGGACTTCCAACTTATGTTTTGGGTATGCCAATTCATCAAAAGGAAGAGCAAGAAACTTTATCTGATGCTCACTTGGAATACTTGCAAAAGACTTATTCTAATGTAATCGCACATAAATTTGATTTGACGAAAGTCTTTGATGCATTTCAATTCACCATGAAAGAACTTGGGCATGATAAACATGCTCTTGCCAACAGTCGCTCTAGACTTCGTATGGTAATTTTGTATCAAGTTGCTGGTTCTGTTGGTGGTATTGTTGTTGGCACTGGAAATAAGGTTGAGGATTATGGTGTAGGATTCTATACTAAATATGGTGACGGTGGAGTTGACATTGCTCCCATCGCAGATTTGTATAAAACTGAAGTATGGGAACTTGGAAAACATCTTGGTGTAGACGAACGTATTATTGCTGCAAATCCTACAGATGGTCTGTGGGACGACGGAAGATCTGATGAAGATCAACTAGGGTGCACTTATCACACTTTAGAAGAGGCAATGGAACATGGTATTGGACCTGGTGTAGATATTCTCTATCGTTTTAATAGGCAAAACCGTCACAAAATGGATCCCATCCCTACATTTAAACTATGAAGATTGGAGTTATTGGTGCGGGAAGACTTGGCATTTGCTTTGCTCTTCTCCTAGAAAAAGCAGGTTATGATGTAATGGTCTCCGATTGTAGGAGAGATTACGTTATTGATCTGAATAATAGAGTTATCAATACAAACGAACCGCAAGTAGCGGAGATGCTTGGTAGTGCTGCTGACTTTGAAGCAGTTGTTGATAATGTAGAAGTTATCAAGCGTTGTGATATCATTTACACACTTGTTGCAACTCCATCATTACCTGATGGAAGTTATGATGTGAGTGCTGTCTGGAAAGTCATTGAGGATATCCAGTCTTGTGAGTTTCCTTTAGAAGGAAAGAGTTTTGTAGTTGGATGTACCACCAATCCTGGTGATTGTGAACTATTCCAAACCCAACTCAATCCCTATGGTATGGATGTTTATTACAATCCAGAGTTTATTGCTCAAGGATCAATCGTTAAAGATCTAGAACATGCCGACATGGTTCTGATTGGTGGAGAAGGTAAGCACCTTGAAGATCTAATGGGTATCTATTATGCGATCCAAGTTACCAAACCTCATGTCCATACGATGAGTACCACTGCTGCTGAACTTGTAAAGTTGGCAGTCAATTGTTTCCTTACGACAAAGATCACCTATGCCAATATGGTTGGTGAAGTAATGGCTTTGAGTGGACGCGAGTGTGAAATTGATAAGGTTCTAAAGGCAATTGGTGCAGACAGTCGTGTTGGTTCCAAGTATCTTAAGTTTGGATATGGATATGGTGGTCCGTGCTTACCAAGAGACAATCGTTCTTTTGCTGCACATGCAAAAAAACTTGGTTTAGAGTATAATCTTGGATCAACCACCGATAAGTTTAATAATGAACACACCAAGTTTCTTGTTGACTGGTTGATTCACAAGAATGAAAAAGAACTCCCATTCGCATTTCCTTATGTTTCATATAAGGAGGGAACAGATATCATTGAAGAGAGTCAACAGTATCGTTTGTGTCTTGTTTTACTTGACCTTGGATATAAAGTTTATGTTGTTGATGATCTTGTCAAATATCAATGTGATGATAGAATTACTTGGGGTGCTCCAGAAGAAGAAGTGTATTGGATTGATTTATGATTGGGTATAATAGACTGGGAAGCAATGGTCGTCTGGGTAACCAGATGTTCCAGTATGCAGGTCTTCGTGGTATTGCTGCCAAACGTGGATATGATTGGTGCATTCCTCCAGAAAACTATCAACACAGAGACAATTACGGACTATTTGAAACTTTTGAGATGACAAATGTCAAAGAGTCTAACATTGGATTCGTCTCTGGATCTGTTGTTCAGGAGAATGACTTTTGTTTTACTCAAGATTTTTTTGATGCATGTCCTGATGAAGTAAGTCTTGATGGATATTTTCAGACAGAAAAGTATTTTAATCACATTCGTGATGAGATTCTTGAGGACTTTACTTTTAGATCAGAATATCTTAAACCTTGTAAGGAGTACATTGATTCTTTAGATCAGTCTCCTATCTTTTTGCATGTTCGTCAATCTGATAACATTGGAAGAGAAGAATATCATCCTATTCTTCCTATCAGTTATTTTGAGGATGCTCTATCTAACTGGTCTAACGATACTCCATGTTTTGTCTTTACTGATGATCTGGAGTGGTGCAAGTCTCAAGACTATTTCAAGCAAGATCGTTTTCTGTTTAATGAAAATGCAGAGAGATACTCTTATCAAACAGTTGATGGAACTGGTCAGATGCAAAACACCTTACTCCCTCAAACTGATTTGTGTTTGATGAGTCTGTGTAGTGGTGGTATTGTTGCCAACTCTTCGTTCTCTTGGTGGGGTGCATGGTTGCAGAACAATCGTGGTAAGATCGTTGCTCCAAATCCAAAGAAGTGGTTTGGTACAGCACAGAGTCATCTTGATACGTCCGACATTGTGCCTGACAACTGGATTATTCAAGACTGGAGTAAGTGATGTCTGAAATTAGTATTGCTATTCCTTGTCATGATAGGGGAGAGAACGGACCTAGGTGGTTGGGAGAACTTCTTGCCTCTATTAAGAAACAAACCTTTCAGGATATTGATATCGTAATCTCTGATCAAAGTAAAAACGATTTGATTCTGGATACCTGTAAAGCACATTCCGATGACTTTGAGTTTACTTACGTTAGATATGAAGGTAATGTTCCTTGTGAGAACATTAATGTTGCACTAGAAAATTGCGAGGGAAGAATCATCAAGGTTATGTTCTCTGATGATATCTTTATTGAGAATGATGCGCTTGAAATCATTCATAAGGAGTATGAAGATCCAGATTGTAAATGGGCTTTCAATGGTTTCTGTGAACTCAATGGTGGCAAGTTCAGTGGATTTAAGCAACCAATGTGGTCAGATTATACTTTGGAAGGTAGAAACCTTTTGAGTAGTCCTTCTGCAGTTTCTTTTCTGAATGAGTGTAAAGTTGAGTTTGATACTAACCTTAAATTGTTGCTAGACACAGATTTCTACCATAGAATGAGATGGAATAATGGAATGCCTAAAACTATTCCTGGTTTCTTGATCGCAAATCGTCATCATGACGACAGAGTGAGTAGTCAAGCAACATCTCAATATGATTGCGTTGTTGAACATCCTGCAGGTGGATGGATGATGAATAGCAAAGAACTGAAATATGTTCAGGAAAAGTATCCCGAGTTTGTAAAAAATAGAAAGTACCCCGATGAGAATTGATTTATCCCAAGCAACATTCATCATTCCTATTCGTATTGAGTCTCCCGATCGTCTACGGAATGTAATTACTTCAACAGCATTTTTGTTGGAGAATTTTGATGCCAATATCATTATTAAGGAAGTAGATTCTGAATCTGTTTTTCAGAGAGATGCTCTCCCGGTCTTAAAAGATATTTTAGATGTTGATGTCAATGTTCAACACATCTTTGAGAAAAGTGATGAACCATTATTTCATCGCCAAAAAGTTCTCAATGAAATGATTGCTGAAGCAAAAACAGACATCGTTGTAAATTATGACTGTGATGTTATTCTTCCTTTGGAATCATATGAACTTGCATACCGTGGAATCATGGACGGTGTTTATGATGCCGTATATCCATATGGGAGTGGAATGTTTCAATATCAAGTAAGGGCGAGTGATCAGATCGTTTCCAAATTTTTAGAAACCAGAGATTATGGTTACCTGAACGATAACTCAAACCTTCATACTTCTGATTTTGGTTGGGTTCAGTTTTTTAATCGTCAAGTTTATATTGAGGGTGGTATGGAGAATGAAAACTTCAAAGCTTATGCACCTGAAGATAAAGAAAGATTTTACAGATTCACTACAATGGGGTATAATGTAGGACGAATTAATAATTGTGTTTATCATTTAGAACATGCAAGAGGAGAAAACTCTTGGTTCAATAATCCTCATATGCAATCCAATATGGATGAATGGGATAAGATTCAATCTATGGATAAAGAACAACTTTTAGAATATTATTCTCAACAAGACTATCTTAAAAAATACAGGAGCAACTAAATGACAAGTTCTGTTCAACTATTTGAAAAATATTCAGACTATGCAAAGGTCTTTATTGAGACTGGAACATTTACTGGTGATGGTATTCAATGTGCTCTAGATGCAGGATTTGAGAAAGTATATTCGTGTGATATTAACTCCGAATATGTTGAGAATGCTAAAGAGAAATATAAGGATTATGATGTTACTGTAGAGAACCTTGAGTCACAAGATTTCTTGAAGAAAATTCTTCCTACTATTGATGAGCGTGTTGTGATCTTTTTGGATGCACACTCCATGCCTTTTGACATGTACGATCAGAATCGTGGATTTGGTCCAGACACTGTTAAAGATGGAGTGGCACCTTGTCCACTAGAGAAAGAACTATCTGTTGTTAAGGAGCATTCAATCAAAGATCACATTATTTTGATTGATGACTTCCAATGTTTTGATACGTGGATGTTTGAGGGTCTTGGATTTGATGATATTAATGATCAAATTGTTAATATTAATCCAAAGTATAAAGCAAAGTTGGATGGAAATGTTCTTTGTTATAAGGTTGCCAAGTAATGGATAGGAATAAATCAGCACACAAACTAAAAAACTTTGGACCTGTATACTGCATCAATCTGGATGACCAACCAGAGAGATGGGATTATATGTCCAATCAGTTTAAGTATTGGGAAGTTGATAACTATACTCGTATCTCTGCCTATGATGGTAGAGATGATGACTTGAGTGATATCATTGCTGGAAAGTACCCAGACAATATGACTTCTGGTGAGATTGGATGTGTGACCAGTCACCTTAAGGCAATGAAACATTGGTTAGAGACATCTGATAGTCCTTATGCTATTATGATGGAGGATGACTGCAGTTTAGATCTAGTAAAGTTTTGGAACTTTAGTTGGTCTGACTTTGTTGGTCACCTTCCTTATGATTGGGATGTCGTACAGGTAGCAATTATTTGCACAGGAGACCTTCATGTAAGACTCCATAAGAGGTTTGTCAACAATTTCTCCACTGCATGTTATTTGATCACCAGATACCATGCAGAGAAGTTGTTGCGATATCACACTAGAGGTGAGAAATATAAACTTGATAATGGATGCAAACCTCGTGCGGTAGCTGACGATTTGATCTATAATTCTGGTAATACTTACTCCATCCCACTTCTTGTTTATAAGACTGAACTGGGTTCTTCCATTCACCCAGAGCATGTGGATGCATTCCACAGAGGAAACCATGATGCACTGATCAATTACTGGTCTCAAAATGGAGCAGGTATTGACATTGCGAACTACATGGATTATGATCCTTACCTGGGCAGAATAACCGAACCTTCTGGTCAGAAAAACAACGGTTGACAAAATCTAAAAACTTTGTTAACATAAATAACAATTGGCACATGTGCCAATCGACAAAACTGAAGCCTCAACTACTCGCCTAGGTTTTGTGAATAAGCAGAGACACGTCGAGTCTCTTTACATCCGCAGGTATATTACTCTGCGAGAAACTAACGAGGTATCTAAAATGATTAAATCCGCATTCGCAGCACTCGCTGCTGCTCCCCTTTTCGCTGGTGCTGCAATGGCAGGACCCTACGTTAACATCGAAGCAAACAGTGGTTTCACTGGTTCCGACTACACCGGCACCACCACTGACTTCCACGTAGGTTATGAAGGCACTGAAGGTGCTCTGGGTTACTACATCCAAGGTGGTCCTTCGCTGCAAACCCCTGACGGTGCTGCTTCTGCAACTGTCTTCTCTGGTAAGGTTGGTGCAAGTGTCGCCGCTACCGAGCAACTGGGTGTCTATGGTGAGTTCGCTCTCGCTACTGGTGCTAATGGTGCAAAGAATGGTTATGCAACCAAAGCAGGCGTCAAGTACGCTTTCTGATAATCCTGTGCTATAATTCTGGGGTCTTCGGACCCCTTTTTTTATGCTTAAAAAATTCCTTAACGAAATCTGGTTAATCCCTACAGTGCTGTTGGGATTTTTGCTCATTGTGCAAACTGTGCATACTAGAGCACATTATGATGCACACTCAAAGGCAGGAGATCTTTGTATTGGTAGGTAGTTATACTCATTTGGTGAGGAAACCGTAACAAGAGGGGCTTGACCCCTCTTTATTTTTGCTATATAATTATGTAACAGTTCTTCACAAAACTACAATGACTGTAACAACTAATGAACATGGGCAACAGAATATGTTTGCCAAAGAACCCGTAATGTACTATGAGAACTACGGGATGCTGTCTCCTAACATGGTTAAGGAGCGCACCAATGGTCGCTGGGCAATGATGGGTATCGTTGCTGGTTTCATTTCATACGCTGCCACTGGCAAGTTCTTCTTCGGTATCTTCTGACACTTGACAATGACTTCACTCTTATTTACAATAACTAGTGTCGCCTTCTTCGTTTTGTTGGCGCACTCTGTAAATCAATTATCGGAAACTTACTAATGTCATACAATGTTACTCTCCAGTCTCCTGACGGCACCGAAAGTATCATTACTTGTGAAGAGGATCAATACATCCTTGAAGCAGCAGAAGAGCAAGGTGTTGACCTTCCTTCATCGTGCAAAGCAGGCGCTTGTAGTGCTTGTGCAGGGAAACTCATCTCTGGCACCGTAGATAATAGCGAACAATCATTCCTTGATGATGATCAAATCGAAGAAGGTTGGGTGCTGACTTGTGTTGCATACCCCACCAGTGACTGCGTAATCCTCACCGAGCAAGAGGAGAACCTGTGAGCGCAGATATGCTAGGGCAACTTGGAGTTGCTCTCCAAAAATTGAACTGGGACACTAACGATGAACTCCGTGTAAAGATTGGTGGTGTTGCTAACAGCGGTATTCACCAAACAGAAGGTGTAAATCCAAAGTGGGCAAAACCATACGGAACAGTTAGTTACCAGAACGATGCATTTATTGTTATCGAAAACGTGACCAGGAACCCAGTTGTTCCTTCACAACCTAATCCTGAACTTAAACAAAAACACCCTTATCAAGGAGAAAAGCAATGAACGAAAGAGCAGAACGTATTAACGGTTGGGCAGCAATGATTGGTATCGTTGCCGCCTTCGGTGCATACTTCACCACGGGGCAGATCATTCCCGGAGTATGGTGATGTTGTTGTTAGCATCAGTTCTACTGGGAGCATACCTGTTAATCATGTCTGTCGGTAGTAATGATGCTGACGATGATGATGACTTTGGTGGGGGTATGATGATCCCTGCTTATAATCCCACTAACTAAAATGATAGAAGTAAAAATGCGTAAAGAACAATACCAAGTCCCTCAAGTAGAGTTTGTGTTCCGTGAGAATGGTGAGTTTGTTACTCGCACAACTGCCGATCTCTTTGATGGTAAGCGTGTGGTTATTTTCAGTCTACCTGGTGCATTTACTCCTACTTGTAGTGCTTATCAACTCCCTGGATTCGAGGAAAAGTACGATGAATTTGCTTCTCTTGGCATCGACGCTATTTACTGCCTTTCTGTTAATGACGGCTTTGTTATGAATGCCTGGGCAAAAGATCAAGGAATCGAAAAAGTTACTTTAGTCCCCGATGGAAATGCTTACTTCACCCGCTCTATGGGGTATCTGGTTAACAAATCTAACCTTGGCTTCGGTGAGCGTAGTTGGCGTTATGCTGCTGTCGTTAATGATGGAATCATTGAGAAACTCTTCGTTGAAGAAGGTCTACGTGACAACGCAGACACCGACCCCTACGAAGCATCCACACCAGAAAATGTCCTGAACTATATTCGTTCCTCTGTGTTGGAACTCGAACTTGTTTGACAAAGGACAAAAAATTTGCTATAATTTTGGGGAGAACACAAGTCTCCCCCTTTTTTTCTAAATAACGTGAGCCGTGGGCACTGCCTCTTGAGAAAGAGGAATCTCTCCTTTGCCTAGACGGATGTAGAGTTCAAATGATTTAATGCTTAAAAAGTTATCCATTCTATCACTGCTTGCTATTCCTGTTGCTGCTTGTGCTTATCCATCAATCAGTGAGATCTCGGCACCCCCACAGGTTGCAATGATAGATGTGAAAGTTAATGAGGGAAAGGCAATCCCTATTGAAGTGATTGAGAAGTCTTGGAAGTGCCCTGGATGTAATGACAATGAGAAGTATGTCCTCCAACAACTTCAAGAGAGAACAAACATTTCTGATCGTAATGCCCTTGCTACAATCATGGGTAACATCAAATCGGAATCTAA
>Ga0222715_10003935_pt1 | contig 13108 bp, 9 predicted proteins | sample C33_9DmetaG_FD_165056 | JGI IMG/M metagenome (GOLD analysis project Ga0222715, IMG submission 165056) | Estuarine water microbial communities from San Francisco Bay, California, United States - C33_9D | ecosystem: Environmental > Aquatic > Marine > Unclassified | place: USA: California...
GTTCGTACAATACAGGGGAACCTCCCTGATAGTGGAGCACTTCGCCTTGAATGAAAATGTCAGACAAGAAGAATGATGTTCCAAAACTTCTATCCATTATTAGCATCAAAGCTGCAGAAAGCAATACTGGAAACGAAACCACCCCAATAATTGCCGTTACAAAAAACGCCCAAATGGTTAGTGGAAGACGTGTCATGGACATTCCCTTAGTGCGTAAATTAATTACGGTTACAATATAGTTTAATGACCCTAAAAGAGAAGAGGCAATAAAAATTGCCATCGAAACCAACCAAAGTGTCATACCTAATCCAGAACCTGGTTGCGCTTGTGGTAAGGCACTCAATGGAGGATAAATCGTCCAACCCGCTGCTGCTGGCCCTGACTCCACAAATAAAGATGCGATCATGATTACCGAAGAAAGGAAAAACAACCAGTACGAAATCATATTTAACAATCCAGACGCCATATCTCGTGCACCAATCTGCAATGGAATAAGCAGGTTACTAAACGTACCACTCAATCCAGCCGTAAGCACAAAGAATACCATCAAAGTTCCGTGAATAGTCACCAACGCCAAATACACGTTTGGATCCATAACTCCATCGGGTGCCCACTTGCCTAAAAATGTTTCAAAAATAGCAAATGACTTCTCTGGCCATGCCAACTGCAAACGAAACAAAAGAGACATGGCTATTCCAATAATTCCCATAATGAGCCCTGTAATAAGGTACTGCTTTGCAATCATCTTATGATCTTGACTAAAGATGTACTTGGTAATAAACGTTTCTTTATGATGTGCGTGATCTGCTCCCATAGTTATCTTTTTTACTGTTGAATGGTTTGAGCAAAGGTCGTTTGCTGTGCCAACCACTTGTTAAAATCTTTCTCTTCTTCTACAATAATTTTCATTTGCATATTGTAGTGTGATGCGCCACAAATTTTATTACATAGCAACAAATAATCAAACTGATAGGCTTCAAGACTTTCTTCCCCTTTAGCCATTAACGCTTGACTGTTTTCGTATCTAATACGGTTTATTTTCTCAACTTTTGCTGCCATTTCAGGAGTTTGTCTCATTTCCTCTGTAGTCATGGTTGGTGTAAAAGCAAATTCTGTAATCATTCCTGGAACACAATTCATTTGTGCCCTAAAGTGAGGCATATACGCTGAGTGCAAGACATCTTGTGAACGCATTCTAAAATGCACCTCACGTCCTTTGGGTAAGTGTAATTCTTGTACCACAACATCATCTAATCCGTTGGGGTCAGTTGCATCAATACCAACCAAATTACGGCCATCATAATCTTGTAAAAACCGAACATTCGCTTCACCCAAAACTCCATCAGCACCCGCGTAACGCGCTTTCCAATTAAACTGTTGCGCATAAAGCTCTACAACTAGTGCTTCATCATTTTCTTCAATGTTCATAATGGATGTCCATGTAAACAATCCATACATAATCAATACGGCAAGGGTGATTACGGGGATAATAGTCCAGATGAATTCAAGTTTGTCATTGTCAGCGTAGAAAAGTGCTTTTTGGTCTTTTTGCCCACGATACTTGTAAGAAAAGTAGTGCAATAGTGCTTGAGTAATGGTTTGCACAAAGAAGATAAGGGCAAATGAAATCCACATCAAGCGATCAACGTCTTTTCCGTGCTCGGAAGCAGACTCAGGAAGCAATACATCTCCCCACGCCCAAAAAGAATAAATAGTAAGCACATAAATGAATACCAAGAAGGCGAACATTAACTGTCCGTTACGGTGGTTGTCTTGGTCGTTTGCCACCTGCGAATCGTCTTTGGTTTGACCATATTGGGAAAGCTCAAAAATCTTAGTGATTTGCCAGATGGAAATTCCCACTAAAACCAAAATCGCGAAAAGAATAACTGCAGTCATTTACTTGTTCTCTATTTAATATACAAATCGTTCACTTTCTCCTAAATATGGGTCGCCACTTGTTTCCAAAGGAGCTTTGCTCAATGCATTGAAAACCACATAAATAAAGAGTCCTGCAAAAAACAGGAACGCTCCTATTTCTGCCCATCCTATAAACCATTGATCTCCAACAGTTGCAGGCATAATCATATTGAAAATATCAACATAATGTCCTAGGATTATAATAATTCCCGCCATTACAATTATCCAATTAGAACGCTTGTAATCGCTACTCATTAAAATAAGCAATGGGAAAATGAAATTCATTGCAACCATACCAAAAAACGGCAGGTTGTAGTCATCTATTCTAGTGAGGAAATACGTTACTTCTTCAGGGATATTGGAATACCAAATTAACATGAATTGCGAAAACCATAAATACGTCCAAAATACACTCAGCCCAAACATAAACTTAGCCAAATCATGTAAGTGATTGTGCGTTAGTTTAGGTAAATACCCCTTCGATTTAAGATAGATTGAAACCAAAGCAATTACAGTAACTGCCGTAACTAGCATACTGGCCAATACGTACCATCCAAACAATGTGCTAAACCAGTGCGGGTCTAAAGACATAATCCAATCCCACGACATCATAGATTCGGTAACAAAGAAAAATACCAAGAAAGCCGCAGAGATGCGGAAATTCTTTTTGTGATTGCTAATATCGCCAGCCTTTGCATGATCCTGTGCCAGTGAAAATCTACGTGAAAAATAGCGGTAAGCGTTCCACCCTAAAAGATAAATTGCTGCGCGAATTAAGAAAAAGGGCACATTTAAATAGCCTACTTTTCCTTGTATAATTTCGTCATGTGCTACGGTTTCAGCATCCATCCATACAAATAAGTGATTGGCATGAAGTCCAGTAAGCACTAAGAATACATAAATTATAATTGACCCTGGTACTAAATACGCCGTGATTCCTTCCATGACACGATATAACAATATGGACCAACCTGCTTGTGCAGCACGTTGAATGGCGTAGAATGCAAGGGTACCAAGTGCAATCATAAAGAAGAAGAAAGCAGCAACGTAGAGTGCCGCCCAAGGCTTGTTTTGAAGTTGGTGCAATAGGTGTTTGCCATGAGCGTCATCGTGATGCTCTTCATGCGCATCAACGTGAGTGTTCGCTGCGGTATGGTCATCCTGTGTCTCGTGATGTTTTTCCTCGCCTTGACTCACCGTTTCATGTTTTTCTTCATGTTCGCCATGGGCATCGGCAACCATGGCTTGTGCTTCTTCTACAGTAGAAGGGGCAGTCATAAAGCCAATAGCTAACCCAATAACGCCAAGCCCCATAAGAGCAAAAGCTGTGATTTTAAGTCGTTGAGCAAAAGTATACATGGCTATTTATTTTGTCAGTTCGTTACGTAAATACATTACATGTTGGGCAATCTGCCAACGTTCTGTGGCGCTTACCTGTCCGGCATGCGAGCCCATAGCATTTTTGCCGTACATCAATACGTGGTAAATACTACCCTCTGTGATTTCTCTGTCGGCATAGCTTGGAATTCCTAAAAACTTCTCGCGTTTCATTAAAATGCCTTGTCCGTCTCCTTTGCTACCGTGACAAACCGCACAATAAACGCCATACAATTCTTTTCCTTCAGCACGGTGTGCTTCGGATTTCTCAAGAGGCGATAACAAGTTAGATTTTGCATCTTCGTAGCCTTCATTTGTGTCTGGGTAATCATAAGGTGCCCACCCTCTAGCAACCGTGCCTTCAACAGGCAGTTGTGCCGCGATACCATTTGCAAAAGCAGCTGACTCCACATACGTTTCATAACCAACAGCCTCATACATATTTGGGAAATATTGATAGTTGGGTTTCGATGCGTCAAAACAAGACGACAACATTAAGGAAACAAATAAAATACAACCTAACTTTTTCATGCGTCGTGGTTTTCATGTATACTAATATCAATCGCCCCCGATTTTTTCAATAGGGTTAGCAACTTTTTTTCATCCCCTTGGATGGCAACTTGCATCAAAAACTTATCATCAGTAGTTTCAGGCATAGGATTTTCGGCTTTTTTAAAAGGCCATAATTTGCTTCTCAAATAAAATGTAATCACCATAAGGTGGGCAGCAAAAAATACAGTCATTTCAAATATCACAGGAACAAAAGCTGGTAAGTTTTCCATAAACGTAAAACTAGGTTTCCCGCCAATATTTTGAGGCCAATCTTCGATCATGATATGGTTTATCATTGTTAAAGCAACGGAAAAACCCAATATACCATATAAAAATGCAGCTACAGCAATTCGAGTACCTGCTAAACCCATCGCATGATCTAGTCCATGAACAGGGAAAGGAGTAAACACTTCTTCAATATGATAGTCTGCCTTTTTTACATCTTTTACAGCATGTAAAAGGGTATCATCATCGTCATAAACGGCATGTACTAATTTACTACTCATGGCTATGGGTGTTTTTGTATTTATCTCCCGATGATTTCAAAATTGATTTTACTTCTGCTTGTGCAATTACTGGGAAGGTACGTGCGTAGAGTAAAAAAAGAACAAAGAAAAAACCAATCGTTCCGATAAAAATTCCAATATCAACAAAAGTGGGCGAGAACATCGTCCAAGAAGAAGGTAGGTAATCGCGATGCAGCGAGGTTACAATAATTACGAAACGCTCAAACCACATTCCAATATTAACAACTATAGAAATTATAAAAGAGAACATGATACTCGTGCGTAGTTTTTTAAACCACATCAGCTGTGGAGAGAAAACGTTGCAGGTCATCATCGCCCAATAAGCCCACCAATAAGGGCCAGTTGCTCGATTTAAGAACGCGTACTGTTCATATTCTACTCCTGAATACCACGCAATAAATAATTCCGTGATATAGGCAACCCCAACAATAGAGCCAGTAATCATGATTACGATATTCATCAGTTCTATGTGCTGAAGAGTAATATAATTTTCAAGGCGTGAAACTTTACGCATGATGATAAGCAAAGTGTTTACCATAGCAAATCCTGAAAATATCGCCCCAGCAACAAAGTATGGTGGAAAAATGGTCGTGTGCCAACCAGGAATAACCGATGTGGCAAAGTCAAAAGATACAATAGTATGTACCGAAAGTACAAGTGGTGTAGCCAACCCTGCCAAAACTAAGGATACTTCTTCGAAACGCTGCCAGTCTTTAGCCCGTCCACTCCAACCAAAACTCAAGAGGCCGTAAATTTTCTTTTGGAACGGTTTAATGGCTCTATCGCGAATCATGGCAAAATCAGGGAGTAATCCTGTCCACCAGAATACCAAGGATACCGATAAATAGGTTGAAATCGCAAATACGTCCCAAAGCAAGGGTGAGTTAAAGTTTACCCACAGTGACCCAAATTGATTTGGAATAGGCAATACCCAATATGCCAACCAAGGTCTCCCCATGTGGATGATTGGAAATAATCCTGCCTGAATAACAGAGAAGATAGTCATTGCCTCGGCAGAGCGGTTAATGGCCATACGCCATTTTTGACGGAACAGTAAAAGTACCGCAGAAATTAAGGTCCCTGCATGTCCGATACCTACCCACCATACAAAGTTGGTAATATCCCATGCCCAACCAACCGTTTTATTTAATCCCCATACACCAATTCCCGTAGAAACGGTGTAAATGATGCAGCCCAACCCCCACAAAAAAGCGGTCAAGGCAATACCAAACGCCAAGAACCATTGCTTGTTAGGTGGATTTTCAACCGGAGCTGCAATATCGACCGTTACGTCATGGTACGATTTATTCCCTGTAACTAGGGGCTTTCTGATAGGTGCTTCGTAGTGACTAGCCATAAATCGTTTCTTAGGTATTTCTAACTTTTACTTGATACATTACGTTGGGCTCTGTACCTACACTTTCCAACAAGTGATACATCCGCTTGTCATCTTTTAGGTGAGCCACTTCACTTTCTTTATCATTAATGTCGCCAAATACCATGGCACCATTACCACACGCACTTGAACATGCTGTATTAAACTCACCATCTTTTATCTCTCGCCCTTCCAATTTGGCGTCCAAAATGGTTTTTTGTGTGCGCTGGATACATAACGAACATTTTTCCATTACTCCACGAGAGCGTACCACTACGTCAGGATTTAAGACCATTCGGCCCAAATCATCGTTCATATGGAAATCAAATTCATCATTCTTGCTGTACAAGAACCAGTTGAAACGACGGACTTTATAAGGACAGTTGTTTGCACAATAACGAGTTCCTACACAACGGTTGTAGGCCATATGGTTTTGACCTTGACGGCCATGTGATGTTGCTGCCACAGGACATACAGTCTCACAAGGCGCATGATTACAATGTTGACACATTACCGGCTGGAAAGTAACCTGTGGGTTCGCCGCAGGGTCTTCCAACTTTCCAAATGTAGAAAGTGATTCGCCTAATCCACTAATATTATCAACGATTTCAAGATCTTCTTCAAATGTTTGTTCCGATGAGTAATAACGATCTATACGTAGCCAGTGCATGTCGCGCGATTTGCGAATTTCGTGCTTGCCCACAACAGGAACGTTATTCTCGGCATGACAAGCAATCACACAAGCACCACAACCCGTACATGCATTTAAATCAATAGAAAGATTGAAGTGGTGACCGATAGAACGATCAAATGCTTGCCACATGTCCGCTTCCTTAGATGTAACATCTATCTCCACATGATCACGAGAAACCTGTGTCATCGGATTCCAATACTTAGCATCTTTGGTATTGAAAATTTCAAGAGTAGTTTCACGAACAATTTCACCCCTACCCATTAGCGTATTTTGTAACTGGGTACAAGCAAATTCATGCATGCCTGAAGTTGCTGCAACGGATACTGTTTGTACTAAATTAAAATTGTTGTAAAGCTGATACGCATTTGCACCTACCTGCATTTCGGATTTCATTCCGGCAGTTTTACCGTAACCAAATGCTAAACCAACGGTTCCTTTTGCTTGACCCGGCTGTATGAGAACAGGCGCTTTTACGCTTGTATTATTCAATTTTATTTCTGCTATACTTCCATTTAAAGCCCCATCAGATTGGTTGCTGTTTATAAGCCCCAAAACTTCTGCATCGGCTTTTGAAATGGTAAGGTAATTGTCCCAAGTAACTCGGGTAATGGGATCGGGAAGTTCTTGCAACCAAGGGTTGTTTGCTTGCTGCCCATCGCCGATAGCTGTTTTGGTGTAGAGGTGTAATTCTAACCCCGACTTGGCTTTTGCGCGGATGAGACGTTGCATAAGAGCGTTTACGTTATCGTTATACCGTAAATTATCTGTTTTGTTAGTTACATAAAACCCATCATGAAGTGCTTGGTTAAACGACACCCCTGTCAAAATATTTGAAGACCAGTACGCTTTGATGGCATCTTCATATTTTTGAGTGCTTCCACTTAATGAAAGTAAAACGTCTTGAAATTGTTTTGTGTCAAATAAAGGACGAATTGTTGGTTGTGTAAGTGCAAAATATCCTGTTTTAAGTTCTACATCCCCCCAAGACTCTAGATAGTGAGGTGCTGCGCCTACCCACTGGCAGTTTGCAGCAGTTTCGTCAATTTTTTGGCTAAACGTGATGGCGAGCTTTGCTTTTTTAAGTCCAACCACAAATGCATCGGCATTAGGTAAGGTGTATGCCGGATTTACTCCCGCCATTATAACACCCGAAACATTCCCTGCATTTAAGTCGTTCACCAATTGATTCATAAGACTCGCATCGCCTTGACGCAATGTTGAGTTCTGCGCTGTATCAACAACCGCTGAATCCAAGATTTTGTTAATAGCCAACACTGCACGTTGCGCATCTTCACTTTGTAAACCTGTAACCACAACACCTCCTTTACCCGCGTTTTTTAAATGAGCAGCTAACTTGTTAATTTGCTGCTTAAGCGATGTCGAAATTGGGGTAGGATATGAGGTATTTGTAAGTGCTCCATATAATTCGGCAAGTACAAATTGTTGTTCTGTTTCAGTAGTTGGAAAACGATGGTCAGCATTAGCCCCCGAAAGTGTCATGTTTGCTTCAAACTGGTAATGCTTTGACATCTTAGCACTGCCATTTTTCCCTTTTGGAATACGTGTCTTGGCGTATCCAGAAGTAAATCCGCCACCTTGCCAATCACCTAAAAAATCAGCGCCAATGGAAACAATGCATGTGGCCTTACTAAAATCATAGCTTGGAAGCGCACGTTTACCATAGGCTTTTTCAAAAGCATTTAAGGCTGCGGTTTCTGAAACGGCATCATAAGTGTAATGCGTCACGTTAGGAAACTTTTGTTGAAAATCAGCAATAATTTGTTGGGTAGTAGGACTGGAAAGCGAAGGCGTAACCAACGCTACTGCTTCATTGTTTTGGGCAAGTTGCTTTAATTGTTGTCCCACCTTTTCTTCAAGGGTTTTCCAGCTTACATCTACACCAGCTTGCGTTGGACCTTGAGCGCGCATGCTGTCGTATAACGACAGAACAGATGCTTGCACACGGGCATTTGCTGAATTATATAAAGGAGCATCACTATTGTTTTCGACCTTGATGGGGCGCCCTTCGCGGGTTTTGATAAGCACGCTTGCTGTATCAAAACCATCAACAATGGTAGTGGCATAGTAATTTGCAACACCTGGTATAATTTGTTCGGGTTGAATAACGTAAGGTATGGAGGTATTTACAGGGCCCTCGCAGGCAGCCAAGGTTGCTGCTGCGGTGCTAAACCCCATGTACTTTAAAAAGTCACGCCGAGTGGTTTCACTTTCAGAGAGCTCGGTATCCCCCAAAACATCTTTTGGAAGTTTTTGTACAAACTCTTTATGGCCTAGCTCGTCAACCCAAGTAGCTTGATCGTTTAGCTCAACTTCACTTTTCCAATATTTCTTTTGATTGGGCATATGCTGATTTGTTAATAATGACACTTACCACACTCCAATCCACCCATTTGGGCAGCAGTTAGTTTTTCTACTCCGTATTTTTTTGATAATTCATCATGAATTTTAGTGTAGTATTCGTTATCCTTAACGTTTACATTCGTTTCACGATGACAGTTTATACACCATCCCATTGTAAGAGGGGCATGTTGATACATAATTTCCATTTCTTCAACGGGACCATGACATTTTTGGCATTCAACACCCGCAACCGAAACGTGCTGCGCATGATTGAAATACACAAAATCTGGCAAGTTGTGAATTCGCACCCATTTAACTGGCTGCGTATCTCCAGTGTAGCTTTGGGTCTGTTCGTCCCAACCTACAGCTTTATATAACTTCTTGATTTCGTTGGTATAAAACTCTTTGGTATATCCTTTCTCTAAATCCTCTTCGCCGTTATACTCTGCAATATTCATATGACAATTCATACACACATTAAGTGAAGGAATTCCAGAGTGCTTGGATACACGCGCCGAGGAGTGACAGTATTTACATTCGATTTGGTTGTCACCCGCATGGATTTTGTGTGAATAATGAATGGGTTGAATAGGCATATACCCTTGGTCAATTCCCACTTGCATCAAATAACTATAGCCCACATAAGCACTTGATAGCAACAAAAACACTACAGTAACAAAAACTAAAAATGGATTTTGCGCGTACGCTTTCCACAATGGGGTGCGCTTTTCTTTCTCTTTTTTAATTACCTCAATTCCATTAGCTGTAGCGATTTGTTTTAAGGTTTTGTTTACCAGAAACAACATTACAACTAAAGCTGCTAATACAAGAAGAAGAACACTTAATACCAAATCATTGGTCAGGTTATTTTCAGTTTGGGCTACAGCTGCTGGCATAGCAGTAGTTATTGCTGCAGGTGGGGTATAGTCTGTGTACGCCAAGATATTGTCAATATCTTCATTAGAAAGCTGAGGAAAAGCGGTCATTACTGACCCATTGTACTCCTCATAAATGGCAACGGCCTGAGCGTCACCGGCTTTTACCATTGCCGTAGAATTTTTTATCCAACTATATAGCCATTCTTTGTCATATTTTGCGCTAACACCTGCTAAGGCAGGACCAACAGCGCGCTTATTGAGCTTGTGACAAGCTGCGCAATTTGCATTATACAACGCCTTCCCTTTTTGGATATCGGGTTCTTGTGCAGTAACAGCAAAGCTAAAACAAAAGGATAGTAACAGTAACGGAAGGTGAGCCAAAAAGCTGTCCTTAAACATAAGAGGTTAGTTGATGATGAAATCTACTGTTTATAATTCGCTCGCAAAATTACGACACAGACACCATTTTAAAAACTACAACCCACGTAAAATTATAATTTATAATTGGTCTAAATAATATTATAAATGCCTTATAATGTGTGTGTTAAAAAACAAGTGTTTAGGCTATTTTTAACAAAAAATAATCAAATAATCATGTATTTTTGCGTCATTATGAATTCCTTCAACATTCTTTTCAATCAGCTGGCACTATTCTTAATGAGTTCTTTGGGGGCAATGACCTTTGCTCAAAATGCCAAGACGAGTATAACTGCACCTGAAAAACTTGATGAACTCCTCCAAATAAAAGTTGAACTGGACAGAAAAGCTTCTGAAGAAAAACAATACACAATTCAGGTTCATTATGGAGATTTTGAAACAACAACTGCCATGATGCAAAAATTTGATTCCATTTTTCCAACACTTCCCTCAAAAATCATTTTTGAAACTCCTAATTATAAAATACGAGCGGGTAGTTTTATTACAGAGCGCGAAGCAATGGCGGTGCTAACAATGATAAAGCGAAGATTCCCCTCGGCTTTTGTGTTGAAACCTTAGCCTTTATTTAAGTTTTTTCTTAATGGCAACTTCTAGGTATCCCTCAACGATATCACCTTCTTTGATGTCGTTAAATCCTTTAATCTGCAATCCACAATCGTAACCTTTGGTAACTTCTTTCGCGTCTTCTTTGAATCGCTTAAGGGATTCTAATACACCCGTGTAAATTACAACTCCCTCACGGATGATACGCACCCCAGAGTTACGCACAATTTTTCCATCAGTAACCATACACCCTGCAATGGTGCCTATTTTAGAAATCTTAAAGGTTTCGCGTATTTCAGCATTCCCTGTAATCTCTTCTTTAAAGTCGGGAGAAAGCATACCTTCCATTGCGTCCTTAAGATCGTTTATGGCGTCGTAAATGATAGAGTAGTTACGGATATCTATTTCTTCCTTTTCAGCTAATTGGCGAGCAGTCCCCATAGGCCTTACATTAAATCCAATGACAATCGCATCGGAAGCAGAGGCAAGCAAAACGTCAGACTCCGTAATAGCTCCCACTCCTTTATGAATAATGTTAACTTGGATTTCTTCTGTTGAAAGTTTTTGGAATGAGTCGGTTAGTGCCTCAACAGAACCATCCACATCACCTTTTAAAATAATGTTCAATTCTTTAAAATCTCCTAAGGCAATACGTCGACCAATCTCATCTAAGGTAATATGACGTTGAGTTCGTACAGACTGTTCACGGACTAATTGCGTACGTTTAGAAGCAATTTGTTTGGCTTCTCTTTCGTCGACATACACATTAAAGCGATCTCCAGCTTGGGGTGCACCATCCAAACCTAGAATAGAAACAGGAGTTGAGGGTCCAGCTTGTGTAACTTCACGTCCATGTTCATCGTGCATAGCACGAACTTTACCACTGTGACGCCCTGCAAGGATATAGTCTCCAATTTTGAGTGTTCCTGTTTGCACCAATATTGTTGAAATATATCCACGTCCTTTATCCAAGAAAGCTTCAACAACCGTACCTTGAGGTGCGCGATTAGGATTCGCTTTAAGCTCTAAAAGCTCTGCTTCAAGCAATACTTTTTCCAATAATTCTTGAACCCCTAGTCCTGTTTTTGCAGAAATATCATGTGACTGAATTTTTCCACCCCAATCTTCAACCAAAAGGTTCATTCCTGCCAAGCTTTCTTTGATTTTGTCGGGATTTGCAGTTGGTAGGTCAACTTTATTGATTGCAAAAACAATAGGTACAGAAGCTGCCTGAGCGTGACTGATGGCTTCTTTGGTTTGAGGCATAATATTGTCGTCGGCGGCAACAACAATAATAACCAAGTCTGTAACCTGCGTACCACGAGCACGCATTGCCGTAAAGGCTTCGTGACCTGGAGTATCTAAAAATGTAATTTTTTGGCCGCTTTTTAACAACACGCTATATGCCCCGATATGTTGTGTGATTCCCCCTGACTCACCCTCAATTACGTTGGCATTTCGCACATAATCTAGTAGTGATGTTTTACCGTGGTCCACATGACCCATAACGGTCACAATTGGTGCGCGAGCTTCGAGATCTTCAGGCTTATCTTCAATCACTTCAAGATTTTCCTCAATATCAGATGTGATAAATTCAACCTCAAAACCAAATTCTTCTGCAACTACTGAAAGGGTTTCCGCATCTAATCGTTGATTCATGGTAACCATTATACCAAGAGTCATACACGCCGATATAATCTGAGTAGAACTTATGTCCATCATGGTGGCCACTTCGCCAACAGTAACAAATTCTGTTACTTTAAGTATCTTACTTTCAGCTTCTTGCAACGCTTCTTCCTCCTCCGATTTTTGACGATGGGAATCACGTTTTTCTCTTCGGTATTTGGCTCCTTTAGACTTTGTAGTTTTTCCTTGCAACTTTTCAAGAGTTTCCCGAATTTGCTTTTGGATTTCTTCTTCAGTGGGTTCTTCTTTTTGTACTACAGGTCGTTGCTGTTTTTGCCCATCTCTACTTTGTCCTTGTTTTCGATTCCCTGCGCCGGTGTCTTTGGTAATACGCTTTCTTCTTCGCTTATTACTATCACTATCGGCAGTTTTTTTAGGTTCTGCCTTTTTAAATTGATCGAGGTTTATTTTTTCTCCAGTTGCCTTTAATCCCGAAAGCTTTTTGTACTGAGTTTCAATTTACCTGATGTTGAGGGAGCCTCTACTTTAACTTCAGGGGCTTTTTCAACAGGAGGTGTTTTTTCAACCTTCTTTTCAACACCTTTTGCATCGATATCTGGACTAGTGGGTGTAGCCTCTTTTTTAGGTGTAGGATCAGAAATAGGAGCTTCTTCCTTTTTGGGTGCGGGCTTTTGAGTTAGATCAATTTTACCCACAGTTTTAAGTCCGCTTAACTTACTTTGTGCACGCACAACAGCATCAGTAGTTTTAGGAGCTTCTACTTTAGGTACCTCTTTTTGAACTTGCTCGCGAATGG
>Ga0222715_10003936_pt1 | contig 13107 bp, 9 predicted proteins | sample C33_9DmetaG_FD_165056 | JGI IMG/M metagenome (GOLD analysis project Ga0222715, IMG submission 165056) | Estuarine water microbial communities from San Francisco Bay, California, United States - C33_9D | ecosystem: Environmental > Aquatic > Marine > Unclassified | place: USA: California...
GCGACAATCGACCCATAAACGTCTTTGACTCACCATCCAAAGGTGCATAATACGGAATAGGGATAGCCGCTGACTGGTACTGGCTCTCATCGTCTTCAATTTTGTTACGCTTTAGAAACGCATTGCACTCTTGTTCGACGTAATAATTCACCACGCGGTTGGTTTCTTGTTGCCACACGTGCAAACCGTAAATGTTGGCGTAGTCTTGCACGTACTCAAACGAGCGTTTAAATCCATCAAGACGTTGTGCCAGCGCGTTGAGACGATCTTCGAAAGGATTAGTCCTCATCACCGTAGAGACGATCCAGCTCAGACCATCCTTAGAGCCGTCGCCGAACACGAGAGCTTCGTGGAAGGTTTCGGCGATTTGCTTCACGAGTTGCTTGCGAATGCCCTCCTCGAGCAACTTTTTGGGATCAAGTTCAATGACACCCATGAACGTGCGCTCCATAGCTAAGATGCCCTGAGTAAAAATTGCGATTTGATATGTCGCTTTAGAAAGCTGACTGCGCTCGGTGAGTTGGGCGTAGTCCTTCAACGCCGTCTTCTCGAGCTTTGTGGGTAACTCTTTCAGCTCAGTCGTTTGCACGCTGATGATTTCATTCAAAATCTCAAACATGCTCACCGGCACAACCTCGACGACGCTTCGCACGTAGCTCACGAGCTGCGACGAATAGTACTCGGACACGCTGTAAATATCTGGGGATTCTATTTGCGAGATTCGCAACAAAGGCATCTCTAGAATGCTCTTCAATTTTAAAAATAGAAACCGAAGTTTACGCACGGCGAACGGGTCGCCGCGGATGCGCTCCTGAAGCTGCGCCGTGTACGGATCAATCACGCGCCAGGCGTAAGCGGCATCAGATACGATTGTCAACGTGTTCAGCGCCGCGTCGGCAACATTGGTGGTCATCATCATCTTTCCCAAGTATTGTCTTGAATCGAGCAAGTATTGCTTGGCGTGAATGTTGTTTATGATTTGATGAAATTGTTCCACTTCAATCAACGCCGTTTCGAGCTGTTGAATCGTTCGTCCAGCCGCGATCGGGTCATCGTACGATAATCGATCGATTTCCACAGACAAATTAGCAAACCAAAGCCGCATATTTTCATCCTTGGTGTTGCGACTCAAGCCAGCGGTGCCACCAAAGTACGCGCTGAGCTCTCGCATGCGGTCGCCGGCTTCAGATTTACACTTTTCCCACAACGCGTGCTTACCACTCAATAGCGTGCTGTAAATAGACTTGAGCTCATTTTCCAATTCCGCGCAATCGAGCAATAAATCTACAATTTTATCCCGGCTTGGCATGTACGATAGACACGATGATACTGATTTGTGTGTCATGGTGTTGTGTAGTAGCACAAATCGCGCGACGACGTTGGCGTCGCGCACGGTGTTCATCAAAACTTTCTCATTGCTCAGCACAAACTCTTCCGTGAGCGCTCCTTCGCTCAGATATCGCTTGAATGACGTTTTCAGTTCGCCCACGCTGGTACTTGCGCGTTGGACGAGATCACGGGCTGATTGTGCGGTCACGGCGTTCCGCATCGCCGTCGACGCCGCTTCATACGGCTCCCACTCCGTCAACAAATCAACCGTCAATCCAGCACCATAGGCGATGACCCAATTATCACCATAGTGTCTATCTACTATTTCCCGCATCGCAGACTTTCCAAGGCGTAGTATTTTCGGCGCCCAGTACAATATAACATACAACAACGCCCCTTGCGAGGCGAGCGCCGTCGACCGGTGGTCTGGATTTGGGTAGTGCGGTGCCTGATTATACACGTCATCCGTGCGTAGCCTCCCAATAATCATCGATATCAACCACTCGGGCATTTCAAACCTAGCGAAATAACTCTCCGGATATTCGTTCGGTCTCGATGTCGACGGCGCGGAGGCGTCGTAACCGGTACATTTGCACAGTTTAATGACGTCGTCCACGTTTGGGACGTCTTCGTTGGCGTGATGACGATAATACGCCACCACCACGCGTTCTTTAAACTTGGCGTGAAACCGTTCCTCTAAAGTCTTTAATATCACCCCAAAAGTCGCCAACGCTTCGATGACGTATTGTTTACCGTCGTCGTCGCTAAGTATCAACTCTATCGTCTCGCTCACGTAAACGCCGTCCACGACATCCTCCACAAATCGTATAAAATCCCCATGCCATCGCACCACGGCATCGAACGCGTTCCAATACCTGGCCAGCACTGCACCATAATTCGCCTTGAGCTCATCGTCTAAATCTATCGCCGTCGAGCTCTGCTCGATCGAATCATCGTGCACCAACGGCGAATCAAAGTACGCGTAATCAAACAACACCTTGGCATACTTTCCTTGCGTCGAATCCATCAACGGCTTCGGAACGCGCTCAGACAACCGTATGAGCTCCGCCACCAGCGCCTGCGCGCGCGCAACAAACGCACACGCCGTCATCTTCGCATTGGCGCTCATCGCGCCCGCACACACCGCGCCTCGACAGACGAATGAATTCAAATTCAACAACCAGCCGCCGAGCTCCCGTCGAGCTCACTCGCGCGTCGTCGCCGCTCGCGCGCCTCGCGCGCCGAAATCGCGTGCAACGCGCGTCGGGTCGTTCGCGCAACCGTTCCCGCGGGCGCACGCGATCGCGGGCGCGCGCGAATGTCGCGTCAAAAACGCGCGCGTGAGCACTTTTTTTTCCAACTCAAAGTCAACAGCATCGGCTTCGAAGTCGTCATTCACCGCCGCACGCACGCGCCCACGCGATCGCGCACGGCTGTCACGCTCGCGCACACACCGCCGCGACGCAACGAACGCGCCTTCGCACGCGCGCGCACCATCGCGGGACCTCGGCGGCGATAGGACGCGGCGCGCATCGCATCGACCGACGACGTTGCGGCGCAGCGGCGTTGACCGTGGATTAGTGCGCACTAGAGCCTCGAACGTTGCGTGCCCCGAGCCAGCATGGCGCCAGAAGCGACGAAACAATCCGTTGTGGGTGAACGCTACGTTGAGAATAAGCTCAAGCACGATGTACGCGTGTCGAATATGACTGCGGCGAAGAAGCTCGCGGACGCGATCCGCACGTCGCTCGGACCTCGAGGGATGGACAAGATGATGGTGAGCGGGAATAATGATGTGACGATTTCGAACGATGGTGCGACTATATTGAAGACGATGAATGTCACGCACCCAGCGGCGAAGATGTTGGTGGAGTTATCGGCGAGTCAGGACATCGTCGCCGGGGATGGGACGACATCGGTGGCGGTGCTGTGCGGGGCGTTATTGGACAAGTGCATAGGGTTGCTCGGCCGTGGCGTGCATCCGACGGTGATTTCGGATTCCATGGCGACTGCATGTGATAAAGCGTGCGAGATTTTAGAAGGGATGGCGATTCCGGTGGATTTGGAAGATCGTGAAAGTTTGATTCAAGCGGCGACGACGTCGCTCGGGTCCAAAGTCGTTGCGCAGTATTCAAATTTGTTGTCGCCCATAGCCGTGGATTGCGTGTTAAAGGTGCTCGACAGCTCGAGACCGGATATGATTGATTTGCGTGACGTGAAGATTGTGAAGAAGGCGGGCGGGACGATTGATGACACGGAGCTCGTTGAGGGAATCGTGTTTGACCAAAAGCCCAGCAAGGCGGCGGGCGGCCCGACGCGCGTGGAAGATGCGAAGATTGGTTTGATTCAGTTCTGTGTGTCTCCTCCGAAGACGGATTTGGAGAACAACGTCATTGTGAGCGATTATACGCAAATGGATAAGATTTTACGCGAAGAACGCAACCACATCATTGGCTTGATAAAGAAGATCAAGGCGAGCGGGTGCAACGTGTTGTTGGTGCAGAAGTCCATCTTGCGCGATGCAGTGTCGGATTTGGCGCTTCATTACTTGGCCAAGGCGAAAATTTTGGTTATTCGCGACATCGAGCGTGAAGAAATCGAGTTCATCAGCAAGACGCTGCACTTGCAGCCGGTGGCGCACGTCGACTCTATGACGCCAGAGAAGCTCGGCTACGCCAAGCTCGTCAAAGAAGTACAGTGCGGTAACAGCAAGATTGTCCAAGTCAGTGGCATTGAGAACATGGGTCGTACCGTGTCCGTTGTCGTGCGCGGGAGTAACAAGCTCGTCGTCGAAGAGGCGGATCGATCTCTCCACGACGCCCTTTGCGTCATTCGCTGCTTAGTGCAAAAGCGCTTTTTGATTGTCGGCGGTGGCGCCCCTGAAATCGAAATGTCCCAAAAGCTTGGGTACTGGGCGCGTACTCTCACGGGTATGGACGCTGTTTGCGTGAAGGCGTTCGCTGAGGCTTTGGAGGTGATCCCATACACACTGGCTGAAAACGCTGGGTTGAACCCGATTGAAATCGTCACCGAGTTGCGCAATGTGCACACCGCGGGCAATGCATACCACGGCATCAACGTCCGCAAGGGTACGATTTCGGATATGAAGGATGAGAATGTGCTCCAACCAATGCTTGTGACATCCAGTGCGCTATCTTTAGCCACGGAATGCGTTCGCATGGTTCTTAAGATTGACGACATCATCCCCGTCGCTCGCGAAGCCTGAGGCAATCAGAAGAGTTATGCGGCGCGCCGTGAACGCGCAAGCGAACGGAATTAAAAAATTGACGAGACCTACTGCGCCGTGGGAACTGTTAGAAATGTAGTTTTCTTCAATCCTTAGATGGATGAGGAGACTTGACTAGATCATCGAAGACGTTTGTAATACGTTTAAGGGAATTTATACATTCGACGACATTACACTTTCACTTTCGTTTCGCGCTATGCATAAGGTGGGTGCTAAAATAGTAAGAATATCAATCTCTAATCACTCGCTGCTGCCTCTCGCTGGCGTTCAGATTTATTGCGGCGCGCACGATTCCAAGTCGCATTGGTTCGCCTTGTGCGTGGCGCGCATGCAGTCGGCGGTGACGTCTTGCGGGCTTTGCGCGGCGTGGGGGTGTTCGCTACCGGCGTACACCTTCAAGTGCGTGAACGTCTCTCTACCCATACGATTCTTCGGCAACATCCCTCTGATCGCGCGCTCAACCACGCGTTCCGGCATACGTCCATGCAAAGAGCGGTACGTCTCAACCTTCATCGAGCCGGGTTTACCGCGCACGCCTTGGTTGTAGTACAACTTATCCTCAAACTTCTTCCCAGTCACAACCACATCGGCAGCGTTAATCACAATCACGTTGCAGCCCATGTTGAACGACGGAGAGTACGACGGAGAGTTACCACCGCGCAAGTACGTCGCAACATACGTCGACAAACGACCCAAACGCAACCCCGCGGCGTCGACCACGACCCACGGCTTGCGAGACATGTCCACATCCTCACCCTTCGGGTAGTACGTCGTGTTGAACACGTCACGTCCGAGCTTTTCCGTCGTAACTCCTTCCGGAAGCTTCACCACGTGCGCGCGAGTCACCGTGTTCATGCGAACGACGGCGTTCGGCTTGACATTAATCCCCTTGACGGCGCTCCCACGGAGCGCTGTAATTTCGCAAACACACACAAACAAAAATACGCGTCGTCAGTCACCTTACGCGCACACGACGCGAACGCACGACGCGTAACAAAATTCATACATCCATCCCACGCGAACGCACGCGCGTTACCCGTCTCGCGCGCGCGCGCACCCCTCGAACCCGCGCGCGCGTCGTGCCCCAAAGCCCTATCAATAGGGTCGGGTCATGCCGCGAATCCACGCCCCGTGCCTCGCATCGCCGTCGTCGACGATGCGCTTGATGCGAGCAAAACGATGTAAAAACGTACCTTGGCGTTGTTGCGCGGCGACAGCGACGTGCGGTCGCGCGTTCGTGGCGTTCATCGCGAGCATGACGTGCGAGAAAGTGACGTACTGCTCTTAAGGGTTTTGCGACGTCAAAGGGGTTCGGACAAACGGCGTGTATGCGTGTACAACATGTGGAATTACAGCCGCGCTACGCGACGTATGACGCGCTCGTGGTGACGGCGTCGGTGTCAAATGATGGTGTGGAATCATGGCGTGACGGTAGCGGCGCCGCGACGCTTGACTTCGAGGTGTACGAGTAAGGAGGAGACGTCGGCTGGGGTGACGCCGCCGATGCGACTGGCTTGGCCCACGGTGGCGGGCCGCACGCGGGTGAGTTTTTCGCGCGCTTCCATGCGCAGAGTGGTGATGGACATGTAGTCAATGTCATCTGGGATGGCTTTGCCGAATTTGCTCGCTTCGCGTTCGACTTGGACTTCTTGGCGTTTGATAAAGCCAGAGTATTTGACGCGGATTTCCACGGCTTCGGCTTCCCAGCGCGTGAGCGGAGCATCAGGGTTGCCGTGGCCAAACTCTTCAATCATGCTGTATGGCACTTGAGGTCGACGTAAGAGCTCCTCAAGTGTGTAGCTTTGTCGCGAGCCTTGACCCGAGACCTCGAGCGCGTGTTGGCAGAGATCGGATTTTTCATTGAGACGCGTCTGTTGGAGGCGTGTCATTTCGTTGTCCACGGCGTCGCGCTTCTTTTCGAACTTCGCCCAGCGTTCGTTTGAAATTAATCCTACTTCGCGCCCGAGCGGTGTGAGGCGCATGTCTGCGTTATCTGACCGTAACACCAGGCGGAATTCCGAGCGTGATGTCAGCATACGGTACGGCTCTCGTAAATCCTTGGTGCACAAGTCATCAATCAATGTGCCTAAATACGACCCTTCACGAGGTAAAATGAGAGGCTTGGCGCCGTTGCTCGCGCCACCCTTTGCAATTTGTGCCGCATTTACGCCCGCGAGCAAGCCCTGAGCCGCAGCTTCTTCGTACCCCGTAGTGCCGTTGATTTGCCCGGAAAAGAACAAACCGGCGATTTTCTTCGTCTCGAGCGTCGGCTTGCACTGATACGCTGGCAAGAAATCGTACTCTACCGCGTACGCCGGGCGTAGAATCTTTGCACTTTCCAATCCAGGTAATGTTCGTAAGAGCTCGAGCTGTAATCTCTCGGGTAAACCCGTGCTAAAGCCTTGCACATACACCTCGGGAACGTTGCGCCCTTCTGGTTCAAGGAAAATTTGATGACTCTCCTTATCTGCGAAGCGCACAACCTTATCTTCGATGGATGGACAGTACCTCGGCCCTTTCGCACCGCACCAACCACCATACGTGGGTGTCTCTAACAAGTTATCCTGAATCAACTTGTGCGTCGCCGCCGTCGTACGCGTCATATGGCAGCACATTTGCTCGCGCGCCACGTGCACGTCTTCGTCGAATGAAAACCATCGCACATCCTCGTCTCCTGGTTGCTCTTCTAAACCGCTGTAATCAATTGTGCGGGAATCTACTCTCGCAGGCGTGCCTGTTTTCAATCGATCACACTCAAAGCCAATTTCTTGCAAGTATTCTGTCAAACCTTCGCTCGGCGCTTCGCCCGCGCGTCCGGCGGCGAGCGTCTTACGCCCAACCCAAATTTGACCATTCATAAACGTTCCCGTGGTAAGCACCACCGCAGGTGCCATGAATTCCATCCCAAAATACGTCTTCACGCCCTTGACATCGTCGTTGTCGCCCAAAATCAGCTCCGTAACCATCCCTTCGCGAATACTCAAATTCTCGGCGCGCTCCAACGTCGAACGCATCTCTCGGCTATATTCCCATTTATCCGTCTGCGCCCGCAACGCCCACACCGCCGGACCTCGACTCGCATTCAACACACGTTTCTGCAAATATGTTTTATCCGCTATTATCCCCATCGAACCCCCGAGGGCGTCGATTTCGTGCACCAATTGAGACTTTGCGGGACCGCCCACCGCGGGGTTACACGGTTGCCATGCAATTCTATCCAACGAAAGCGTCAACAACAGCGTCGATGCGCCCGTTCGCGCGCTCGCGAGCGCAGCTTCGCATCCGGCGTGACCAGCGCCGACGATGATGACGTCGTAGCGCGCGTCATCGGCGATATCCGACGCTTGAGCGCGGGTGTTTGGGCGAAAAGCGCCACGGCGGCTGCGCACCCTCGTGGTGATTTTACTCGCTGCTTTTGCGGGCGACGACGACGACGTTGACGCCGGTGTGCGCGTGATCGCGCGCGTCGGCACGTGTGCGAACATGCCTCGTGCACGAAATCAATCCACTCGCGACGATGGCGATGGTGGAGGCGGTGACGTGTGAGGGCGAGAAGCGAACGCGCGTCTGGAGTTATAAAAGCAAAGATTTGGATTGACATGAAAACTCATACGCGCGAGCTCGACGTAAGCAACAAAAGAGCAACGACATGTGTCGTGCGTGTGCATCGTATACGTATTTTTAACGCTTCACAGACAACTTGGCCTTTTCTTCAGCCGCCACGGACTTTTGCACGCCCGCAAAGTCGATGTACTTGCCGTTGCAATACGCATCCGTCTTGTACCACTTGTGACCAAACTTCCCGCCGTGTTCCATCGGTTCGCCGTTACGCTTGAACTTGCGTTCGTTGGAAACTTCACCTTCAATAACTCCGAGGTTGATCGCCATTTGGATCGGGTTCAACGTACCGGTGATGAAGGGCAAGAGCAACGCCGAGATACCGGCGACGCCCACGGCTAAGATCAACCCGCCGACTTGAAACGCGCCCGCGTACTCGGGACCAAACAAATCACCCGCAAACGCAGGAGTCGATGCCGCGAGCGTCAACGCAGACGTGCTCGCCACGAGCGCTTGTTGACGCGCGTTCTCGCTCTTCAACGCCGCGCATGCCTATCACAAAAAGTATCAAAAGTCAGTCTCAGCGCGCGCGCGTCAGACGCAACGACCGACGCCGCGCGCGCACGATCGTCCAACCACACACGTACATCTCCCAGCACCGTCGCGTCACATCATCTCACGTCACGGCGATGACATCGCACCACCCTCGCGAGCGAGCGCCCGACGCGTAGCCCTCGATCCGGTCGCGCGCAATCAAAATCAACCCCATCGTTCCACCGTCGCATCGCTCGCGCGGGCGTACCTTGACGTTCACCGATCGGCGCGCAGCGCGGTGCTTTCGCGTCGTCATCGTCGTCTGCGGCGGCATCGCCGTCATCGCGCGCATCGTCGTCGAAATCGTCATCATGATGGGTGCGCGATGTGACGCTATCCTCGCGCGCGGGCGCCGCGATCGATGGCGCGATCGATGGTTTGGATTCTCGCGATCGATATGTGCCATCGATGTTGATCGATATTGATCGATATTGATAACCGATATCGATCGGGATATCAGGATATCGATATCGATATCGATCAAGATCGATATTGATCGATATCGATATCGATCGATATCCAGATATCCCGATCGATATCGATGCTGCGATGGGGATGTGGAAGGTGATGCGAACGGTCGCGCGAGGAATGTGTATCGCGTAAAATTGCATATGTTATTTATTCAAACGGATGTTATTTAAGGTGGTTATTGTGTGCGCGGCGCGAAGCGGAGGGTTAGTCTGGCGGCGCAATGTTTTGGGTTTTACTTTATCTGTCGTGCGGCGTCCCGGTGTATTGCGGAAACGGTCCATCGGTTTTATTCGCCGCATTGACGACCGTGAGTGGGCCAGATGTCGATTCTTTGCGAACGCACGTTTGTTGAGCGCCAAACTCTTCGTCGTGGATGTAGTTGACGGCGTCTTCGTATGAACGAAAGCCGATGAGTACGGCAAAGTCGAATCCTTGGCACCCGACGCTCATAATTGTCGCTGGATCCGTCGTTGGATCCATACCCACGCGCGCAATCATTTGGGCGCTGAACTTTTCATTGTTTGACTTCATCAAAGGCGGGTATTGTTCTTTGAACTTTGCCGGGTCTGTCATTTTCTTCAACGTCAACAGGTAGGCACCAAACGCGCTCGTGTCGAAGCCATCGGGTAACAAATTGGCCTCAAACGCGACCAAACTGAAATCTGAATTCTCCACACGGAGCGGCGCGATCGCCGCGTACTCATCCGAAGTGAAAAACGTCGAAAGCGTCTCGCGATCGGGAAATTCAAGCACCGGCGCGAGATCATACGCCTCAGCCTGTTCAGAGCCGCGCGCGTCTTCGCTCACACCCATCTTAATCGCCACGTATCCACCACCGTATTTCTTCATCATCGGCGCCACCAATGGCGGGTACGCCTTGAATCCTTCCATATTGTGCACTTTGCCAAATCCAATCTGTGCGATCAGCGAATGAGACGCGCGCGTCGGCGTCGGCGTCAGTCTTAAGAATCAATCCATCGACGTGCCGGAGACCAACCAACCGGCGCGGTGCGGGCCACCGACCGCCGATCGACGACGGGCGATTCCATGGACGACGGCGACAACGACGAGCGGCGAAAACGAACGCGCGTGACGTACGGCGAACGCGGGCGGCATGGTTCTCGTGGGCGTCGTGGGCGTGGGCGTGGGCGTGAGTGGCGACGTTCGCCAGACTGGCACTCACAGCGCGACGTTCGACGACGGCGACGGACGACGATGGTGGCGATGACGACGACGGTGGGGACGACGGTGGGGACGACGGTGCGACGGTGCGCTCGGGCGACGACGACGACGACGACGACGACGGTCGTCGGTGGTGTCAGTGCGCGTCCTCGAGCGGCGGTGACCTCGTCAACTTTCGTGGTGGCGCGAGGACGAGGCGCGCGAGGACGAGGCGTCGGTCGCGTGGCGGCGCTCGGGCCGGGAGGTGGGAAATCGCAATCTATTGATGATTTACTCGCCGAAGGGCGAAGTTTGTACGAGCGCGGTGAGCGCATGCAGGGGTACAAGTTGTTTGAGAAGGCGTTGAGCGAGGACGCGCGCGGGACGTCGACGGAGACGAGAGCCGAGTTGTTGTATTGCGCGATGTGCTGTAACGCCGCGTTTGGGGATGTGGAGACGGCGAAGATGTATTTGAGAGAGATGCAGATGTTTGGGTTAGATTTTGAGTACGCCATGCAGGACAGTGGGTTGATGAAGATGGAGTCGTCGGCGTTGATGAAGAATCAGTTGAAAAAGTTTGCGGCGGGTGAAGGAAAGTCATTCGGGACGGTGCAGCGGGAGCAATACGAGCGGGATAAGGCGGCAGCGGCGCCGTTACCACCGACTAATGTTCGTGGGTTGGCGGATTTAGAGATTTCTTCCGATACCGATGAAAGCGTGGAAGCCATCGTGAAGCGGGTCGGGGCGTTGGTGGCGTTATCCATCGTCGGCTTTGTCGCGCTCTTCAAGGGTGGTATGTCCATCATGGAACCCGGATCGTTACCGTTTGGATTTTAGTAAATATAATATAATTGATTAAAAGAATGCGAGCGCCAATCCTACAACCACAGGTAGCTGATGCGGTATGCGATATGCGATGTGCTTTTGTTTAGGCTATTGCAGCGTGCCTTCACCCGATGAAAAATAGTCGGCCAAGATTGAGTTTCTCGACGGTTGCTTCAACTTTCGCAACGCCTTGGCCTCAATTTGACGGATGCGCTCGCGCGTAACCGAGAAAACCGTACCAATCTCTTCGAGAGTCTTAATACGACCATCGTCGAGACCGTAGCGCAAGCGCAATACGTCGCGCTCGCGCGGGTTCAATGTGTTCAATACGTTTTCTAAATCCTCCTTCAACAAAGACTTGCCGCTGACCTTTTCAGGTCCTTCACCGTTGATGTCAACCAGCGTGTCTTCAACGGTGCGTGAGTCGTCAGAACCAACGGATTGCGCTAAAGAAACGGGCGCTTGCGACGCCTTTTTGATTTGCACAATCTTCTCCGCCGACATCTCCATCTCGGCGGCGATTTCCTCGATCGTCGGGTCGCGACCGTGAATGAGGCTAAACTTTTGTTCCATCTTGGAAATTCTACTAATGATTTCAAACAAGTGCACGGGCAAACGGATCGTTCTGCTTTGATCGCTGATCGATCGCGTCACCGCCTGGCGAATCCACCAGTGCGCGTACGTGCTAAACTTGTACCCGCGTTGGAAATCAAACTTCTCCGCGCCGCGAATTAACCCCACGCAGCCTTCTTGAATTAAGTCTTGAAAGCTCATGTTGCTGTTGGCGTATTTCTTAGCGATAGAAACCACCAAACGCAAGTTGGCTTGAATCATCTCATTCTTCGCCGCCTTACCATCGCGCAAGCGTTGGTTTAGCGCGTGTTCGGAAAGCCCCGCCGCCGACGCCCACTGATAGTCGCTAATGGACGCCCCCGGACCAGACTCTTCCTCCAAGTTGGTTTTGATGCTTTCCAAGTGCATTAAATCTTGAATACGCTTGGCGAGTTCGACTTCTTGACCGGCGTTCAAGAGCGTGACGGAGCCAATATCCTTCAAGTACGAGCGCATGGAATCCGTCGTGCCCACGCGCAGCTTTTGCTGCTGCGCGAGGTTGGCCATTTTCCGCGGCGACAGGTGCACGCCTCGCACGCGCTCCTTGGCTTGCGTGTGCACCATGCTCGTCACTGAAGCCTTGGCTGGGCGAGAACGCACACCACGAGCAACGGCACGCGCGCGAGCACTGCGCTGAGCCAAACCATCGGTGACGACGCCATTCTCGGCAACCTCCATGGATGATTCATCCTCGCTCGAGACGCCAGAGGCTGGGGCGCGACGCCTCGTCGTCCCGGTTGTCGCGCCCGCGCTCTTCACGCGCTTACTCTGCGGCGTCTTTGGCGTCAACACATCATACGCCGATGATGATTTCCCTCGAACACCATTCGCCGCAATCGGAAACGCATCGTCGTCATCAACATCAACGCCATCGACGCCGTCAAACTCGGCGACGCTCGACTCCAGCCGCGCGAGCTCCTCCGCCGTCGGCCGCCGTCCGGCGTCCATCGCATGCCCCTCCCGCGACATCATCTGTGACACCTTGGCCGTCAACGCCTCCAAATCATTCAAATCTAACCCCCCGAGCGCGGCGGATAAATCTTCATCCGACATGGATGACGACTCCCGCGCATCCGCGATCGCGCGCGTCCTCCGCGTCGTCCTCGACGCCGCCCTGGTCGTCACCCCACCCGCGACGGTCGCGATCGTCGCCTTCACCGACGTCGTCGTCGACGCCTTCCCGGCGCCGCGCGCCTTCGCACCGCGTGGATCGGAAAAATCCCCATCCGAATCACCGCGCAACGCCGACGCCGCGCGCGCGACGCACGCGCCGCGACGCATCATCGCCGCGCCGACGCCGCGCGCCGGCG
>Ga0222715_10003938_pt1 | contig 13105 bp, 8 predicted proteins | sample C33_9DmetaG_FD_165056 | JGI IMG/M metagenome (GOLD analysis project Ga0222715, IMG submission 165056) | Estuarine water microbial communities from San Francisco Bay, California, United States - C33_9D | ecosystem: Environmental > Aquatic > Marine > Unclassified | place: USA: California...
TTCGCTCATTGGCACTCTCCAGCGCCTTCTCAATGGCTTCCCTCTGAGAAGCAGGGAGCTCGGAGTCCCCCAAGACTGCTTCCGACAGGTATGCAACCATATCGAAGTCACTATCACGACTTGACATGATACGGTCAAGCTTATCGGTGATATTGTACACTAGCTTGGATAGCTCTACGCTGATGTTGGTATACCCATAGGTCATTACCATGAGTGTACCGATGCTTGGTAGCATCAGTCGAATCCCCGAAGATCCCTTGTTGAGCTCTTCAGTCATCCAAGCAATCTCTCGAACTTGGTTGACGATTCTGTCATCGTCGGTCTTGGAGTAGACTCCATTCACACCCTCGACTGAGGGCCTGCTTAGCGGGGAGACGTAGTTTTCACCGACCTTCAAGGAGGTGCGCTGGCCGACGCTCCCACTGTTCAGGCAGCGGTACACGAATTGGATCTTGCCGTCATCGCTCAGGACCATGCGGTAGTCGCCGTAGGTGTGATAGTACAGCAGATCCATGGGGTTGAGGTTCGACTGTCCGCCACCAGTCATGCTGAAGGTGAACATCTCGTAGTGGCGAAGCATGTGCTCTTCCATAGCTTTCGCGTAGGTTTCGACCATGCCTTTGGAGCCCTGGTCACCCTTGTCCTTCTTGATGAGGGTGAAGTTCTTCGCGGGCTCGTTGGGCAGGATAGAAGAGAAGAGCTCTTTGGCCTTGACCTGAGTCTGGCCGTCGCCCTTCTTCTTCTTCTGCTGAGCCACCGCCATCACTTCCGGCGGATCACACCAAATTGGTTAGGTCTGCCGTTGATGCCGAACGTGGGGCCGTATCCCTTGCTTCCAGCATAGTACGCTGCACCGAGTACGACAACCATCCACACAATGCTGCGAGCTTGACGGCGGGTTCTACGAGTCTTCTTAGCGACTTCAACGTAGATGGGGTTGTTCGTGTCAAAGGGATTCCAAACGTCTGCCATGCGTTCACCTCAGAAGTAATTCATCGTGCCGAAGCCGTTCGGTAGCGAACCAATAGCGGTCTGCCTTGCTCCGCTGATCCATCCTTGCTTCTTAGCAGCATCGGCTGCGTTCTTGATGACTAGAATTGAAATGAGAGCTCCAGAGTAAAGCTCCGTGGACTTCCAGAAGTCTCCCTTGGGCTTGAGGTAGTTACCCAAGCCACCGGACTTCTTGACAGCCTTGTAGGTGCTTCTAGCAGTGATAGCACCTAGCAATAGAGCAGACGTAACCTCAATGGCGGTCCATGTCGTATCTTTAACGCCAAGGGTAGTTTCAGTCATAGATCCACGCAACCCCCTGATCGTCAGTTTTAATCTTCCAGGTTCCACCCATGATGACTAGCATGGGCTTGCCGGACTCTGGCATGGTGGCGTACAGCTTCGGGAAGTTACCATCCTGAGTTTCCTCGTTGAAGGTGTGAGTGTATTTCTGGGACGAAGAGCCGGTCTCCTTGCCAGACATGTAGCCAATCTGCCAGCAGCCGCCTTCACCAACTTGGTACCAAACGTCACCCATGTCGATCTTCTTCTTCTCGACCTTCTCGACTTCTGTGCCGTTCATGTGCTTGTACAACTTTTTGGCCTTCTCGACTTTACTGGGGTTAGCCGGGTTCTTCTTCACCGTGTACTCCAATGCGTCAGCAAGGTTGTCAGCATTGTCGGCAGTGACCGAGAGCTTCGACTTCCACCACTCAGGGACTTCCTCACCCTCTTCGTATTGGTCGTCAATTCTAGCACCGGCCATGTGTAGCTTGTGAACGTCGCGAGGAACCATGTAGTCCTCAGAGTACTCTTCACCGGGATTCATTAGCGTGGCTCCAACCGACTTCAGTCCGCTTTTGCCGTAGTATTGATCGACGTAGTGAAGAGCCACGGCGTATCTTTGTCCGTTGTCAGGGAACTCCCCGGTCATCTTGGAGTCACCCATGAACCGCTTGACGTAGGACTTGGCGGGTTCCTTGCGGTACTTGCCGTTGCTCATCTTCTTGCGGCGAGGCTTGAGAGGAGGATTCGGAAGTGCCTTAGGACCAATAGGATCTCCAGGTAGAGGGATTGCACTATACGGACTAGAGTTAGTCTTAGCCATAGGGAGATACTTGGTATAGTCTCTAATGGAGGAGTAGAGGCCAGGAATGCCTTCCTGACCCATTGCAACGAGGTTATCTTCCTTGTCATCGAAGATCAGACGAACGTCATACATCGCCTTGAGCTTACTAACGATTCGGCGCTTGTAAGCAGGGGAGGTTTCAGAACCGCCCTTAGAGAAAAGCAAGTCAGCGTCGTTGTTGTCCTTGAAGATGGGGAAGTCCTTCTCCTCAAGTTGACGCTTGGTATTGTCATTGAACTGAGCGGGTCTCGAAGTCACATACGCAATGACGTATCCTTCCGCCATCAGCAAGTTGATGAGGTCTCTAGCACCGGGAATAACTCGATCCTTACGCAGGTTCTCAGGCGAGTACAGGAACTCGTTGCGGCGCTTGTAAGCGGCTCCGGGAGTCTCAAGCTTACGCTTGCGCAGAGCTTTGCCGTCCTTGTCAATGTAACCGGCTCGGCGTGCATCCTTGAAGCGCTGATTGTTATCCAAGATGGTGTCATCAATGTCGAAGATAGCCATAGGAGTACTACGGAACGAAGCCGTGTTCACAGGGTTGCTGCGAGTAGATGAGGTAGCACACCCGCAAGTGGTGCAAGCCGCTAGATTGCTTGGGTTCTTTGCCCCACACGTCGAGCAATAGCAATGCGACATCAGTCTACGCAACCAGCTTGTGGTAATGAAGGCACCGCTCAGTAGGGGTGCTCAATTAGCAGTGTCGCTAGGTCATTTGCTCTCTCTTCGATTCTATCGGAGGCGCCTCTGTAGTCCGTACTACTGTAGCCAGTGAGTTTGATGTTCTTGATATTAGTTCTGAAAGTCGGATCAGTGTTGTCAACCAAGTTAGCTGCGGTTTCCCTCAAGGCAATGAGGGTGTCTCTCATTGAATCAATGCTTCTAGTCATGATGAGATCATCAGTAGTAGAAGCTGCACGCACGCTACCTCCCTTGAACAGATTTCTACTCATGCGGTAGCCACCCATATCCATGAATACACCAATGGCTTGAGCGGCTTCAGCAAGTCCTCTAGCAGCAAGTCCAATCATCTGTAGGTTGGCTTTTCTGGCCTCATCCAAGTCAGTTGCTAGATGGTTGGTCATAGCACTGTGTGCAACTTCACGAAGTGTGACATCAGTTAGTCCTGCAGCACTAGTGATTTTGAACTTGTCAATCTTGACATCACTGTACAAGTTGTTGATATCGTCGTTGCGGAAGTCGTAGGTGTTCAAAACCTCACTGACTTCCACTAGCTTCTTCATTTCAGGGCTGACCGTAGGTAGGTGCCCATAGTACTCGTTGACGATTGCGAGCTTTCTGAGAGCAATCATCATGTTGTATCTGGCGGCGTTGGTTTCGATGTTGTGGGTTTCAATCACGGTGCCGATGTCATACATCAGTCTGGCGTTTTCAGAGGTCGCATCTTGAATCTCTGCCATCGTGAAGCCAGCTTTGACTCGCTCGTGCTTCTTCACGAAGTTGATGATTGAATCACTGATCTCAGTAAAACCAGCTCTGAGAGTCTGTGCAAGCCCTTGAAGCGTGGCGGACACTTCTTTGATATGAGTGGCTGCTTGATCTTGAGCTCCAAGGATTGCGGTCTTTGGAATGCTATCTCCAAGAGGGCTCTTCACATAGGTGTCGGCAATCGTCTCCATGATTCTAGAGTCGCCAACCTCTTGCTTCATGTAAGTTGTGAGATTCGGGTCCTCAGTCTCCAACTCGGCTAGGAGGTTGTCAATATCATTAAGCGCCAGTCATGACACCCCCGTTAATTGCTCTCAACATCTCGCCTAGAATCTGGTCAGCCGCTAGGCGGGTGGACCCGGCCACGCCGGAAGTCCTGACTGACTGAACAATGCGGTCGTATCGCTCACGAAGTTGCGCTCGCATGTTGACACTCTCATCTTGAGACATAGGTTGTTCCATCATCGAGACCATTTGATCGCGAACCCGCATCAGTCTCGCAAGGAATAGTCCCTGTGCCATGAACGCCCTTTCGTCGTTACCAAGGGTGGTACTCGTTCCGACTTGCTCTCTCAGCTTGTCTAGCTCAGCAGCAGACGACTCTCCGAGGAAGTCTTGAAGGACGTTGTCATAGCGTTCCCTCGTGAGGTCAAAGGCAGTACCTGTAGTGCGGTTCTTCATCGCTTCAAAGGAGTAGTAAATCAACGCCATAGTGAACTTGAAGTCGTCTCCGCGCATGTTGTAGTTGTACTTCGTGTTCGCCAGCTCAGCCACGTCGTAAGCAAACTCAAGGATGGACTTGCCTTTGCTGCGGTCGAAAGTGAGCATTCCTTCCGTGGTTAGATTGCTGCCGTCCATAGAGACGTGTTTACTGATTGCGTCCTGAGCGGAGGTGATTTCGGCCTTGAGTTCGGGCATCTCAAGGTCTTTCTTCATCTCGGGGATATTTGCATCACCGAGTCTCTTGTTGATTTCTCCCATCTTGTTGACAAGGCTATCCTTGTCGTTAATTTCTATCGCACTGACCAGTTGCTTGAGAATCGCCTCTAGGGTGGTTAGTTTGACTTCCTTACCACCAATCTCAACACTGTCCTTTGCTTCGCTGATGTAAGCCATGCGAACCGGGGTCAAGTTGGACTTGTTCGGATCTTGCATGTTGATGATGTGCGGTAGGTTCTGCAGGAAAGCATCCATCACTGCGTACACGATGCCAGGAGGCCACTTGGGAGGGGGCGTGGGATACATTCCACCGAGGTCGGTGAAGTAGCGTAGAGGTCGGAAGTCCCGGCGGCGGAGAGCCAAGCGGGGATCTTGAGTTAGCATGTTCATAACCATCTTGAGGTGACCCGTGCGGTCAAAGGCTTGATCGAACTCAGGAGCGGAGTCGCCAGCCTCAACGCCAGTCAGGAAGGCTCTCAGATAACCATAGAGTCCACCGGAGTAACCAGTCATAACTAGGGAGGTCAAGGACTTGGGCACTCTATCGGTCCTACCCATGTTACCAGGATACCCTCTAGCGAAGGATACGATACGCTCCATCTCCTTAGTGGATAGGATGCTCTCGGAGTAGGTGGGGTACATGAATGCAGGGTGAGCCACGAACACCCTCTGAGTGCCTTCGTAGAAAGCGCGAGGTTGCTGAGGGAACATCGCTAGTAGCTTGTTGATCGTGTTGCGGTCACCCTTGAGGTCAGGGAGATTGCGGACAAGCGCACGAATGAGTCCACGGTTAGCAGAAGCAGCGATGAGGTAGTCAGACAGAACATCGCGAGCAAACTTCTCGATGTCCGTCTTGTTCAAGCCGTAGCGTGCTGCAACCTTCGCGTCGGCAACTGCTCCGTAAATCTGCTCTTCGTCAGCGACGTCAATGCCCTCGACACCCTTGGCGTGAGTCTTGAGGAACTCGGCTAGACCTCTCTCGGACGAGTAGTTGATCGGGGTCTGTTGCGTGAAGGGAGTCTTGCCGGGGTTGGTCCGAATCGCCTCACCCATTTGCAGAAGCGCGGCGGCGGTGGGCGAGGTGATGCGGCGGTCAGCCGCTGTGAGTGAGAGCCTGTTCAGGGTGTGGAGTCCTCTGCGCAGCCCTTGCTCAGCGATGATACGCGTAGCCATTGCGGGATCGACATCGTTAGGCAGCAACATGGTGATGTCGTTGCCGGTGCGAGGGATAGTGGGGTAGTCCATCTCCAGTTCAGGGATGGTGTGGATGGCGCTAGCAGGGTTTCGCCTCACACCGGACACAGCAGTGACTTCGATGTTCACTTCCTTGCCGGCGCTGCGAGCAACGTCACTCAGAGTAATCTTGTTGCCACTGGTGTCGCTTAGCGAGTAGTCAGGCGAACCGCCGGGGTTCGTCCTAGCCATTTCGCTCTTGATCCAGTTGTGAACGCCCAACAAGGACGCACCGGCTAGATTCTGAGGGACCTTGACGCGCACACACATCACCGGGTGCCCTTAGCAGCCCCAGTCTGGCGACGGACCTTCTCCTGATAAGCCCCGCGATGCTCAGCCTTCTTGGAAGGAACGAATCGGTAGTGTTCGCTCTTCGTAGCCGACTTGACGAACACACCGTATTCGTCAGTGAAGCGCTGCCAGAGGTTGATGAGCTCCTGGTCAGCCATCTTGGAGCGTAGTCCAATGGTCATCTCGCCAGAGGGAAGGCGCTTAGTCGTGAAGTGGGAGCGAGGTAGTTTGATCATGTAGGGAGCCCAGTTACCCGTCTTCTTCAACGTACCACCGTGAACCATCACGGTGATCTTGCTAAACTTGTCCTTGCGAGACTTCGTATCTCGGCGGTGCTTGGCGTTCAGCTCGTCAATGCGCTTGTTGAGGGCGTTGTACAGGCCCTTGCTCCAAGTGTTCTGAGACCCTTCCTTGCCCTTGGGCGGGCGGCCATGACGAATGTCTCCTTGGCCGCTAGCAGTCGTCTGAGCACGCTTCATGTCCAGCTGAGTCTTGGGGTGAAGTTGCAAGTGGAAGTACTTGCCTCGACCCTTGGCACGGGGGTTGCCACGGGGGTTCTCGGAAGCACCTTCGAGGATGTCAGCAAGCTGCTTGGCGTTGCTACCGGAACTAGAGCCGGTCTTCTTCGCTAGCTTCTCGCCCTCGGCAAACGTGTAGCTGTTCTTCTTGTCACGGAAGGTGATAACACCTGCAACAGTGTTGTCGAAAGGACTCTTGACAACTTCAAAGGCCTTGTTGTGCCAGTTCTTGTTGCCCTTTTCGTTGATGTTACCAGTGTTGGGATCCACATCTCCGGTGAAGTTTTTGAGGAAGAACAGGCCATTGTACGCGTACTTCTTCAACTCGTTAGAGGGCTTGTCGAGACGAACACCGATAGCTCCGCCTTCTTCCTTACGGAAGGTGCTCTCAGCATCAGCCGCCACGGACTTGTAGTAGAACGGAGCTTCCATGAGGTAGCTCAGAATCGCTCTCACGGTGATGGTGTCACCGTCGTTGTAAGCCTTCACGGCCTTCTGCATGAGGGCAGCGGCTTCGTTGGCTAGCTGGGGATCGGACACAGCCATGTTAGCGTAGCCAACACCGTACTCAGCAAGCTTCTGACGGAGCTCAAGAACAAGCCCGACTTCAGAGACCTCTAGCGGAGTGTAGTTACGGGTGACTTCGCTGAACACTTGACCGCCTTCGTCAGCTTCGAGTTGGAAGAGGGTGTAGCTGTTGTAGGTCTTGATAGGCATCGAGCGAAGGATGTCGTAGCAAAGCCGGAACATCTTGTCGTAAGCGTAAGTGCCGTAGCCACTGGCTCGACGCACATCGGGGCCACGACCGGTCATCAAGTCATAGATCATGCGACCCATTGCCTGAATCTCCATCGGGTCAGCACCGGGGACGGCCTTGCGGAGGAGGTTCCGCTGACCAGGATCGTCCTCGTACTCCTTGACGAACATCGCAACGGCGATGCGCTGAGAGGGAGACACCGAGGCAGAGAGCTCTGCACCCATGTCAATCGGGTTGTCGGCCATCTTCTGAATGTAGGTGAACCAATCGTCAGCGGTAGCCATCTGAAGCAAGAAGTCAGAATCGCGCACAGACTGGTTGGCAGGGATGGTGCGCATAGCAAAGCGGACACCACGACCGATGGTGGCTTCAGCGATTCTGCCTGCCTGACGAGCACCGGCAGCCCTCTCACCAGAGATAGCGGACTGGAGCCTGAGGTTCTTCCAGTTGATCATCTTCTTCGGAGGGTTGTCGAGAGCCATGTCCTCGATTTCGTTGAGCTGCCCGGACACAATTTGATCCTCCATGTCAGCTTCCATGCTGTAGGGGTCGTCCTCCTCATCTTCGTTCATGACCTTGAACAAGGTCTCTCCGCCAACCTTGGCGGCAATCGTGCCATCACCGAGGTCGATCACGTCCTCTTCATCAACAGCGACAGGCTCTCCCATAGGGTTGCGGAATACGATAGACATGTCAATTACCTCTCTTCTTGCTGAACTTCTGCTTACTGTATCTATACCCTGCGATACCTACTCCTAGTGCGATAGATGCTCCAGCTATCCCTAGTAGTGTTTGTCCTCCTGCGGCTCTTGCAAAGTTGTATGGAGTGTTGTAGTCTTCTAGCTTGTCGCCTTCTTTGATCTCGCCAAGCCCGTTTAGAAGAAAGGGTTGGCACCACCACCGAGAGCGAAGGTCTTGTCGTGACTCTTCGGAGTGTATCCTGTAGCGGAAGCCTTGGTGTGAGCTTCCTCGAAGGACATTCCTTGCGACATGTAGTGATGCATAGCATCAATGTGAGACTTGGCCGTGCCGGGAGGATGCTTCTGAGCGATATCGTCCTTGGTCATCTTGCCGGCAAAGCCAGCGAAGCCCGGAGGCACACCATTGCGGAAGTTCTTGGGGGCCGCATTGATGGTCGGCTTAGCCATGCCGAGAGTAGTACCAACGCCTCCAATGGAGCCACGACCCCGAGCCGGTCGCTTGTCCGAGTTACCGAAGTAGCCGGACAAGGACTGGGAGACCCCAGCCGCGTTGATTCTGAGGGTTTCAAGGATACCCATCTTCTGATCAATGATGGCGAGCTTTTGGTTGCGAATGACCTTGTCGTACACAAGGTAATTCGAGTTACCCAACTCTAGGATGAGGCTACGGATCTCCTTCACAAGGGCGCGGTAGCCATCAATCTGGCCACGGGTCATACCATTCTCGACGGAGAGGATAGCCATCTCCTTCTCCTGAAGTTGCGTCATCTTCTGCTGAGCAATCGTTTCGATGCTCGCCTTCATGACGGCTTTGGACGCCTCAGCGAGGTCCCTCTCAATCTTCGTCAAAGAGTTGTCAACCTGAATGGCGACGATGTTGGCGTTGCCGGGGGAGGGGTCGGCGTTGAAGGACTTCGTAATAGCATCAAGGACATTGGCGAAGTCATCATCAATGCGAGCACGTAGTGCCTTGGGCATGTTGTTGATTTGCTCCGCGTACATCTTGGTGATCTTGTCAATCCTGTGAGCAGCGTCACCGATGATAGCGTTCCACGTCTCAGAGTCAGCGGCATTCGAGGAGTTAACCACCGAGCCGATGCCTTGGATGGCTCTGGCTTCAGCAGCACCTTGGTTCCTTGCTAGCTTCTCAATCTGAACGATAGCGACGTTCATCTCCGCTTCAATCTCACCTTCAGTGACGTGGGGCAACGTGAAGATGCTCATCGTTCTCTGGATGAAGCCATCCTTGACGTTGTCGATCTCAGCTAGGTTCGCAGTACCCAGGTGATGTTCAAGGCCGTTCTTGCGAACAATGCCATCAACACGTTCCTGGAAGGTCGCGAGAAGCTCGTTCGCCCTCTCAGGGTTGACTGCCATCATTAGCCGCAGGTACTAGGTGCTTATGACCTCATCGCTTGCGAGAAGCTCTTCTTCGAGCTGCGGCGGTTCTTGGTTTGGTGTCCCTCTTGAGCGGGACTAGGGCGTTAGCGACACCTTTACCGCTTTCAACTACTCCTTCAACGACAGCTCCGGGGACCTTAACAAGGCCCTTTACTAGCGGAGCCCCACTTTGCCCAACCGTCTTAGCGAAGGTAGGTCCAATGAAAGGCGTACCTAGCAATAGAAGTGCTCCGAGGATAGATCCGTATAGTAGCGGGTTTTCGCTAAACTTCTGTTGAATTGCAGTTCCTTCAAACAGCTTACTAGCTGCACCCTTGCCAAACGAAACACTTGCAGATCCGTAGCGCTCTAGTTTGTCATCGAGGGATTCTTCGACTTCTCCGAGTCCCCGGTAGCTACCAAACGGCATGTAGTCTTCGACTCGACTAGTTGCTTCTTGTGCTGCATATGCGGCGACTCGCGGGGTTCTGGCGACAGTCTTCATCTCCAAGTCAAGTGCTTCCTTCTGAGCGTTCAAGGCGTATTTGCCCGTTTCAACTAGCTCTGCTCCGGCTTTGGACGCATCAAAGTTCGAGGCGTGCCTTGCGGCAGTTACGCTGCTAGCAGCAGCCATAGTTAGGTTCTCCATTACATCTAGAATGTCTAGTGCTTGCTTCTCAGCGTACTCAGACGGTGGCATCGCAAAGTCGTCAGTAGCACCTGCTCCAATAGGTACGAGCTCTGTATGCGTATCGTAGTCGTCGAGGCCTTGAGTGTATCCGGCAAGACCCATGCTACCCCACTTGTTAGTTACGTCCTCGACGTAGAAGGCTCTTGAGTTGGTAAACGCACCAAGTCCACTGAGGAATCCAGATTCCCTTAGCTGACTTTCGCGCGCATAGTATTGTGGGTTGATTTTGAACATATCGCGGCGCCTGACGTATCTGCGTCCACTTGGTGTGGCTGGCATGATTGGCGTGGTTGTGCCGCCATTGCCCCTAGTCGGATTGCGCTCATCGAAGATCTCTTTTCGCCTAAGGTACTCTTGCTCTTGGCGCTCCGTCTCGATGGTCTCGGTAACGTCAACGGCTCGCTCATCGAGCTCATTCGTACCCATTTGATCTTCGGGACTCAACCCTGCATCAGCCAAGGCAATCTGCTGCTCGACTTCCGCAACCACGTCAATCTTCTGAGAGCGAGTGTAGCCGTAAGGGGTTCTGACCGTAAGTTGGAAGGCCTGACCCTTCTTGAGCGCATAGGGCATCTGCTCTTCCTTGACTACGAGCTTGGTAACGTCGTGAAGCGCTCCATCAATCTCCTTCTGCTCAGTCACCGTTTCATACGCAACGTAAGGACCGGAGTAATTGGTGGGGATTTCAAAGTACATGATTTGATAGGGCGCACTATAGTATAGACCGGACTCAGGATCTCTAGCCTTGTACATATGGGGGTTATCTGGATCTTGATCCCTTAGGGAGTAGGTGGAGAAGAACTGCTTAGTCAAGGGAACACCAAACTTCTGCTTCCACAAGTTGAGAACTGCCTCTTCATTGATGGCGACACGGTCGTCACCTAGGTCGGTGGTTAGGATAACACCAGCGGGCTTCAGGCGAGCAGCAGGGTTGGTACCAATTGGTGCATTGCTGCTTGGGACGCTCAGGGGATCGACCACAGTGGTTCCGAGGACGCTCATCGAGGAAGTGGAGAGCCCTCTACCGATTGCAACGAGGATGCTACCGGTCTTGAATCCGTCAAGCGGGTAGAAGGCGTTGAACAGTTCAGGGTTATTCATTCGGGCCATCTTCTCGGCGTCAGTGACGTTCAGAGATCCGCTACCAAGAACCTGACAGAAACCTGGCTTAGGACCACCGTTGTCATTGCCAGCGATGCCTGCCTTGGGGTGAGTGTCGTATTGGAAGTACACGTCGAACTTCGTCTTCAGCTTGGGAGCGATGTACCAGTTTTGGTTCTCCTCGTAAACGGTGTCAGCGTCTTGCGGTCTCCCTAGCAAGGCAAAGCCGAAGCCACCTACGTTGCTGACTTGAGCGATTGAGTTAGACCAATGAGGGTAGCACTGCTTGGTGGCGTTGTAGTTGTAATCCACACCGAGAGCCATCAGCTCCTCAAGAACGTCCTTGTCCGTTTCGCTGCTGAGTTGACGGGGGAACCTGAAGATCACCTTCGTCAAGCCGAGGTGGTTGGTTTGGGGAACAGTTGGGGGATGCTTGGACGGCGAGCTCCACGTTCCACTGCTTTCATCATACCACTCGACGAGGGAAGCTACGTTGGTAACAGGGGTCTCCATGCCGTCCACAACGAAGTGCTCCGTGATGTAGCCTCTTGGAACCACGCGAAGAGCACCCGTGTTATCGCAGGGTCGCTGAGTCGTGTCAGAGTTTGCTTTGTTCTTTGCCAGAGTAGCGAAGGAGTCTGACACCACACAGATGTTCTTGGGGGTGACTCCGCCTGCATACATCCATTCAGGGTGCTTTGCTTCACGGTCGTTTTCCGGCTTCTTGCGACCGGTCCCCGTTCTGTTCTTCTCGGTCTGCTTCTGAAGAACGAAGTGCTGCATCACCATGCAGATAGGCACACCGGAGGGTGCAGTGAATCCCATGTTGCCTCCGCGAGTCGGCATCCAACCAACGAACTGATCGGCTTCATTGAACCGAGCCAGATAGAAGCTGGAGCGGTGAGCGTAGTAGCCGTGGTATTCACCAAATGCTTCAGGGGCGTCTGCGGTGGAAGTACCGACTGCTCGCTGACCAGAGTACCCTGCGTCTCGCCAGTTGAAGTTGGATAGGTTGCCGTCCCAGTGTTCCTTGGTCTGCGATTGCTTGTTGAGGTCAAATAGCGCCGCCCCAAGACCCGCGAATCCAATACCAGGAGACTCATACATAGGAGGACTCTGACTCATAGTAAGGGAGTTCGTCCTAATGGAATACTGGATATCCCTAGGTAGAAGATCGATATTGTATCCTGTAGGAATAGTGGTTGAAACGCCCACCTTGAAATCCTTCAGAGCGTTGTAGGGGACCACGAACTCAAGGTCGTGGAACCCGGTTGTCACGCGCTTGATCGCGATGATGTTTCGACCCTGACCGTTATCGAAGCTAGCGTAGAGGTGACCAACACCTTCGCCAATCACTCGGCAGCGAAGCGTCACTTTGTCATCGGCATTGAAGTCAAGCTTCCTGACAACCCACTGTCCGTTCTTGATGACGTGGTGGAAGTTAGTTACGCGGTTAATCCGCATAGCCACTTCAGGAACCATTAGGTTCTGCACAGGGCTGTACGTAGTTGAACCAAAGCCACGAGGATTGGTTCTGTGGACGACCATGTAGCATCAGCCCAGCAGTCGTCCGAGGGCAGCCTTCGTCTTAAGGAATCCGCCACTCAGCCCGTTGACCTCGTTGAAGGTCACCTGCTGTTGCTCCATGTTGATGTCCACGTTAACGTCTCTCTTTAGCAGAGCACTTCTGTTGACCATCTCAGACATGATGCGCTCAACGACGTACTCAGTTTGCTGAGTGGGGGTCATGGACGAATCCAAGGAGTTGATGATAGACGCGACGTAATCGTGAGCTTGCTGCGTGAACATGTCCTGGGTCAAGCCAGCTTGGGCAAGGCTGATGTCCATCATGTTGTGGAGCATCTGCACCGTTTCGCCGGGGAGCGTCACTTGGATGCTCCACGGTCGAGTCACAGCCTGCTCGCG
>Ga0222715_10003939_pt1 | contig 13100 bp, 6 predicted proteins | sample C33_9DmetaG_FD_165056 | JGI IMG/M metagenome (GOLD analysis project Ga0222715, IMG submission 165056) | Estuarine water microbial communities from San Francisco Bay, California, United States - C33_9D | ecosystem: Environmental > Aquatic > Marine > Unclassified | place: USA: California...
CGCGCGACGCACCGTCCATGTTCGCGCGCGCGCGCGCGCGCGTGCGCGGCGCGGCGATCGACGCGCGAGACGCGACGTGGTGCGATGTGTCGATTTCGAATGAGCGGCGACAGCTGGGGGAGAGACTCGGAGAGCGCGCGCGGACGGGGGCTAGAATTAAGATATTTTATTCGGTGCCGCGAGACTGTCTAACGGTTCGCGGTGCTAGTTTTGATTGATGCTCGCGCCGCCGAGGGGCGAGAGCGGTGGACGCGCGGATTTGGCGCCGTCGACGCTCGGTCGACGACTTCGGAGCGCTTCGTCGCGGTTGAAACTAAAGGCGCTCGGCGTCACGGGCTCGGCGAGTAAAACGCGCGCGGACTCGCGCGCGGGAGTTTGTCCAGTCGGTACGTCCTCTCTAACCGCTGTTGAGAGCTCGGAGCTGAATTGCTCGCGGATGGACGTCAGGTCACGAACGTGCTTGGACATGAAGTCGGCGACGCCGCGTTCAGACGTCGCGGCGACGGTGTTCGCCAAGTCTGAGAAAGCCGCGCGATCGCTCGCGAGGGACTGGTTCAACGAATCCACAGTTTCATCGCAACCGCGTCGAGAGGCGACGACTGCTGCCACTGCGTGCTCAGCGGTTGCTTCGGCCCCAGCGCGCAGCTCGTTTGCGGCTTCCATCAACATGTCTGCCTGCTTCAACATGCTCGTGCGCGCGTACTCACTCGCCTTGCGCGCAGACTGCTCGACGGAGCGTTGCATGTTCGCCACAGATTGCTTCAGCGCGTTCACTTCGTTTTCTTTGCGAACCATAAAATCATCTAAAACCGTCTTCATGTGTGATCGTGACTCGCGCTCGACTTCCTGAATTCCAGCCAAGTTTCTCTCGAGCGCCTCCAATCTATCGCACATGGACGTACTCAACGCGCGAATCGCGTCCGCGTTCGAGTGCATCACACTTTCCTTGCGATTAATCTTCTCAAACAATGCCGTGGCTTCGTCTTTCGCCGCGAGTAAATCTTTCGCCATGGCGCTCGTCGCCGTGGACAAATCGTCGTGAGTTCTTTCAAACGCGTCGAGCAAGTACTCCTTCTCGCGCACGTTCTTTTTCGCCCCACTCAACTCCACCGACGTGGTGCGCAAGTTGTCTTTAGTCTCCCCGAGCTCGACTTCAGTCTCCGCGTGTTGTTCTTTAAGCTGTAAGAAGTTCTTCTTTGTCTTGTCAAACATACGCGTCATCTTGTCGTGCTCAGCTTTCATCGACGCCAACTCGCGTTCGAGCTCCTCTGCGCGACGCCTCGTCGTCGTGTGTTCGCTCTGCTCGGCGTCGTAGTTTGACTTTGACATATAGACCCCATTTTTCTCTCGCGTCGCCAACAAGTCGGCCTGCAAATGCTCAATGCAGCGTTGCATCTCGTTCAAAAAGTCACTCTTCGACTTCTTGCCATTCACGACGGGAGAGTTTTTAATGTTCTTCGCCCGATGCGCGTACTCGAGCGTACTCAACGTTTCCTCCACCGAGTGCGAAGCCGGGGACACGGTGGCGATGATGCACGTGCGCGATTTTCCGCCCAAAGCGTCACGCAGCAATCTCGTGAGCTTACTGTCCCGATACGGTATGTGCACCGACTTGTCCACCAGCGCCGTGATGACACGTCCGAGCGCGACGAGCGACGTGTTAATCGCCCCAGCCTCCTTCGCACGCTTGTCCTTGGCGCCAGACCGCGAAATATTTTCGCTTCCGGCCAAATCTACTAGATTCAGCTTGCCAGTACGCACGAACTCTTCGCCATCGGGCGACACATCGGTCCAGTGAACTGTGACGCTGAATACGCTGTGCGAACGACTCGAGTGCGCGTTTATATCCGTCGCCTCGGTTTTTCGAAGCGCGTTCCCACGATTCAGCACCGCAAACGCCTCCTCCGTGGAACCGACGTAGACTTCTTCTAGCCCTTTCACGACGACACCATTCTTACCATCCTCCATCAACGCGTGCTCGGTCGCGTTCGTCCCATCCGTCGCGACGCCGAGCAAGTCGGTGATTTTCTCGTTGTACAGCTCGAGGTACGTCACCTTGACGCTGTGTTCCAACTCCTTACTCTTGAGATGTTCGAATATGTGCGACATCGCCCGCGGAATCACCCCCGCTTCGCTGCTCAAGACATCGCACTCCGCATCGTGCGCCCCGCTCATCGTGTGCGTCTTCCCCGTCCCCGTCTGCCCGTACGCGAAAACCGTGCAATTCATCCCCTCGAGCACGTCCTTCACCATCGGCCTCACCGCGGAATCGTACACCCGTTCCTGCGTCGACTGCGTCCCAAAAACGTCATCAAACGCAAATTCCTTGCTCTCCGTCCCCTCTCGCTTCCCCCCGTTCGTCGTCGACGTCGCCGCGCCGCCCCGCGCCACCGCCATCGTGCGCGCGTGCTCGTCCACGGTGATCACTTCCGGCACTTTCTCCGCTCGTTCGTTCGCGTTCAGCGGCCTGCGCGTTCGCGCGCGTCGCGCCGTCAGTCTTCACCATCGCGTCCGCGGTCGTCGTCGCGATCGCGGCGCGCTCGGCGGCGCAGACGCGCGTCGGATTTTCAAACGCGTGCGTCCAACGACTGCATTTGAATGTCGCGTCTTCGTCGCGCGCGTCGCGTCGCGCGACCCGTCTCGCGCACCTGCATCGCAGCACGACGCTGACGCGCACGGTCGAGCCCGGTCGCCGCGCGCGATCGCCGCCGTCGGGCCGTCGCGACGCCATGCGCGCCGTCGTCTCGCGCGCGCGGCGACCGGCTCGGTCCCCTCGTCGTCGATAAAAGAGAGTTCGGACATTCGGTTCGTAGAGCGCGCGAAACGATGGGCGGGACGACGCGCCGTCACTGAATGCGCGGTGCAGACGGCGCGCGCGCGCGTCGAGACGACGCGGGGCGACGCGCGGCGCGGCACGTCGCGGCGCGCGCGCGGCGATGCCCGTCCATCGCGACAGCGACCGCGGCGACGCCTCGATCTCGATCGCGTCGCCGTCCGCGAGCGCGCGCGCGCGCAAAGACGCGGCGCGCGGTCGACGCGCGACGCGCGACGCGACGACGACGCCGACGACGACGCGACGACCGACGACGACGACGCGCGCGCTGACGATCAAACCGTTCAAGCGCGCGCCGGCGGTGCCGGAGGCGTTCGCGAGCGATGCGCGCGCGACGCTGCGCGACGCGATCGCGGCGGTGCAAGAGAAACGACAGACGAGGGAGAGCCACGAGACGCTGTACAGGGCGGTGGAGAATTTGTGCGTGCACAAGCGAGGCGACGACGCGTTTGAGGATTTTCGCGCGGGTGGGGACGCGCGGAGCGAAAAGGTGCTCGTGGAGCTGGAAAAGAAAAAAATAGGCGACTCGATGGTGTTTCTGAGGACGTTTGATGAGGTTTGGGGAGAGTACTGCGCGCAGGCGTTGACGCTGCGGTCGATTTTTTTGTATTTGGACCGCGCGCGCGCGAACGGAGGCGGGAAGGCGAGCACGCTTTGGGACGTTTCGCTGCGGTTGTTTCACGATCACTTAGAGAAATCGGCGAAGAGCGTGAAGGGGAAAGTCGTCCGCGGATTGCTCGATCTCATCGAGCGCGAGAGGATGGGTGAGAAGATTGATAGAGCGCTCGCCAAGCGCGTGTTGCGCGCGCTGAGCGCGTTGGGCGCGTACGGCGAGGCGTTTGAAACCGTCTTCATCGAGGCGAGCCAGGAATTTTACCGTAAAGAAGGGAACGAGTACGGGGCGCAGACGGATGTTTCCGACTATTTGAAGCACTGCGAGCGACGATTGGAGGAGGAGGCGGAGCGCTGCGCGAATTACTTGGACGCCAGCACGGCGCGAGGGTTGATGCGCGTGTGCGAGCAAGGTTTGATAGAGGCACACATCGGGGATATCCTCGACAAGGGGTTCGTCGATCTCATGCGTCAGCATCGAATAGACGACTTAAAGCGACTGCACTCACTCTTGGCGCGCATGGACGGATTAGATCGCCTGAGTGCGGCGTTCGTGACGTACCTCAAGCAGCAAGGCACCGCCATCGTCAAGGACGACGCGAACGATAAAGAAATGGTCGAACGCTTGCTTGCGATGAAAAGCGCCGTCGACGAAGTCTTGAACAAATCATTCGGCCGCTCTGCCGCGGATGGATCGAACGATATTTTCATCAACGGCGTTAAGGAGTCGTTCGAGTCGTTCATAAACTGTCGTCAAAACGTCCCCGCAGAGCTCATCGCCAAGTACATCGATTCCAAGCTCAAGAGCGGCAACAAAGGCGCGAGCGAGGAGGAATTGGAGACAACATTAGACAAAGCGTTGACGCTGTTTAGGTACATCGTCGGTAAAGACGTGTTTGAAGGTTTCTACAAGAAGGAGCTCGCCAAGCGTTTGTTACACGCGAAGAGCGCGAGCATCGACGCAGAGAAGAGCATGATTAGCAAGTTGAAGGCGGAGTGCGGGAGCCAGTTCACGCAGCATCTCGAGGGTATGTTCAAGGATATCGATCTCAGTCGCGAGATCATGCAATCGTTCCGACAGACGTTTGACGACGAGGCGTTGACAAAGGGTATAGAGATGAACGTAAACGTTATCACGCAAGGGTGCTGGCCATCGTATCCAGTTATCGACGTCAACATTCCCGAGCAACTCGCGGTTTTGCAGGAAAAGTTTCAAGACTTTTACCTCGGAAAACACTCCGGGCGACAGTTGACGTGGCAAAACTCACAAGGCCACTGCGTGCTGAAGGCGCGATTCGGTAGCGGCATGAAGGAGCTCAGCGTGTCGCTCTTTCAATGCGTCGTACTCATGTTGTTCAACGACGCCGAAAAACTTTCCTACGAGGACATCGCGTCGAAGAGTGGACTGGAGGAGAAAGAATTAAAACGCGCGCTGCAGTCGCTCGCATGTGCCAAGGTCCGTATCTTGAACAAAGAGCCGAAATCTCGCGACGTCAACGCGGGCGACGTCTTCGAGGTGAACGCCGCGCTCAACGAGCGCCTGTTCCGCATCAAGGTCAATTCGATTCAAATCAAAGAAACCACAGAGGAAAATAAGCAAACCATGGAGCGCGTGTTCCAAGACCGTCAACAGCAAGTTGATGCCGCGATCGTTCGCGTGATGAAGACCCGAAAGTCGCTCACTCACGCCCTGCTGATCTCCGAGCTCATGGCGCAGCTGAAATTTCCGACAAAGGCGAGCGATTTAAAGAAGCGCATCGAGAGTCTCATCGAGCGCGAGTACATCGAGCGCGACCGCGAGGACGCTCAAAAGTACAACTACCTCGCGTGACGACCGACGCTCAGATCATCGTTTAGACCCGCGCACCGCGCATTTGTTCCAATACACGTCATTCTTTCCGTCGACGGCCTCGCTCGGCGCGCGCCGAAAAATTCAAAAACACCACGACACTCATGCACCGCACTCTTCGCCGCTTCGCGTCGCCGATGACGCTCGACGCCCTCGACGTCCTCGACGACGACGCCCTGAACGCGCTCGACGTCGACGGCATCGCGCGCGCGGCGGCGAATAAACGCGCGCGCGTCGACGTCGGATGCGCGCGCGTCGAGACGAACGAGAACAGGGCACCATCGCGCGACGTGCGCGCGACGCTCAAAGCGCGGTTCGGCCTCGACGCGTTTCGCCCCGGACAGCGCGAAGTCGTCGACGCGGTGCTCGCCGGGCGGGACGCGTGCGTGTTCTGGAGCACGGGCTCGGGGAAGTCGCTGCCGTATCAGCTCGCGGCGTTCGCGAGCGGGAAGACGGCGGTGGTGGTGTCTCCGTTGATTTCGTTGATGCAGGATCAGGTGACGGCGTTGAACAACACGGTCGGACGCGGTGATGGGAAAGACGGAGACGTGGCGGTGTTTTTGGGGTCGGCGCAGATGGATCACGGCGCGGAGGCGCGCGTGTTCGAGGGGGCGTATGAAATAGTGTACTGCACGCCGGAAAAGTTGACGGCGAGCGATTCGTTTTTGAATGGGTTGAAAAGTCTCGCGACGCGCGGGCGGTTGGGGTTGATCGCGATCGATGAGGCACATTGTATTTCTGCGTGGGGGCACGATTTTCGTCCGTCGTACACGCAGTTGCACATGCTTCGCGACGCGATCCCAAATGTTCCGATTATGGCGCTCACGGCGACGGCGGTGCGTCACGTACGCGACGACATTTCAAAGATTCTGCGTCTGCGCGATCCGTACGTGAGCGTGAACTCCGTCGATCGCACCAACTTACGCATCAACGTCGCGCGCCGGACGGATTTTTCACGAGACTTGGATTACGTCATCGAGCGCGTTCGCGCGGGTGCGCGCGTGTCGCCCGCCATCGTTTATTGTCCGACGATTGCGGAAGTCGTCAAAGTCGCCGGTGCGCTGAAACAGCGCTTAGGCGACGATGTCGTGCGGATGTATCACGGTCAAATGTCACCGCCGGAGCGACACGATGCGCACATGGACTTTTTGACGAGTAGAAGTCCCGTCATCGTGGCGACGACGGCGTTCGGGATGGGCATTGATAAGCCAGACGTGCGAGCGATTACGCTATTAGGCGCGTCGAAGACGATGGAAGAGTTTTATCAGCAAATCGGTCGAGCCGGCCGCGACGGACTGGCGTCCGAAGTTTCGATGCTGTTCACGGACGGCGATTTCACGCGCTACGCTTCAGACTTTTACACGAAAGATCTCACGCCTCAAGCTCGCGACGCTCAAGCAAAATCGACGAATGCGCTCAAAGAGTTTGCGCTTAATCGCGAAACGTGCAGACGGGTGATGATAATGAAACATTTCGGGGAAACCGCGCCCTTCGTCAGGTGCGGTGGTACTTGCGACAATTGTGCGCGAAGTGAGCGCGGAGACGAACGAAGAAATTTTGCAAAGGAGGCGCTGCCCGTTCTCTTCGCGCTTCGTTACGCCGGGAGTCAGCCGAGTTCGCGCTTGTTGGATACCATCATGGGTACTTCGAAGAACGCAGCGAGCTTGCAACCATGGCAGCGACAAGCGATCGACAACGCCCGCCGACGCGATGATTTACAACCAGGGTGCTCTTCGCGCGAGTTCTACAAGGAAATTCTCAGCTTGTTGTCTCAAGTCGGTTTGGTGCGCGAGAGAACCGTCAAAGGCGCTTACGCGACGTATCCAGTTTACGATCTCGACCCACAAGCACAGGACTTCTTGCAGCAGCAGAATTCAAACCAATTACCGCCACTGATGCTCATCTGCCCCGAAAGTGTCCTCGCTGCCGAGCGCGAGATGGCCAAGAAGGCGGATGAAATCAAAGCTAAATTGGTGGGAAGCGGCGTCGACGTTGCGCGCATTCCAGCGCACGAGCTCGCGTCAGGTCGCGGCGAGCAAATCGATGCCGAATTGGAGTGGATCAATCGACTGGAGCATTACAAGGGCACACCGCGCGCCGACGCCCTCATCGATCTATTGTCGCGAATCGAGCAGTGGCGAGACTCGCGCGCACGCGAACTCGGTATGGCGCCTGCAGCCGTGTTGAGCGCGCACTTGTGCAAAAAGATTGCGTACACCGCGCCACGTTCGGTCGAAGCATTGCGCGCTGTTGGTGTTCGCGTCACTGGTGTTGAAAGTCTGAGTAAGTTGATTAACGATGCGATGCCAAAGGTTGATGTCGAAACTGCAAGCGATGGAGCGTTGGAGCTTTCGCTCGGCACCATCGCGCCCAACGCGCGATGGCATCTCGCCGAGTACAAACCAAAGAAAGGACCGGGTGGGACTATGGTGAAACCGAATTGGGAGGTGAGTTACGAGCGCTTCACGAGCGGCGAACACGTCGAAACGATCGCGCTCACGACGCAGCCAAAGGCGGTTCAACCGGCGACCGTATTCAACCACCTGCTCGAGGCTCTCCTGCACGCCAAACCGCTGGATTACGATCGCGCCGCGTCTTACCTCCCCGCGTCGCAACGCTTAACCAAAAGCGACTGCGCCGTGTTCGCTGAAGCTCAACTCAGCAAGCGCGTCGACGTCGTCGCTGAGCGCGCGCCGAGCACGCGAGCGTTTCTCGCCGACGTGATCCGCGACGTTCCCTCCGCGTCCAAGTTCGACGCCGAGCGTCAGCGCGACGCCGTGTGGTACGCCAAGCTCCGCACGTGGATCGCTTTAAGACGCGCGGGCGCCGTCTGACCGCGTCGCCCCGCCCCGCGACATCAGAAGACGCAACCGCGGCGTCGCCAACAGCGAATTGAATTGTAATCAATTTTCCCGCCCATTTCGCATTTCGCGCCAAAACCATTGTCGACATTTCGCGCCGCATTGTCCTTCGCCATGCTGTCCGAATTCGAGCTCGCCCGCCTCGAACGCATCGAGCAAAACAATAAACGCATGCTCGAGATGGGCATCACCGGCATGGCGCGCGATCTCGTCGCGTGCGCGTCGCCGCAAAAGGTGCGTTCGGCGACGACGAAGACGCGCGCTGATGTCGTTGCCGATGGCGAAAGACGACGCCGTGATGGCGTCGATCGACGATCGATGGCGTCGCGAACGCGATGAAACGATGACTGACGATATCGTGCGCGATCGATGACGCTCGCGACGACGCAGACGCCGCGAAAGCCGAGCGTGAAGTACGCGCGTAGGCCGATCACGCCGGAGAGCGAGCGACGACGGTCGTCGCGCGAGCGAACGAAGATTTCGTACGTCGGAATGGACGACGGCGCGCAGGATAAGAGCGATCGCGGGTACACGAAACCGGCTCGGGCGCCGAAGCGGGCGCCGCGGGCGGTGTTTTCGGTCGGGGGACGGGTTTACGATAGCGAACGAGGGGTGACGTGTCACTGGTGTCGACAAAAGACGGTGGAGACGCACGTGACGTGCACGGGTGAGGCGTGCCAGGGTGCGCGGTTGCCGTTGTCGTTCTGTGGGATGTGTTTGAGAAATCGTCACGGGGAGGACATCGACGACGCCGTCGCGTCGGGGTGCTGGCAGTGCCCGCGATGCCGCGGATCCTGCGGCGACGGGTGCGTGACGTGCTGCAACTGCGGACCGTGCCGGAAAAAGGCTGGTCTGGCGCCGACGCACCAAGTCATCCAGCTCGCGCGCGCGAGTGGATTCGATAACGTGCACGATTACTTGGTGTCTCAGGCCACGCGCGAAGGCCCGAAAGAGATCGCCGCGCGCAAGCTTTCCTTCCCGTGGGGAAAATGGTTGCGCGACGATTTCTGCGCCCCGTGCGCGGCGGATTCCGAGTCCGAATCGGAGGAGCGACAAGTGGACGTCGCCGCGGGTTCGTCCGCGGACGATGAGAGCGCGCAAGACGTCCCGTCACCTTTTGACTCCGACGACGATTCGAGCGGATCCGACGACGATCAGTTCATGGTCGTCCGTCGCACCCCGACAAAGCGTCCCGCCGCTTCGCCGCGCGCGTCCGCTTCGCCGAAGAAAAAGGCTCGCCCTTCGATCAAAACGCCGGCGAAGAAACCGATCAACTCTGTCAAGTCGAAGACCGCGCCACCGACGCCCGAGCCCATCGCGCACCTCGGCGAAGATGTCTACGAGTTCGAGCGCGTCTTGGCTCGCCGCAAGCGCGGTCGCGGCGAGCAGCTTCTCATCAAGTGGCGCGGGTTCGGCGAAGACGAAGCGACGTGGGAACCGGCGAGAAACATCATCATGAACGCGTGAGCGCGTCACGGCGCGTCACGGCGACGAGCGATACGATACTATATACCACACGACTCGACGACGCGATATTTACCATGTATGTAACCACCCGCCAACAGAACAATCCGCGAATCAAATCAATCGTAATCTTCACTCTTCAGCGGTAATCGCCCTCGTGATCGCGCTCGAACGGCGACGCGCGACGATGTCATCGACGACGACGACGACGACGACGCGACCGACGGGACGTTCGAGCGCGAGCGTGACGTCGTCCGCGAAGTCCAATTCAGCGAAACCACTCGGGACATTCGATTGCGTGTATCGCGATCCCGACGCGCGCGCGCCCGTGCCGGGGAAGCTCAGCGTGTTCGAAACCGCGCTGTCGTTCACGTCGAACATCCTCGGGATGAATTTCGGAGGGACGAACGTCAAGATGAAGCTGCGGGACGTCAGCGAGGTGGACGGGACGACGCGGTTGGCGTTGAAGATTACGGGGAGGAACGATAAGGTGCTGTTGCTGAGTTTTACGAACAGTGCGCCGGCGTTTGATTGCTTAGCGACGAGTTGGAATCTGGTGCGCGCGGATACCGACGTGCGAATCGCCACTGGCCCGGGATTGCATCGGAAGAAGAAGTCTGGCGGCGCCGAGGCGAAGAATTTGATAGAGTACGGCAAGGACTTGTTTGAGGAGTATAAAGAGACGATGGAGATCAAGGTGAGGAGTTTCGTAGAAGAGGCGAGTAAACTTGGGGCTAAACCACGGCCGACGCCGAAAATGCCGGTGGTCGATGTCGAGGATGAGGTGTCGAGGGCGCTGTTTATTCGCTTGGTCCGGGCGACGAATGTCGTGGCGATGGATTCGGGTGGGACGTCGGACCCGTTCGCGTCGGTGCGCTACCGCGGGCTCGAGTCGACGTCAAAAACGATCTGGAAAACACTCAATCCGGAATGGGATGAGGTGTTCACGTTCAGAGTACCCCCCAACAAGACGACGTTGGACGAGACAGATTTCGTAGAGTTGCACATCTTTGATCGAGACGTCGCGCTCCATGATTTCATAGGTTACGTTAAACTCGATCTCACCGGTACGCGCGTGTACAGCTCAAAGCGCACGAAGATGACTCTCGAGTTGAAAAATCTTCCCGCCGACCAGCAGCCAGACTTTTTCGACGTCAATCACTTGAAGGAGAAGCTCATGTTTTGGGAGGGCGAGCGCCAAATCACGGGTACGGTGGAGATTGAATACTGGCTCGGGAATCGTCACGACGCGGACTATCGAATCGCGGGCGTGCCATTATTGAGAAAACCCGATCCACGAGCCGGGGAAGCGATGAATCACTTCTGCGATCCGGTATCGGCGCTTTTGCGCGTCGAGGTGAAGTGTGGCAGAAACATAATCAACCTAGACGACGACGACGGAAGCGATCCATACGTTGAAGTGGCTATAGTTCAGCCAGATGGGACAGAGGAGAAACATCAAACACACTATATAGACGACGCGACCGATCCCGAATGGAACAGCACCTTCAACTTTATCGCCGCAAAGCCATACAAGGCAGATTTAGTGTTTCGCATGTACGATTATGATGGCGTGACGAGTTATGACGATTTGATCGGCATGGTACGCATACCGATCAGTGAACTACAAACGCACAAAGGAATCACAAAGTTTCCAGACTCGCAGTGGTACACCCTGCTCGACGCCGAGGGCAAAGACTGCGACAAGGAAGGCACAAAGTACGGCGATATTGAAATCAGGGCCTACCTCGACGAAGAATATTTCGAGCATTTGCACGGTGGTAACACAAGTAAGGCCGTAGGTAAGCTTACGTTGGACGTTTTGGAGGCAAAAGATTTAGAAGGGGCGCCGGACACGTACGTCATGGTCAAAACTGGGCCATATTGGTCGAGATTATCCGATCAAAAGGCGAAAAGCAATCCACAATGGAACGTGCGTTTGAGATACCCAATCATGGAACCGAGCGAACCGGTGACGGTTGGGGTGTTCAATTTATCTGATGGCTCTATGATTGGAAAGATAAGATGTGTGCTCTCTGGCTTAGACGATGGTTTGCGTTACGAGGATGATTTTGCGCTCAAGACGGTGAACAGGAGTGGTGTCGTCGTGACTAATGGTACGCTGCGCTGTTCATTTACGTTCAAGCACAAATCGACTGCATCGTTCGCGAGTCGTTATATGCAGCCGATACTTCCTGATAAGTGGTATATACAACCGCTTTCGGATACCGAGCAACGGCGCATGCTCAGGGCGCATTCCATGATGATGATGAAGCGACTTTACAACTCGAATCCATCCATCCCGGAAATTGTCTCGAAGGAACTCCTCGACTTTTCCAAACAAGATGTCAGCATCAAGAGCATCAAGAGCTCAATCGCGCGGATGGAGCGCGTAGTGACGAATTTGACATCGATCGGCGATAATCTTTCGTACGCGCTGAGCTGGGAGTCTATCCCACTTACTATTTTTGTGCAACTGGTCATGGTGTACGTCATTCATCATCCGCACATGTTCTTTCCCATGTTCTTCTTGAGCATCGCGTTCCAGTCGCTGATGCGGTTTCCATCGCGTTACCAGCGCACGCTCGACCGCTGCGTACCGGACGATTGGCTCACTGTCGGCTTGGCGTTTCCACCGGATTCCGAAGAAGAGCTCGAGAAGAAGAGAGCGAGCGAAGCCGAGGCAAAGAAGAAACTTGAAGAGGAGGCAAAGAAACTCGCGTTGGAGGAAGAAAAGCGCAAAGAAGCGGAAAAAAAAGAAGAAAAGGAATCTGAAATCCAGAAGCCTCGCGAAGTGTTTACGTTTGAAAGCCTGAACCCGCTCGCGGCGTTGCAGCGCCAAATGGATGAAATCACACAGATGATTACTGACGCCCAAGTCGTTTTGGATGACGCCGCTGGTATCCTCGAGCGCGTCGTGGGCATATTAGACTGGGATGAACCTCGCGTGACCGCGTGCGTCGTCGTCGGTCTTCTCCTCATCGCTTGGGCTTTCGTCTTCATCGACGCCGTCATTCGATTCATATCGACCGTCGTCATGGGCGTCTTCTTCAAAACATTCTTCACCATCTTCTCCCCGATCGCCATCAAATGGGGCGTTTCATTCGCCGTCCTCTTCGCTCTACGCCATCCCGCAATCTTACCCGACGCCGCTACCGCCGCGATCGAGGAAGAAAAGCGTCTTCGCCGCGCCGCCGCCGAAGCCGCCGCCCAAGCCTCCAGCGCCGGCGCCAAGGTCGAGAGCAAGGACAAGGCCGAAATCTTCGAACCCAAATCCGCGGTTTTCGACCCCAGGCCGCTCGCTCCAGTGAACGTCTTCTACCGAATCCCGACTCAGGCCACGCGCGTGTTGTAATTTAACCGAGACGCTCCTCGCGCTCCGTTCGACGCCGAGCGATGCGTCTCGTCACTGTTTACCCAGCCCGAGCGCAATCTTCAGCGAGACCGCACAGTGCGGCGCGCCCCTCACTCGCGCCCCGCG
>Ga0222715_10003940_pt1 | contig 13099 bp, 29 predicted proteins | sample C33_9DmetaG_FD_165056 | JGI IMG/M metagenome (GOLD analysis project Ga0222715, IMG submission 165056) | Estuarine water microbial communities from San Francisco Bay, California, United States - C33_9D | ecosystem: Environmental > Aquatic > Marine > Unclassified | place: USA: California...
TATTGCTTTCTTTTTCATAGCCATTATTTCTTCTTCTTTTTCTTCTTAGCCATTCTTGCAGTGCTTAAAGCAATAGCGATTGCTTGTTTTCTTGGCTTACCTGCTTTGATTTCTGTTTTAATGTTTTTACCGATTGATTTCTTACTATATCCTTTGATGAGTGGCATTGTTTCCTTCTTTCTTCATAGTGGGTATAACATAACAATTCTAACATTCCAAATCTATATGAATATCCTATACAAGCAAATTTACCACAATGGCATTTCTTTTGATTATGCTTTTCGTGTGTCCAGTTATAATAATCGGTAGTAGATACTGTGGTGCTATTAGGATGACAAGGTGACATCTTCTAATAGTAATTCAAATCCTGCTGATATTGCACTTGTTGCTGATGCTTTACCAATAAGTTCTATATCAGTTTTAGCAGGGATAATCTCAGGTATAAAAAAATTCTTTTCTACAAATCCACCTCTAGTAGTAATGAATGATTTAGTATTCCAAGCATTACCATTATCAATAGCTTTTGTTCTAAAAACAATTTCATTCTCTAGGTCTTTAGAACTACCTACATCAATATTTAATAAATATCCTTTGTAGTTTCTTGGGATTGTGTAAACGCACATTAGAGTTTGACCATAAGTAGCTTTGATAATTGCTACTGATGTTGAAGAAACTGTAATTGTAATATCACCTACATTGGCATTACCTGTATTTGCATTTACCATTCTAGCTCTAAATACTCTAATAAATGAAGTTGTACTTGCAGCACCACCTATAGTTAATGTTTCTGTAGCCAAATCATAATTACTATCTAGTCCTTGAATTTCTACTGTGCCATTATTATCAGATGCGGTATTAGATGATGTAGCAGTTGCAGTTCCTGCACTTGATGGATAAGTATATAAATTACTTCCATCCCAAATTGTTTCAAAAGATGTTCCTACTGAGGGATTATATCCAAACTTCTGAATACCACTAAAATCATCTACTATTCCTTTTTGAACAGGAACACCAAAAGGCAGGTCTATATTTTGGTCATCAAATTTAGGCAACTGGTTCGCCTTCTATTGCAGGTGTGCTAAACTGTCCAATGTTTACAGCTTTAGCATCTATCTCATTGTCAATCGTATTAATCATATCATCATCATCTATAACTGCTCTTGCAATTTGTTTATCTACTTCTTTAATGAAAGTGTCAGATTTGACCCCTGATGCTTTAGCTTGTTGTAAGAATTGTAAGTCACTAGCATAATCTCTTAGATTGAAGCTATCAGGATAAATAATTTCGCCATCAAATGTTTGGTTTTGCCATTCAGCAAATAACTTCCAAATCTGTTCTTCAGCATTTTGTAAGTAGTCAGCTTTCTCAGATAATCTAGCATTTAATAATTGAAATTCAGTTTGTAATGCAATACCTGATTGTACTCTATCTTGGGTTGCTCTTACTGCTCCCATATGTGTAATTCTATTAATAGCTTCTACTTTCATATTAATGTTATTCATAATTCCATCTAATGATTGAGAACTTGGTTGAATAATATAAGGCTTTAAATTTGAATCTAAATCTTCAGGCATTTCAATTATTGAACCTGCACCTGCACTAGCTTCTACATTGGGTGTCTTTACTAAACTAGGGTGATTTGATAATCTAATTAGTTGTTCAATTTCTGAGTAATCATTGTAAATAGCTTTTTGTAATTCTGCCACATCATTCAAGTCACTAATACCAATACCTCGTCTTTGTGATTTTTGATTATATAAAACAACCGCAGGAATCTTGCCTAACATATTTGGCATTTCATCTATTAACATAGGTTTTGCACTAGAATATCCTTTAGTAAAATCTGCAACCTTATAAGTACAAATATCTTCTAAAGTCCATATCCTGATAGTAGCCATATCATCAAATAAATCTTCTAGTAGAGTTAAAGAGGTTAAATAATATTTACCATTCCTTCCTCTTTCATAATTCCAATTTAAAACATTCTCAGGAGTATATAAACTTATATAAGGTCTAATATCTAACTGGATTTCTTCTGCTCTTGATTGTGTTTGTACTGCAGGTTTATCTAAGATAGCCCAACAAGTACCATAGATAGATGAATTCATTTGCATCTCACGAATTACATTGTTGAAAGACCTTCCGTCTAAATCTGCATCATTTAAAAAACTTTGAAGCTGTGGGTCGCCTGTTAAAGAACCATAATTTCTTGTTGGTGGAACCCTAAATAAGAATGATGAATAAATTTGTACAACATTTTTACAGTGGTTATCAACTGGAGTATTTTCTGCTCTTTTTAAATACTCCTCATCACTTTCTAAAATATATCTATTGAGTTGATAACCATTTTGATAATCCTGACCCCCTAAGTAAGACATTAAATGAAAATGCCAATCGTGAAACTTCTCTTGGTAATGTTTGTGCCTTGATGTTAAATAATCTCTAGTATAATTTGCCATTAACTCCACCTTTTAGGTTTACTAGGTTTAAATTCTGTTCTAACAGGGAATAAATACTCAACTAAATATCCTAATGCATCATTCATATGGTCGTAATTGTTGTCCTTGTCAGGCACAGTTGTTCCTTCTTTATAAATTTGTCTTTCAATGCTTTTTAACACATTTTTGCAGTTATTAGCAATAAATAATGTTCGTTCACCTATACCATTCTTTAGTTTAGTGTTCACTGCGTTTATTCTATCTCTAATGAGTGGGTGATTAGTTCTAACCCTTAAATTAAATCCTGCGTTCTTTAAAATAGATAAATCAGTTACTCCACCTGCAGATGTTTTTCTTTGTTTTGCCGCAGGGTCAGGATATACGAATATATGCTTATCTTTAAACCTGTTCTTTATTTCTTGAACCATCTCATCAGTATTAGAGGAGTAGATTACGATTTCGTCATAAACATATACACTATTTCCTTTTAGTTCACATACAACAGCAGACATTGGGTCAATATTGAAGTCCATTCCAATATGCACTTCTGCGTTCTTTGGTATAAATGTATCAACTACATTCTCTTTCCTATCAAAGTTATAATAAATTTGACCTGCATAATTAACAAATGATGCCATATACTCTTGTGCAAATGTTCTATCATCTAGGTCTTGTTTGGCTTGTTGTACTTCTGTTGGTGATACTTGACCACCTTCTAAAGTAGTAAACTGAAATGATTTCCATTGGTTATCATCTTGTTCTTTAGTGAATAGATTGTATGACCAGTTTCCATAACCTCTTGGTGTTCCACAAAATAAAGCTGCACCATTTTTATCAGATAATGTTGGTCTTAATACTTCGTACCAAGCATATTCTTTTATATCTGCGAACTCATCCATTACAAGAAAATCTAATCCCACACCTCTAAGACTATTCTCATTATCCGCACCTCTAAGAGAGATTTCACTTCCATTTCTTAATGTTAATTTTAAATCACTATGGTTTATCTTCTTAATCCATTTATGTTTAATCATCCTGTCTACTAAATCATTCCAAACGATATCTTTAGCCATTCTATAAGTAGGTGCGACATACCAAACTTTTCTTTTAGGATATCTACTAAATTTAGCTAGTTCTTGAATACATAAAAAGGTTTTGCCAAACCTTCTTCCAGTGATTAAAACTCTAAATCTTTTATCACATTCAATTATATCTTTTTGGGGTTTAGATAAAGGCATTATATTTTCTAGTATATTTTATATCGCCATAATAATTTCTTACATAGTGCAAACAACCAACAGAAAAACCAAATGGGAAATTATGTTTTCCACCACTTCCCATATGTACTATTTCTTTAAGACCTCCATATTCATTAATTTTTTCGTCTAATTTTTTTCCTTTAAATGCTTTAACTAATGGACAAAAGAAAACTACATTATCTGCTAATTCAAAAGATTTTAGTAAAAAATTATCATAAATACTAAATGGTGGATTTGTAATTATCCAATCTACTTTTTTATTATATTTAAAAAAATCTTTATTTTTTTTAATTTCGCACCAATCTTTATCGCCATTTAATTGATTATAGAAAGAACCAGTTCCCATACAAGGTTCTAATATTTTTCCTGTTGGTTTAAAATAATCAATAATAAATTTAGCACTTGATATACTAGTCATTACATCGTCATTTGGTGTCTTTTTTTTATGAATGGGTGTACTTACTTTTCCCAAATATTTTTTAGGTTTAATAAGTGTCACTATTCAACTGACCAAGCTAATGGTTGGTTATCATCTGCAATAGTACCGCCATCTGATTGACCTAATTCATTCTTACCAAGCCATATCGCCATAGCTGCATTCCCATTCTCTGCAATCTTCCATTGTATCTGTCTAAGACGCAACTTCTTCACACCTCTACCTTTTGTAAGAAATTCGGAATAACTCTTTCTAAGTAAACTTTCATCACATCCATAGAAGTCTGCTATTTCTTTATTAGTGCATCCATAAGATGCTAATTTTTGAACTTCCTCCCCATTTATTTCGTACTGTTTTGGTCTTGCCATTTTGTTCCTCTTTCATTGGTAGAGTGTACCTATTTTAATTTTGTGCCGCAGTTAGGACAGGCTTTCTCTGTTTTAACTTTGACACCTTCTTCTTCTTTATCAAATGTAAGAAAATCTTCAAGTTCTTTACTATCAAAGCCAGTTATCTCTAAATCCATATTAACATCTAGCAAGTCAGTAAATTCTTTGTTTAGTAATGAAAAATCCCATTCGCTATACTCATTTGTTTTATTATCTGCTATTCTATATGCTTTTGCTTTTTCAGGACTTAAATCAGCAATCAATACTGGTATTTCTTTACATTGTAATATCTTTGCAGCTTCATATCTTGAATGACCTGCAATAATAACTCCTGCTCTATCTACTACGATAGGTTGCTGCCAACCAAATTGCTTAATGCTCTCTACTACTTTGTTAAGGTTTTTCTTTTTTCTTGGGTTTCTACTGTATGGCTTAATATCAGTAATAGCTTTTAATTGAACATTCATTAGTGAAATGTGACTTGTGGTTTTAATTCAAACCCCATCATTTGCATTACCAACTCTAGGCTTCTTTCAGCATCTTCTTTACTTTCAAACATTCCATAATTTACATATGCAGAAAATGTTCCATCCTTGTTATCAATAATGATATAATTCTGTGGTATTTGCATATCTGTTTTACTCATTTAACAATTCTACTCTATGTTTTACTACCTATATTGCAACTATGAATGTATATGGCATTAGTAATAAATCTATCAAGTTTTTGCTTAATTTGTTTAAGTGCAATTCTCGTAATGAGAGTATTGACAAATTTGTAAAAGTAGAATTTCAACCGCAAGACCAAATTTGGGCTAAAGAAATGATGCTTAGACAATTCAGGGATTCTTAGAAATATAATCATCTAATTCTTCAATATATGTTACTGACCAAGACATAGGTTTTAATCCTTTTCTACGCATATCAACATCAGAATTAAATTTCCATTCTCGCATTTCTTCATCTGATTTTTCTTTAATAGTAGCACCTTCATTTAAAAACCCCTCTGCATTGAGCCAAGTGCTAGGATGTTGAGCGAATTCCTTATCCTTTAGTTCATTGTAATATTTGTTATATAACTTGCTAAGTTCTTGCGGTTTTTCTTGCCATTCTTTATTAACTTTAACAAAGTTTTTTCTAGCCTGACCCTTACTGACTTTATAACAGACATCATCCCAAAACTGGTCAAACAATATATATATATTATTTTTTATATGGGTATTAGGTATTAGGTATTGGGTATTAGATGGCATATGCGATGCATATGCGTTAGCATATGCGTTAGCATCAGTAGGGTGTTCCAAATTTGGGATAGTTGGTGTACTAAATGACTTATCTACAACACCCCATCTAATTTCAGCAGCTTTTTTAGCCTTTTCGTGTCTTTCTTTAGAAATTAATATTTCTTTAGAACATCTTTTGTTCTTAATTAATTCATCTTCAATATAAATCTTCCCTTTTTTTATAAGTTCAGATTTGACCTTATCTATTTCTTGATTAAATCCTCTAGTAATTAATTCCCAAATAACAGCATCATCATACAATTTGTCGTCATTGGTGTAGATTAAATCTACAATTCTTCTAAAGGCTAGTTCTGCGTTTGAACTGAGTGTCATACATCCATTTAACATATCGTCTGGAAAGTATGATACGAATATCATCTTCTTGTCCATTATTACCTCCGTTATAACATCTAATACATTTATAATCATTTTCGTGCAACTTTATTGACATAAATTTAGTATATTCTCGCCAACAATCCACACATCTGACTATTTCTTTTTGAATTTGAGGAACGAATCCTCTCATCTTACCCATTATCTTACAAATTCTTCAATAGGTACTAAAACCATTTCAGAAGCATTGTCATCACCACCATTTACCTTGCTTCCTAATTTGTAATATTTTCTAGCCAATACTATGACCTTTTCTGTTGGTATAATTAAAATACCTTCAGTTAATCCATTAACATCTAAAATAAAAACATAGTATTCAGCTTCACTAACGGATATTCCTGATGGTTTACCCCTACATCTAAATTCTATGGCAAGATTTTTAGATGTTTTCCAAATAGAATCTGTTTTAATTTCTACTTTGGATTTGCCTAGAATATCTCTTAGTTCTTTTTCCCTGATTTCTGCTTTTGCCAAATCAATGTCAAATTTATTATCTTTATTGAACATCTATATACCCCAAATATCTTTTCTTGCTTTATAAAGATGATTACTTCGCCAAATAAAGTCATCTAAGTTAGGTTGATATAAAAAGGCAAAGTCTTTAGGTTCTTGGCATAACTCCAATACTCTATTTAAACTTTTTAAACCATTATTTATTTCAATCTCAAACTCATCTGTAAATTCTATTGGTTCAAGATGTGATTTAGTTGGAGTAACAATAAATAAATGGCAATCAACTTCCATATTATAAGTTTCTTGTAATGCCTTACGATAAAACCACTGTTGTAATTTGTCATAATGGTTAATTGCCATTCTGCCTTTAGTTTTTAGGTCATACATAAAAAGTTTATTATCTTTTTTGTAAACAAAATCACTAAAGCCTCTAAATGGTATTCCCATAACTTCTGTAAATAATTCTTCTTGATATGAATGTAGTTCTTTATTAGCAACAATATCTTTTAATGCTTTAGATTGTTCATACATCTTAGGAATTAAATCTACATACTTTTCTATATCCTCCCTAATAGGATGGTCTAAGGTTTCTGTTTTAAATTTAGTTATATATTCTTGTTGATTAACTTCTTTACCATCTAAATAATCCATTAACATAGGTTCTACTGTGTTACCTGCTTGTGCAGGTGGCATAGACCCACCAGTTATCTTATAGATTTTTTCTATAATAAATTGACAAACATAGTTGCGGTAGCCATTTAATTTTGAAGGACTCATTGGCAATAAATCCCATTTTTTAAAGTTTTCTAAGTTCATTGTACTCCTCCCAGAGTTCATCTGCATAGACTTTAGGGTCTATATTTATTTCTTCCCAGTATAATCTTTCACCTCTTTTATGAAATATAGAATGACACGAATGGCATAAAGGAACACCTACACTATCATCTCTAATCATAGCACCAATTCTGTACTTACCTTGCAAGTGGTGAAATTGTATTTGAGAATAGTTTATTTTACCTTCAAGGGAACATATGTAGCAAGATTTGTTTTCACAAACCCACTTCATATATTCCCTATCTTTTACGATATTAGAATGGCGGATTATCTTGTTTGACTTCCGCAATTTCATTATTGATTAAAAAGTTATTAGGTTCAATCTTAATGCTAACCATATCGGTAGGCTTACCACTATTTGTTTGGTCTTTTTTCCAAAGAGCAACCTCATAGGGTGTACCTGCTGTTAAAGTTATATCTTCTTCAAAGACAACTTTAACATTCTTGTAAAGTGGTTGATTATCACCTTCCACCTTTTTATCGTTCTTAAATAAATTTAACCAAGCCATTATAAACCTCCTTTAGTAGTTTGTTGTTTTGGTTGTTCTTTCTCAACTATCTGTTCTTCTGCTGCATAGATTTCTTCTGCTGATGCAATTTCATTAGAACCTGATAGACCCATAAAAGCTAAACTTCTTCCCAAAGCTGTTGTTTGGCAAAATTCAACCGCACTATTCTTTGTAATGATGTTTAGATTTCTTTTCTTCTCAGCATAGCCATCAGATAACATTAACTGACCGCCATCATAATTTAGATAAATTTCTGCTTTAACAAAAACTTTATCATCACTATTTTCTAAGACTTCCGTTTTGATAGTTATTCGTGTACCGAATATCTCTCTAAGTTTAAATAAACGCAAACCCACTGTTGAGTAGATTTTGCCTTTTATATTTACTTTGCCTTCTTTTGAGTTGGCAATTTGATTACGCACTTGTTCTAAACGAATATCGTAATCAATGTGTTGATGATGATTTAACATATTTTACCTCCTGTTTTAGTCATCCGATAATATACTATGACCTCGATTAGTCATACATTTATTTACCATTTTCTTATATGAATACTCCATTTTGTCAGGTAGCCATAAAAGAGATGGTCGTACATACCAATTATAAGCAACTTTAAATCCTTCATATACATCTGAAGTATTTTCATTTGCAATAGCTTGGCAAGTTTGTAAGTCATCATTATACCTGTATGCTACTTCTTTCCCTTTGTTGCCTCTGCTGTCCGTAATGGGATTGTAGCTGCAAGATGTGACCAGTAGTATAGCCAATAATATCCGATACATTTATGTCCTCCTGTTCTTGTTTACATATTGGGTATCTATCAATTCCGTATTTAACATACATCCTAGTTATAAGATGGATAAATGGTTTCTGTTCTTTCTTCATTTTTTACCTCCTGTGGTTCGTATAGTTTACCTAGTGCTGTACATAATGGACACTGATGAACATTATTATCTTCATCATAAACATAGTCATTACCATTACATACTTCACATACTTCTTTATCCATTATTTCCCTCCAAATGTATTATTAACTGCGAATGTAAAAGCATCTGTTAAAGTCATAGCTAAATCCATATCTTTTAGCTTATTCCTAATCTTAACAACATCTGATTTACGCACTTTGATAGTAGTATAATTCTCAGTAGATTTATGTTTACCACCAAACTGTAATATTCTTGCTTTAATGTCAGTCATTATTTACCTCCCTTCTTAAACCACTTAATAAATGAACAATTACATCAATAGTCCATCCATCCCCTAATAAATCTTGGGCTAAATTGTAAGATACACAATTTGTATATCCCGCGGGAACTGTTTGTGCTTGTTCTAATTCTTGCCTTGTAAGAAATCTGCAAAAGTCATCTAATTCTATTAAACCAGAATTTGGACTTCTATCTTGTTTTCTAGTAAGACAAAAAACCTTTTTAGAATTAGTTATATTTTGACAAGTACCTAATCCTTCAAATCCTTTACCTTCATTCCACATTTTAATTCTTGATGGAGTTTTATTTAATTTATATTTTTTACATTCTTCATAATTAGTTTCTTTATAATCTTGGAAATTTATATTTTTATCTAATGGAATATTTACATTAGGGATATTAGTCCAATATATTCTAGGTCTTTTCTGATAACTAACTAACTCAGAATTAATATGAATACCCTCTACATTTAAATATTTATTTAATTGCAGCTCGGAATCTTTTTTCATTCTTACATTTTCTAATAAAAAATATGTAGGTTTTAGTTCTCTTAGTATTCTTAAATATTCATAAAATAATTTTGATTTATCACCCTGTAAGCCTTGACCATTAATTTTCATTTGTGAAAAATCTTGGCAAGGTGAACCACCAATTAATAAATCTATTTTTGGTAAAGTAGATAAATCTATTTTAGTAACATCACCAATATGAATTGTGTTTGGATAATTATGTTTAGTTACTTTTATTGCAGCATCTTTTATTTCAGATGCAAAATAATTATCATAATGAATATTTGCTCTATTAAGAGCAATTTGACCACAGCTCATTCCATCAAATAAAGATAGTACATTCATTAATCAAACAACTCCTTAATAAAATATAAAATAAAAGCGAACATTCCCAAGTGGACTAGAATAGTTAATAAATCGTTAAACATTATTGTTTCCTCCTTTTACCTAAACCAAATTCTGATTTTATGTATTCTTTATTATCCCAAGTAAGCAAAGTATATTCAAAACCACCATCATTTACAGGATTACCATCACCAAATGGTAATTGATAATCCAAAACAAAATGAATTCCGATAATAGTATCGGTATAAATCCAAGCATCTTTACCTTGTGCTTGTGGCTCAAATCTATCAAAGACTTTGTCACCGATTTTATATTTAGCTTCTAACATTTTCTTAACTCCTGTTTTGTTCATATCTATTTTATATATTAATTATAATTTATTGTCAAACATTTTTATAACTTTTTTTATAATTATTTATGAATTGTTTTTTTATTAGAAAAGACTACATTTTAGGCAGTGTAGTGAGTTCATACATATCTTTACATACACTATTCCTCCTGTTTGGGCTATCTTTCACTAGATAGCCCAATATATTCAATAAAACGACTACATACTCGGATTTTTGCTAAGTACCCCCTAGAAACCCCTTAAAACGGAAAATTTAGGTATTTTTGATGTCTATGATTGCACCTTTGACGATTATATGGCAACTACCCATTTCTGTAATAGTTCCTTTATTGTCAAACATTACCATACTAGCGATTTTTATAGATATTTCGTCTTGGGATATAAAATACCCTTTGGCAGCACCAATAGGAGTAGAAACTTTCATTATATAGTCTTTATCGTGCCAACTAGGAGTTTCTGACATATGGTCATAAAATCTAATTGTTAGTTCATCGCCTAATTTATACTTCATTTCTCAATTATAATTATTATACTTTTAACTAATTAACAAATGGAGGACTAAATTTATGTTATAAGGCAAAAATGTATATCTAGTGAAACTTGCAAGGCAAGGTGATTTTTCATCTTGCCTTTTTTATTTTCCCTATTTTTAACTTTGGTTTCTTAATTGGTATATTACCAAAACTTAGCTTTTTAAAAGTACGACCTTTACTACCGATTATTTTTGGTTTTATTAAAACTGATAGTGTGGCGGTAGTGGTGTACATTTAGTGCATTAAGCTATGACCAAACCAAGCAACTAAAATAATAATTGCTAGTTTCCATAGATTACTCCAAGACCAATATGGGTCTAGTTCATCTATTACCCAATAAGCTATTTTCATTAACCATTTCTTCATTTGCTTACTCCTTCTTAAATTTGTCAGCTATCTTCTCGCCTGACCGACCAACAATATATCCTCCAACACCTACCAACACAATATTTAATAAACTATTCTGAACACTCTCAGGAATGTTAGGTGCGGTAAATCCAAACCAATGAGCAACAACCAATCCTGCAAATACTAACATTAATACTGGTCGCCAGTTTCTTTGTAACCAACTACCATTAGCTTCTGCAGTAATTACTTTGGCTTGTGCTTCTAATTCTTTTAGTTGTCCTGAGATTAGTTGCTCTTGGATTGATTGTTTAATCTTTTCTGCTTCAGCTTTGTTATCTATTGTTTTGTCAATAGTTGTAAACAAAGTTTTAATCATAGGTGCTGCAGCACTTAATAAACTTAACATTCTAACTCCTTCATTCTATTACTTAGTTCTGTTATTCTATTAACTATACCTTTTACAGGACTGCGACCTAATTTTGAATCTAATAATTCCGCAGCACAATCAGCATATCTTTTATCTTGTAGTGCTTTTCTTGCGTTTTTAAATCCTAATAGTCTTGGCAATCCCATCCAAAAACATAGTTCTATAACAATGATAAATGCTTCTTCTAATATTGAATTTTCATCTATAAAAACTCTAGCACCATCAATAGCTATATTTATATCTTGCTTAAATATCTCTATGGCTTCATCTTCTGAATATTTCCTATCAGGATTGAATGATGGCATTTCATCTTTAGTAACCAAATGACCATAACAAATAGTCCATAAACCTGCTGTATCTTTATAAGGTATATGAAATCCGTTTTTATCTTTATTGCTGCCTTCGTGTTTTAAAATAGAAGAACATAATTTATCAATGTCCATATTTCTTAATAAGCCTCTCTAAGTACCATTTTGCTTTTTGCAAATCTTCTAGTCCGTTCTTAGATTTATGTCTTACCACATATTTAATTACATTTCCCTCAAAATAATTAAGTTCATATTCTTCTATGAAATCAGATACTTCTATCTTCTTTCTATAATAGCTTGGGTTTATATTGTCTGACATTGTACCTCCTATATTAATACTTCATTCAGAATTTTAGTTTTTATAGTATCACCTTCATAAGTGATTAGTTCACACATTTTATTTTCATAGACATAGAGCAGATTAACATTTAGTCGTTTTTGTTCATCTGATAATACCCTACGAATTGTAGAACCTATTTTTGCACCGCTCATTCTAATACTAGCTGTTTTAACATCTATTAATAAAACTTCCCCAATTTTAGGATTGATAGCTACTAAGTCCACTGCGGATTGAACAGATTTTTTTGTATAAACAAAATAACCTGCTTTAGTTAGGTAGTATTCTGCGATTAATTCTGATGCTATGCCTTTTTGTTGTTTCTCATCCATTAAGAATTTTTGTATTCTGTAGCATCAACACAAGCAATAAAGTATTTGCGAATATGTTGTTCATCTATAATAGACTTTAAGTGATTTCCTTGTTTGATGCAATCATCAACATATTCATATTGTTCATTAATGGAAACGCATACTGAATTGACGCAAAAATATCCCACAAGGAATATTGCTTTAAACATTACTTGATAACACCTAGCAGTTTAGTGAACCCAACAAGTATTGCTACTACAGTTCCTATCACTACTAATACTTTCAACCCACCTTTTGCATATTTAATTGATGTATCTAAATCTTCTATTTTTCTATTAGCATCTTTTAGGTCAGATGTTAAATGGTCTATCTTTTCTTCCATCACAGTTAGTTTGGTAATAAGGACTTCAACCTTTTCACCTAAATCTAACTT
>Ga0222715_10003945_pt1 | contig 13092 bp, 5 predicted proteins | sample C33_9DmetaG_FD_165056 | JGI IMG/M metagenome (GOLD analysis project Ga0222715, IMG submission 165056) | Estuarine water microbial communities from San Francisco Bay, California, United States - C33_9D | ecosystem: Environmental > Aquatic > Marine > Unclassified | place: USA: California...
CAAATATACCTAAATCAATAGCATTAAAGAATAAAGCTGAAGCCAGTTATGAGAATATAAAGGAAGAGTATTATAAAAAGGGCAATCCAAAAGGATACATCAATGATCCAAGATTTGATCCACTTGCTCATGAAAAAGCAGCAGAGGAATGGGGTAGTTATATTGGCAGCCCAATTGTTGCAGGATCTGTAAGAGCAATTGGTGAATTGGGACAATATATAATCTATGGCAGCACTTATGATCAACAGAATAGTGTAAAGGGTTTATATGATCCTTTTGCTCAATATGACCCATCAAAAGGGGGCTTTGCTCCCGATAAGTATGGCACTTCAAATAGTATGAGTGGATGGGGTTATTTTAAAGATTCTGTTGGTGATGTAGGAAATGTTGTCAATGGAGCAAATCAAAACTTTAATTACTATGATCAAAATTAAATATATATCCATCTTAATATTGTGCATTTTACTACAAAGTTGTTTTTGTCCAACTAGTGGCGAAGATGCAACAAAAGAAAAGCTCAAAGTTGAATTTCTTGCAAAGGAAGTTAATCTTTTTGAAAAAGAACAAGGCAAATATCCAAAAGATAGTTATGAATTTAAGAAATTTTATGAAGAAAAAAAAGAAATGCCATACTATTGGGGTTTGTATGTTCCAAGTAAAAATCTAAATAGCTATGTTATTTACACTACAGTAAGAAGATCTTACGTTAAGTTTGACTGTTTTGGTGAAATAAAACCATCATATAAGATAGATATATATATCTATGATTCTGAACATGGATGGAGCGATAAAAAGTTTGAAGGGGTCAGCTATTACAGAGAAGAACAAGAACCAAGTATATATAATGAAAATAAAAAATTAATTTCCATTAGTAAATTTTTAGAAAATTTTGACTTTAAATAAAAAAATGCGGACGAACTGGGGTCAGACCCCGATATTCCTAATAAAAGGGATAAAAATGGGGTCAGACCCCGATATTCCTAATAAAAGGGATAAAAATGGGGTCAGATAAAAATGGGGTCAGACCCCCAATACAGTTCACTTAACACTTGACTAAAATCATCTCTTGCCATAATTTAAGTTGTTATTTTAACAAAATATCAATTTAAATTAATTCCCATGGCTAGAACAAAAAAAGAAATCAATAGTAAGCTAAATTTAACAAGCAAAATTTCTCTATCATATCTGTGTAAAAGTTATTCCAAAAAGATAATAGATAAAGCTATTATTGATACAGGAGCTAAAGAACAAAGAGTAAGAATTCTACCCTCTAATATCGTATTTTATTACACTCTTGCTTTAGTAATGTATCCAGGAGTTGCTGCTAAAGAAGTGATGAGAATATTATTAGAAAATATTAACCTTAAAACAAATAAAAATAATTTTGCTAATGATAATAATTCTTTTATAGTTGCCAAATCTGCCATAACTAAAGCTAGAAAAAGATTAGGATATGAGTCACTAAAGAATATTTATGATAAATATGTAAAACCGTTAGCCAATAAAGGCAGTAAAGGGTCTTTTTACAAAGATTTGCGTCTTGTAGCAATAGATGGAACTATTCTCAATCTCCCAGACAGTAAAGAGAATGATGATCACTTCAAAAGACAAATGAGTGGCAATAAATCCCCATTTCCTCAAGCTAGAATGATATCAATAGCTGAGTGTGGTACTCACATAATATTTAAGAGTGATATAGCTTCTATAAAAGTTGGAGAAGTAACTATGGCTAAATCTATGTTAAAAAATTTATCCAAAGGAATGTTATGCACAGCAGATAGAAACTATTCTTGTTATGAGCTATGGGATATTGCAAATAACACAGGAGCTTCTTTATTATGGAGGATAAAAAATAAAACCAAACTTCCTGTAGAAGAAATACTACCTGATGGCTCTTATTTATCAATATTAACATCCTCTTATGACAAGAAGAAAAAAAAGAAAGTCAGAGTAATAGAACTTCTATCTAAATGTATAGACCCACAAACCGGGGAAGAAAAAGAAGAAATATACAGATTTATTACCAATATACTAGATCACAACATGTTACCAGCAAAAGATGCATCAATTATCTATCAAGACAGATGGGAAATAGAAACTGCATTTAAGGAATTAAAGATATCATTACCTAACTACAAATCTCTTATTAGAGCAAAAGTACCAGATTTAGTTTATCAAGAAATATATGCTATTCTTCTGGTTCACTACTCAGTTAGACAATTAATGTATGAGGCAGCAATCTCAATAGAAATTGATCCAGATAACCTTTCCTTTAACCATTCTTTATCTGCAATAAAAAGAAAATCTCAAAGCTTGGCAATTTTTTTCCCTAAAGACAAAAGAACTTCGCCAAATAATAGTTAAAGAAATATTACAAGAAAAAGTATCTTCATCTAGAGGATTGATAAAACAAAGAGGTATTAAAAAATCTCATAGATCATTTAATCGACGAACTAGCTGGAAGGCTTATAAAATAAGAGATTGTGTGGATATTAGGGTTATTAGTAGGGGTATTAAGTGAACTGTATTGGTCAGACCCCGATATTCCTAATAAAAGATATTAAAAATGGGGTCAGACCCCGATATTCCTAATAAAAGATATTGTAAACTAGGGCCAGGCCCCATTATCTCTGGCTTTAAAGCCGGAAACACATATATTGATGCTAGAGTAAAAACTGGGATCAGACCCCATTATCTTCTTATTAGGAAAATCGGGGTCTGACCCCATTATCTCCTAGATTACATTTGCAAAGCAACAAAAATAGCAGGATATGAAGTTGGCAAAGATATATTCTTAGCACTTGATTCAGCCTCAACTGAATTTTATATGTATGGTAAATATCATCTTGAGGAGCAAATTATAAATTATGAACAATTAATTCAATATTATGAAAACTTAGTTAATAATTATCCGATAATTTCAATTGAAGATGCTTGCGCTGAAAAAGATTATGAAGGTTGGAAATTAATAACAGCAAAATTAGGCAATAAAATCCAACTTGTTGGAGATGATTTATTTGTAACAAATCCTCAAATATTATCCCAAGGAATTAAAGATAATATCGCTAATGCAATTTTAATCAAATATAACCAAATTGGCACTTTGAGTGAAACATTACAAACAATTAATATTGCTAAAAAAGCAAATTATAACAATATTATATCTCACAGATCAGGTGAAACCGAAGATGCCACAATTTCTCATATAAGTGTAGCAACAAATGCAGGGCAAATTAAAACTGGCTCATTATGCAGATCTGACAGATGTGCAAAATATAATGAATTGATAAGAATCGAAGAATATCTAGGTAAAAAAGCTAAATATTGCGCTAAATCTTTTTTTAAAAATTAATGACGAGAATTAGCTATCTTAATAATGAATTTTTAGATCATGAAAAATGCCTAGTTCATATTGAAGATAGAGGGTTTCAATTTGCTGATAGCGCTTATGAAGTTACTTTATTTTACAATAATAAATTAATTGATAGCGACAACCACATTAATAGACTATTTAGTAGCCTCAAAAAGCTTAACATTAATCATAATTTTTCCAAAAAACAAATATATGATATTCAAGTTGAACTACTTAAAAGAAATAATATTAATAATTACGGATATTGCTATATAAACATCACAAGAGGTTGTCATAACAGGGTACTCAATCAACCAAACATTAAAGCTGCAACAATTAACGCCACAGTATCTTCAATAGAAAAATTTGATATTAAAAAAATTACACCCATTACAGTGATAAGCTCTAAAGATATTAGATGGCTTCGCTGCGACATTAAATCTAGCGGATTATGTGCCAGCTCAATGACAAAACAAAAGGCTAATAATATGGGATATGATGATGCAATTATGCATCGTAATCAGTTTGTAACCGAAGCAACTTATGCTAATGTATTTTATGTTGATGCACATAATAACCTAATTACTAGACCTTGTGACAATAAAATATTATGCGGTATAACAAGAAATAGGATAATAAAAATAGCTAAGGAGAATAATATAAATATAATTGAAAAAAAATTTAAGATTAATGAAATAAAAGCTGCAAAAGAAGTTTTTCTTACTAGCTCAACAATGCTTATAAGACCTGTAGCAAAAATTGATGATAAAATTATATCTAAAGAAATTGGCAAAATAACCAAAAAATTGCTAGAACATTATTTAACAGAAATTAGTCAATAATACTTAAGACTATTATTTGTATTAGTTCAAATTTAATATGACATTTTCTTATTGAATAATACTAAAGTTACACTTCTTATAAAACCCCCTGTAATCACTGGGAATCAAAATATATTCTTGTGCTATTTTTAGATCTTTTTTCCAGTATCTTGAGGTTTTTACTTTTACATTAATGTTTTTTGGTGTTACCTTACAGGCAAGCTAGTCAGCAAATTTTGTCTTTTTATTTTGGCTTAGAATAAAAATATCGTGATCAATTGTTATATTTTCTTTTGATTTTTTGTAAGGGCATTCATATAAATAAAGCTCATCTTCAATTGGCTCATCTTTAATTTCACTATAACTGACAAAACAAATAAAAGGATTTTATATTCACTATACGCCCTGCCAATTTAACTGAGTTAAATTATTAAGATTATTTTTGTAATATTCTTGTTTTTTATGTAACTATAAGACATAGTTGCTTTTTTAAGATTTATTTGCATATTTTTATAAAAAGTCATTTTTAAAATTAAATTTAATGAATAAGAGCAGTTTTTTAATAATCACATTACTATCGATTTTATTCCACATTAAAGCTTTTGCTTATACAGCAGATGAACAAAGGGCTATTGATCAAAATATCAGAAATGAGCAAAGATTAGAAAGAGAAAGGCAAAATATTATACAGCAAAAAGAGATTCAAGAATTAGAAAATATTGGTAAAGCAAAAAGGAAATCTGAAAAATCAGAATTAGATAGTGATTTTACTGATAATGGCGCTTGTAGAAAAATTAATAAATTTGAAATTGAGAAAAACAAAAAAATTTCTTCAAAAACACTTCATAAAAAATTCATCAAAAAACATTTAAATAAATGCTTAAGTAAAACTGACTTAAAAGAAATTAAAGACAATATAAATAATCTTTATTTCAAAAAAGGATATATTTCAGCCAGAGTTTATTACGACACTAAAAGAATTTTTCAGGGAATACTAAAAATAGTCATTGAAGAAGGCAAGATAGAAGAAATTGAATTAAAAGATGATTCAAGGTTAAATGACAAATTATCTTATCGCAAACCATCTCAAAAATTCTTGGCTTTTCCCTTTTTAAAAAAAAGAGTTCTCAACTTAAGAGATATCGAACAAGGACTTGACCAAATTAATAGACTTTCTTCAAATAGCGCAACTATGGGTATTCAGGCTGGAGATAAGCCAGGATATTCTAAAGTAGAAATTAATAATAAAGTTGGAAACTTAACAAACATCACTCTAACTCGTGATAATGCTGGCAATAAATCAACTGGCCAATTTAGAAATAAAATTGTCATAAACCAAGATAATTTACTTGGAATCAACGATAACATCTATATCAATAGTACAAGCACAAATAACAATGATAAAAATACAAAATATTCAAAAAGCACCTATATTGCTGGTTCTATTCCTATTGGTTATTATACTCTTGGCGGTAGCTACTCCCATTCAAAATACTTTATTACAACTGTTGGAAATGTTAAAACTTTTAAAACTTCAGGAAATACAGAAACAAAAAGTTTTTATTTAGATAAGGTCTTAAACAGAGGCAAGAAACATAAAATGTCACTTAAAGCAGAATTAGAACAAACAGATAGTGACAATTACATAGAAGACACCTATGTTCCAGTAAATAGCAGCAGATTAACAACAGCCAATATTTATCTTAATAATACTATCTACACCAAAATTGGCTCAATATACTTACAGCCATCTTATTCTAAAGGATTAAAAGCAATGGGAGCTTTAAAAGATAGCAACACCCTAGAAAAGAATGATGCCAAAGCTCAATTTGAATATTATGGGCTTTATGGAAGCATTAACAACTACCTAAAAATTCCAAAAACTCAAATCCCCTTTAATCATTTATTAACCTTTGATTCAAGATATAGTAATGATAGCCTTTATAGTAATAAACAATTTACTATTGGTGGCAGATATACAGTAAGAGGTTTTAATGAAAGTCAAGTATCAGGAGATAGCGGCTATTATATTAGAAATGACCTAAAAATTAGTTCGATTCATTTATTTCCAAAAAAGCTCAAAGAATCAAAGTTTTTCACTTTTGATTCAAAAAAACAAATTTCATTTAACAATATTTTAGCAAGAACTAATCTTGGAGTTTTTTATGATTATGGTTACACCAGAAGTAAAATAATTGATGATTCTTCTGACAAGGGATATATGAGTGGCGCTGGAGCAAAAATAAATTACACAGGAAAATATTTAAATTGGGATGTAACTTATTCAAAAGCGCTGCATAGTCCTAAATTCCTCAAAAATATTGATAAATTAGAAGAAGATAGTGAGTCGATTTATTTTAATCTAAGCTTAAAAATATCTTTATTTTAATATGAAATTTCTATCAATTTGACAAAATAAAAATACTAAGCTAAGATCATAAAAAAAGAGGTTTAAAATTTGATCATCTCTTTTTGCTTTTTTGCACGATTATAAAAACTATTTGCAATAATTTATGCTTGTTAACCACGCAACATTAAATTATTTAAGAATAAAGCCTAAAAATATCTTAAATAATTTACTACATATATTCCTAATAATATCTCTGATATTTTCACAAAACTTCCTTACTTTTATTTTTTCTGCCAATGATGCGAAAGCTTTAACTGCTAATGGCAATATTGTTGATATTGATCATATAGTTCCTGATGGCTCAACAAATACAATAACTGATAGAGCACCAAATAATACTCCAATCGTTAATATTGCTGCCCCAAGCGGAGCTGGGGTTTCTTTGAATAATTTTACCGATTTTAACGTTACAAATGAAAATGCCATATTTAACAACTCTGGCGATCTAACGATAAACACCAATCTTGCAGGTGTAATTTCTGGAAATCAAAATTTAATACCATCGGGAGTTAATGAAGCAGGTATAATTATTGGTCAGGTTACGGGAACAAATAGAACTCAATTAAATGGATTTACAGAAATTGCTGGCAGAAGAGCTGAACTGGTTTTAATAAATCAAAATGGAATTAATGTCTCTGGCGCAGGATTTATTAATACTAGCAGACTTAGCTTAATAACCGGTGTCGTTAACATGAATAATGGCAATATTGTTGATTTTAGCCTATCAAATGATGCCAATAGCAATATAATTATTACAGGCGTTGATACTCCAACATATGTCAATCTTGGTCTTGATGCCTCTCAAGTTGATTATGTTGATATTATATCACGCTTTGTTGAGGTGAGCGGTGATATTTTTGCTGGTACTGAGCTAAATATTAAAACTGGTAATGAAAAATATAACTATGACACAAAAGAAGTTACCTCAAATGATGATGTAACTGATAACAAGCCAACATTTGGCCTTGATTCTAGTCATTTGGGCGGAATGTATGCTGGTAAAATTAAAATTATATCTTCCAAAGAAGGTGTTGGTGTTAGAGCTAGAGGAGATTTGGTAAGTAATGTTTCTGATATTGATCTTGAGGCAAAAGGTGATATTGAATATGAAAGGTTGCAATCAGCAAATAATATAAATGTTACAACTACTGATAACAAAATAACACAAGGATTACACGCTACAACTGATAAACCTTCTTTAGCCTATGCAAACAATAATATTAATTTAACTGCTAATAATAATGACATTGAATTAAATGGAGAATATCTATTTGCTAATAATATTATAAATCTGGTTTCCACCAATAAAATTGTTAATAATACTGAATTAACTTCAAATAGCGACATCAATATCACCGCCAATAACTTTACTAATAATAAGAGAGTTGTCGCTCTTAGAGATTTAAACACCTTAATTTATAATGATCTATTAAACCAAAATGGCGGCTTATTATTTGCTGGCAATAATATCAATATGCAGGTAAATGGTGGCCTAACAAATGATGCTAGTGAAATTTATGCCTTCAATAATATTTATCTTAATGGAGAAAAATATCAAACTGATTTTGGCAATGTTTCTAAATATGATTTCTTTTGGATTAGTTTTGATAAAAGCGATGAAATCTGGGATGATTTAATTGCTAAAGGCTGGATTGATGCAGACGGTAATTTGACTGATGCTTTTAAAGATTTATCTGGCTATAGTAGCTTAACCCTAGATAGCACATTAAGTGAATATCAAGAAAATATTTATCGTACCCTTAACGCTTTATCTTTAAAAATAGCAAGTGATGGTGAGGATTTCCAAGGAGAAATTCAAAGAAACTTCGATGATAAAGCAGATGATATTTACCATGCTTTAAAAAATGAAGGCTATATAGATGGTAATGATGAGCTGACTCAGAAATTTTATGATGATACTAAAGATAATGGTGCACAAGGTTTAGATTTTGCTGACATAGAGCTAAATCTTAGCTTTAAGGATGATGTTTATAACCTTTTAGTAAGTGCAAGAACTGGTCTTATAATAGAAAATATCTTTTTAAATATTAATCCTCATATTGACAGCAGCACTTTGATAAGTAATCTAAAAAATAATGGTTATATTGATGACGCAGGAAACGTCACTTCTACGTTTACTAATCTTGCTAGTTATAGTGATCTAAATATTGATTCTCAGTTCGATTCAAACTTACAAGCTATTTACAATCAGATTAATAGCACCATAAATATAGGTAAAGTTGTTGCAAATGATTTTAATGGCATAACTTCTACTGCCAATGATGCTGATTTATTTAATGAATTAGTCAATCAAGGCTATATTGATAATGATGGCAATATTCAAGGAAGTTTTACTGGTGATATTAATGACTTTAATGTAAATACAAATTTATCAGAATTTAAAGACCAATTATTTAATATTGTAAAAACTCTCAGTGATGCTAGTGATACAGTTGAACTTACAGATTTAAATAATGTAACCGCCACATTAAATCAAAGCGAGATCATTACTTACTTAACCAATAATGAATATATTGATAATAAGGGTAATGTGAATAATAAATATTACACAGATGGTCTAACAATAACTGGCGCGCTTGCTATTTACCAAGGAGGCGTAAATAGCACTATATCTTCCATTCAAAAAGAAAGCCTAAACACTAACTCTTTCAAGAAAATAAACAAATCTTTGGATAGTAGTGTTGATAGATTAATATCAGAATTAAAAACAAGTGGCTATATTGATGATACTGGCAAGAAAACAGATAATTTTAACAATCTGGCCAGTTCCTCCGATCTTTCTCTAAGTGACGAATTTAGCTCTAATCAAACTCTAATTTACAATACTATCAATAGTAAAGATGCTTCTTATGCTTTATCTAGTTCAGATTTCTTAGGTGGTAGCTTTGATTCCAACACTTTCTTTGATGAAAATAAAGAGTTATTTGATGATCTTGTTGCTAAAAACTATCTTTCAGCAAATGGTGATGTTAAGCAGGCTTTTTATAATTTAAATGATTATTACTCAAACCTTAACACAGATTCTAAATTTGCAGCCCTTAAAGACCAAATTGGAGCGTTACTTTCTAATATATCTCAAGCCAACGCTAATAAAACTAATTTAACAGAAGTTGCTCAAAATAATACCAAAACCCAAGCTGGGTTAATATTTAATAAACTTTACGAGAAAGGCTATATTAATATAAAAGGTGACTATACTCAGAAGTTAATGGATGAGGTTCTTAATTATTCTGCAAATGATGTTACTAATTACAACCAATTGCAGTTAGATGATCTACAAGAACATGCTGAAGGTATTTATAATAGCTTAAAAGTCAGTAATGGCATTTTAGATGTAATGACAGCTGGAAATAGTGTAAATAATATTAATGGCGGTAGAATTGAGTCATTATTTGGAGATATATTTATCAAAACAAAAGACTTTAATAATATTGGCAAGGATAGCATAGATGTAACTAATCCTAATAATATTGAAAGTGCTATTACTGGCAGAAGATATGATAATTTAGGATGGGCTTGGGAAAATACTATTTTAGATAGTAGAGATTATTTAGCATCAACCCTAACTACAGATGAATCTTACATAGTAGCAGCAAATAATATGGATATTGAGGCTGACAATTTTTTGAATAACAGTTCGTGGATTACTGCTAGCAACAATATTGATGTTAGGGCAACTGATTTAAATAATAAAAGAACACAATTTAGAGCTTATGCTAGATATCTTTATGAAAGCCATTGGAAGCGTTGTAGCGGTGGTGGATGGGGAGCAAACTGGAGTTGTAGTCAGAGTAGATGGCATAGCACTAAATGGATTGCAACTCTTCTTCAATCAAATACAGCATCTATTCTTTCAAGTGGTAACAATCTAACAATAAATGCCATTAATAATGTAAAAAATGATATCCCAACAGAAGATAATGCCAATTTACCAATAGCACCAGATAGTACTTATGATGATGTTAATAATGCTTCTAATAGTAAAGAATACTCTATCACTCTACCCTCTAATTCTAATGGATTATTCAGAAAAGCTGATCCAACAAGTGAATATCTAGTTGAAACTAATTTAAGATTCCTTGATCCAAATATTTTAACTGGATCAAGATATTTTAAAGATAGATTTGGTTATGATCCAAATATTGATGGAGCAAGATTCTTGGGAGATCCTTTTTATGAATGGAAAATTGTTAATGATCAAATTAGAGCTGCAACTAAAAAACAAAAACAATGGGATCAAATTGGCTGGACCAATAATTTAAATCAATTAATAGATAATGCTTATGAGGTGGCTGATGATTTAGAATTAGTGCCAGGAATCAAATTAACTGCTAATCAAATAGCAAATCTTAATAAAGATATCATTTGGTATGAAGAACAAATAATCGATGGGCAGTTAATTTCTTCTCCCACTATTTATCTATCTAATAATAGCTTTAATAATTTTGATCTAAATGATGGATCAATGATATTGGCAAAAAATGTTAAAATCAAAAGTGATAATGTAATTAATCAAGGCAACCTGCTAGCAAAAAATAGTCTTGATGCTAAAACCGCAAATGACATCACCAATGAAGGTGGCAATATTTATTCACAAAATGAGCTATTTTTAGTTGCTACAAATGATATCAATAATAAAGTTGCAATAACAAATATTGGAGTTAAAGGTGATTTTTTATCTAAAAAGGCCAAAAACTCCAAAATAAAATCAGAAGGTAAAATGTTTATAAATGCTGGTAGCAATGTTAATAATTATGGGGCTGATATAGATTCTGGAAGTGAATTATTTATAATAGCTGGAAATGATATTAATAATAAAGCCCTAATAACTACCAGAGTTAATCATTTAGAAGTTAATAATGAGGTAGCAAATAGCATTAATGCTGATCATATCAGATCAATATTACAATCACAAGGCAACCTTACTTCAGACGGAAATCTAGTTTTAATAGCTAGTAATAATATTAATAACATTGCCAGCAATATAACTACAACAAATGGAGCCAATACCAACTTTACAGGTGAAGCCTATATAGAAGCAATAGCGGGTGATGTTAATATAGTTACAGACACATTAAGAGACAGAACTGTAACAAGATGGCATTCAAAGAAAAATAGAGGAGTATCAATTAATGATACTACAACAAACGTTGGTAGTGATGTAAATATAGCAAATAATTTAACTGTTGTAAGTGGCAACGATACAAAAATCAAAGGAAGTGACTTAGTTATTGGTGGAAATTTAACAACTGACTCAACTGGTGATCTAATAATAGAAAGTGCTCAAGATGCATCTTATAGCTTTTATGCTAACTATAAAAGAGGTAGTTTTGGAAGAAGAAGCAGTTCCACATCTGAATCAACTAAAATTACCAATGTTGAATCAAATATTAATGTATCTGGAGACATTAATTCAACTAGTGAAAAAAATATTGGCATTATTGCCTCAAACTTAACTAGTGATACTGGCAATATTAATCTGATTGCTAAAGATCAAATAAATATCTTATCAGCAAGTGACATCTTAGAAACTAAAACAACAAGTAAAAAACATGGATTAACTACAACGGCTATAAATAACAAAACCAACAAAACCATTACCCAAGTTACAAGCGATCTAAATGCAGGAAATGGTAATATTTCTTTAACTTCAGGTGGAGATACAACGATAATAACTAGTAACCTATCAAGTGGAAATGACACCAATATTAAAGTTGGTAGTTACATTGACGCAGCAACAAATGCAGAAACTATAAATAATGACGCTACTCTAAATATTCTCAATGCTATGGATAGTGAATATTCTTATGAATATTCACAAAAAACAGGTGCTAGTATGGAAGCTATTGCAGTTGGCATGGCAGCAGGATTTGCAACAGGAGGGTTAGCAGGAATGGCAGCGGGTGCTTATGTGGGCGCACAAGCACAAGAAGGCAATGTTAGTATGGTTGAAACTTATGATGAAACTATAAAAGCTAGCACCATACAAGCACATAACAATATTAATATTGAAATTGCAAGTGATACTCTTATCAGATCAAGTGAGTTAAATTCAGGAAATGATATTAATATCAGAGTCGGATCAATTACTGATAAAGATAATAATATAGTAAATACAGATAGCAATGCTAATTTAAACATCACAAGTGCAGAAGAAAAACATATCAGAAACGAAATGCACGAAGAAATAAAACCTGACTTAGTAGCAGTTGCAGGAGCGGCAGCTTTAAGTGGAGCTATGGTTACATCAGGAAGTGCTCTTTTGATGGCTGGTGGAGCAGGAGTTATGAAAGCAAGCGAAGGAAACACTCTAGCTAATAGAGATATGAATGAAAGCAGATTAGATCAAACAAACCAAATCTCATCAGATGTTATAACTGAAAATGATCTAAATGCTATTTCAGCAAATAATATTAATATTGTAGCTAGTAATGCAGTCAGTAATAATGGTGATTTAAATTTAACTTCTGGTGGTGAAACTAACATCA
>Ga0222715_10003948_pt1 | contig 13089 bp, 1 predicted proteins | sample C33_9DmetaG_FD_165056 | JGI IMG/M metagenome (GOLD analysis project Ga0222715, IMG submission 165056) | Estuarine water microbial communities from San Francisco Bay, California, United States - C33_9D | ecosystem: Environmental > Aquatic > Marine > Unclassified | place: USA: California...
TATACTTGGAATGGAGCTACTTATACCACATCTGGATCTTATTTTGATGTATCACCCGGATCAAATGGATGTGATAGTATTGCTATTTTAAATCTAATTATTGATAATTCTCCTGTAACATCAACATTTACTGTTACTTCTTGTGATAGTTATGCATGGGACGGAGTTACTTATACAACAACAGGACAGTATACCAATCTTTATACCAGTTTGAACGGCTGTGATAGTACGGTTACATTAGACTTGACAATAAATAACTCTTTTTTATCAACAGTTACTGTTACTTCTTGCGATAGTTATGTATGGGATGGAGTTACTTATACATCAACAGGACAGTATACCAATGTTTATACAGCTTTAAATGGATGTGATAGTACAGTTACACTAGACTTGACAATAAATAATTCCTCTTCATCAACAGTTACTGTTACTTCTTGTGATAGTTATGATTGGGATGGTGTTACTTACACATCAACAGGACAGTATACCAATGTTTATACAGGACTTAATGGTTGTGATAGTACAGCTACATTAGACTTGACAATAAATAACTCTTCTATATCAACAGTTACTGTTACCTCATGTGATAGTTATGATTGGGATGGTGTTACATATACATCAACAGGACAGTATACTAATGTTTATACAGGACTTAATGGTTGTGATAGTACGGTTACACTAGACTTGACAATAAATAACTCTTCTACATCAACAGTTACTATTACATCTTGTGATAGTTTTGATTGGGACGGGGTTACATACACAACAACAGGACAGTATACCAATGTTTATACAGGACTTAATAGTTGTGATAGTACAGTTACATTAGATCTTACAGTTAATCAAACTGACACTACATTTTTAACTGTTTCAGTGTGTGATTCTTTTATTCTTAATAATGTAACATATAATCAAACGGGTGTCTATTATCAAACAGTTTCTGCTGATAGTATTATTGGATTTAATTATGCTGGTTCTTATGATGGAAGTACTTATTATATTTCAGAAAATCCTGAATATTGGTCTGTAGCTCAATCAAATTCTATTTTAGCAGGTGGTAATTTAGTTTGTATTTCAGATGCAAATGAAAACGACTTTGTTTCAAATATTTTACCTGGACAGCAGTTTTGGCTAGGTTATACAGATGAAACTACAGAAGGAAGTTTTGTTTGGGTTGATGGAAGTTCATATACATATACTAAATGGGCGCCAACTGAGCCTAGTAATAGTGGTCCAACTGGAAATGAAGATTATACTTTAATTAATTCTGGTGAAGGAGGAAGTAATCCTTTTGATGGTTTTTGGAATGATGTAGATGATAACTTAAATCAGTATTTATATGTTATGGAAATTCCAAATAGTCATTTAACAAGTAATGGTTGTGACTCTGTAATAGCTCTCAATCTTACAATTAATGTTTCTGATACATCTTATACAAATATTACAGCATGTGATAGTATTGAGTGGAATGGTGAGTGGTATGATAGTTCTGGTACATATTATTATAATTCTGGAGGTGTAGCTAATACTAATTCATTATCATTTGACGGAAATGATGATTATATCCAAATTCCTGATGCTTCAGTTAACAATTTAAGTTCTGGAACCATAATGACTTGGGTAAAATTAGATGATAATACATCAGAAACAATATTATGTAAGCAAAGTGATGGTGAAAACACATATGCTACTTTATCAATTGGTTCGTATGCTAATTCTTCTGGTCTTGGATCTTTAGGTGACCCTGGAAGAGTATACTTCCATAGTAAGAATTTTAATCCTATTGGTAGTAGTACAAATCTTGTTTCTAATGGTGTATACACTCACGTTGCTGTTGCATTTAATCAGGATTCTGTTTCTTTTTATATTGATGGTCAATTTTCTGGTACAACATTAGGAAACTTCTCCATTCCAAATGATCTTACTGTTACATATACTAGACTTGGTTTTTATAATGTTCAGGGGTCTTATAATTTAGATGGTAAATTAGATGACGTATCAATTTGGAGTTCTATGCTTTCACAGTCTGAAATACAAGATTATATTAATTGTTCCCCTTTGGGAAATGAAACTAACTTAGTTGCTTTTTGGAATTTTAATGAAGGTAGTGGAAATACAGTTTTTGACCAATCTTCAAATGGAAATGATGGTTCAATTTTTGGTCCATTTTATAATACAAATGTTCCTTTAGGATCTTGCCAATTAACTAATATAAATGGGTGTGATTCTGTAGCTGTACTTAATTTAACAATAAATAATTCTTCTTTATCAACAGTTACTGTTACTTCTTGTGATAGTTATGATTGGGATGGTGTTACATATACATCAACAGGACAGTATACCAATGTTTATACAGGACTTAATGGTTGTGATAGTACGGTTACATTAGACTTAATAATAAATAATTCTTCTACATCAACAGTTACTGTTATTTCTTGCGATAGTTATGCATGGGATGGTGTTACTTATACATCAACAGGACAGTATACTAATGTTTATACAAGTTTGAATGGTTGTGATAGTACAGTTACATTAGACTTAACCATAAATAATTCTTTTTTATCAACTGTTACAATTACGGCATGCGATAGTTATGCTTGGGACGGCATGACTTATACTACAACAGGACAGTATACCAATGTTTATACAGGGCTTAATGGTTGTGATAGTACGGTTACATTAGACTTGACAATAAATAATTCCTCTTCATCAACAGTTACAATTACATCTTGTGATAGTTTTGATTGGGATGGAGTTACATACACAACTACTGGACAGTATACCAATGTTTATACAGGACTTAATGGTTGTGATAGTACGGTTACATTAGACTTAACCATAAATAATTCCTCTTCATCAACAGTTACTGTTACTTCTTGTGATAGTTATGCATGGGATGGTGTGACTTATACATCAACAGGACAGTATACTAATGTTTACACAAGTTTGAATGGTTGTGATAGTACAGTTACTTTAGATTTAACAATCAACAATTCTTATTTATATTCTGATACAGTAACTGCTTGTGATAGTTATGTTTTTTCATTTTATAATGGATTAGTATATGATTCTAGTGGTATTTATACTGATACTTTAACTACAATTAATGGATGTGATAGTATAATAAATTTAGTTTTAAGCATTAATTATAGTTATTCAAATATTGATACTGTAAGTGCTTGTTCTTCATATGTTTGGTATGGTCAAACTTATTTTATCTCTGGAGAATATGATACTTTATTTACAACTTCAAATGGATGTGATAGTTTATTTTCTTTAAATCTTAACGTTGCAAATAACACTTCATCATTAGATACGGTGGTAACATGCGATTCTTATGATTGGAATGGAAACACATATTATTCGAGCGGATATTATGATAGTTTATTTACAAATTACGTTGGATGTGATAGTTTAGCAATGTTGTTTTTGACAGTTAATCAGTCTGATACTTCATACACTAATATTACTGCATGTGATAGTGTGTTATGGAATGGAGAATGGTATGATAGTTCTGGAACTTATTATTTTTCAGCAAACAATAGCAATAATTTATTGTTTAATGATTCATTATTAATTGATCAATTTACAATGCCAGTGACTAGCTATTTTTCTCATTCGATGCCATTGTTTGACTCAACCAAAATCTACAGAATGTTTATTGATGGAAGATATGGTTATGCTGATGGTTGGAGTCATAATGATGCTTGCTACAATTATGCATGGGATACAATAAACGGTATAAAAGTATTTTGTAATGGAACTCAACATCCAAGTCAAAGTATCCCATGGATGTATGATGGTTTTTCTAATTTTAGTAGACCAGATAATGATTTTCACAACAATTGTTGTTTCTGTAGTGGTAATGATAAAACTTATTGTTGGACAATTGCTGGTGATCACAACATTCATACAATTGAATGGGATGATGGTGGTAATTATGGAGATAATACTGGAGCGTTGAATTTCTCTGTGTATGAAATGCAAAATCCAATAACCCAACTTAATTCTATCAACGGATGTGATTCAGTTGCAGTTTTAAACCTAATAATAAATAATTCTTCCACATCAACAGTTACTGTTACTTCTTGTGATAGTTATGCTTGGGATGGAGTTACATATACAACTACTGGACAGTATACAAATGTTTACACTGCTTTAAATGGTTGTGATAGTACAGTTACATTAGATTTAACAATAAATAATTCTTCTACATCAACAGTTACTATTACAGCATGTGATAGTTATGATTGGGATGGCGTGACTTATACAACAACAGGACAGTATACAAATGTTTACACTGCTTTAAATGGTTGTGATAGTACGGTTACTTTAGATTTAACAATAAATAATTCATTATCTTCATTAGTTGTTGTGTCTGTTTGTGGTTTTTATATATGGGATGGAGTTACATATGATTCTACGGGATTGTATACTAATTTATATACTGCTTTAAATGGATGTGATAGTACAGTTACATTAGATTTAACAATAAATAATTCTTCTGCATCTACTGTTACTATTACTTCTTGCGATACTTTTGATTGGGACGGCATTACATATGATTCAACTGGCTTTTACACTAATATTTATGCTGATATCAATGGATGTGATAGTACTGTAAATCTTGACCTTACTATTCTTTATAGCTCATTTTCAATGTTTATAGTAAATGCATGTGATTCTTTTATTTGGGATGGTATAGCTTATTATACTACAGGAATTTATTCTAATATATACAATGCACAAAATGGTTGTGATAGTTTAGTAACTCTAGATCTTAATATCAATTCACCAATATCAAATATTGATACTAATAGTATCTGTACGGGTGATAGTGTAATAGTTGGTAATAGCACATATTATATTTCAGGAAATTATTTAGATACAGTAGTTTCAACTATTGGTTGTGATAGTATTTATTTTAATACAACTGTTATAATTCTTCCTTCTGGCTGTACAGACACAATAGCACTTAATTACGATTCTCTAGCTCAATGTGAAGATTACTCATGTATTATGCCAATTTATGGCTGTTTAGATACATCTGCAATAAATTATTATTCTGGAGCTAATTATGATGATGGTTCTTGTATTTATGCTGGATGTACTGATTCCACAGCAAATAATTTCAATCCAAATGCTACAATTGATGATGGATCTTGTGTATATACTTTATGTCTTAATCCTTCTCCAAATGGATTATATACTAATAATATAACTGATCATAGAGTAACAATTAATTGGATGAATATGAATTCAAATGATTGTATGGTATGGAAATATTATGTTAGATATAGAGAAATTGGTACTAATACATGGATTACCAAATCTGCTGGAGTTGGAAGTGGTCTTTGTAATGTTGGTTTAAATACAATTACAAAAGTTCTTAAAAATCTTTCTCCTTCTACTTCTTACGAGTACAAGATGAAAGCATTTTATTGTGGAGGAACAGAATCTTCATATTCTCAATTATCACAGTTTACCACTGAAGATCCCTGTCCAGAGATGAGTAATTTATCAACTCAAACATTTTATTTCAACCCTAACAAAGTTCGCTTTTCATGGGACACAACTGGTCTTTATACGTTTGCAAGAATCGTATTTAGAATTGACACTTCTGGTTCTTCGTGGCAAAATGTAGGTGGATTCGGTATTTATTACCCTTCACTGTCTATTAATAAATATGGCTTAAATCCAGGTCAGTTTTATAGAGCACAGGGTAGAACATTTTGTGATTCTAATATCACATCATATAGATCTTGGTGGACACCGCCTATTTTCTGGCAACAACCTTCTCAGATTAAATTAATTGGGGGAGAAGAAATATCAGAACTTGATATTTATCCAAATCCTTCAAGAGATTTATTTAATATTTCTTTTAATAGCCAAGAAATTCAAGATTTAGAAGTTAGAATTATCAGTTTGCTTGGAAAAGAAATTTATAAAGAAGATTTAGTACAATTTGTTGGAGAATATACCAAAAGTATAAATCTTAACGAATTTGAAAAGTCGGTATATTTTTTAGAAATAATAACTGATAATGGAATAATCAACAAAAAATTAATACTTCAATAAATATGAAAAAATTACTATTTAGCTTACTTATAACATTATTTTCTACCAATATTATAGCTTCTCATCTCATGGGTGGAGAAATTACCTGGGAATGTTTAAAAAATGGTCCTAATTCAGGTTCTTATGTTTTTACATTAAAAGTTTATAGAGATTGTCAAGGAGTGCCAATCAACACATTAAATTCGCTTACTGTTCATAATGTTCCAGGTTTGACATCTATTCCTTTAAATTATTCTTCAGTTTCAGATTTATCTCCTCAATGTAATACTATAAATGGAATTAATTCACAATTTTCATGCGGAGGAAACAATATAGGATATGCTGGAAATGGAAATGGAGCAGTTGAAGAACACATTTTTAGATCTGATACAATAAGAATATTTGGTACTCCTGATGTAAATGGTTGGCATTTTACATGGGACGATTGTTGTAGAAATAGTGCTATTACTAACATTGTTAACCCTGGCTCAACTGGTTTCACTTTGAGAGCTGTTATGTATCCCTATACAGACTCACTAGGAGTTGTATCTCCAAATAATGGTAATTGTACTGATTCATCTCCAAAATTTTATGAAAAACCAAGAACAATTTTAGAAGTAGGTAATGGTTATGATCCAACATCTTTAACAAATGGTTTTACATATTCTCATAATGCATTCGATGAAGAACAAGATTCTATTGTTTACGAGTGGGGTCAGCCTCTAAATGATATTGGATATGATTTTTTAAATCCTAATTCTAACTCAGTTCCTTTTACATCACCTTATTCTTACAATAACCCGATTAATGGTATTAATTTAAATAGTATTACAGGTAGGACTTCTTATCCTGCTAATCAACAAGGTAATTATGTTACCTGCACAAAGGTTAGTTCTTATAAATGCAATCAACTAGTTTCAGAAATATATAGAGAGTTACAAATTGTTTTAATTCCCCCAACTTGTAATCTTGGAGATACTACTAATGGTAATTTTGGTGCTGACACCTTGTGTAATGTTAGGCCTACAGTTCAACCGCCATTTTATTATCCAAATAGTTCTATACCATTTCAATGGGATACTCTAGTTCACTGTGGTGATACTGTAAATTTTGATTTTATTGCAAACGATAATGATTTCTATCCTAATGGTAATCAACAGGATTTGTTGTTTGAAGTTTCTGGTGGACAGTTTTATAATTATTACGATAATATTCCTTGTCAAAATCCTCCATGTGCTACTTTTACAGAATTTTCTACAGGAGCTACTCCTCCCTTTGTAACTAATAATGGTTCTGGAGTTGGTTATTTTGAATGGATAACTTCATGTAATCATATTATTTCTTCTTGTTCAGGCTTTACACCCTCTGTTTATACATTTGTTATAAGAGTTACTGATGATTATTGTCCAGCTCCGGCAATTGAAAATACTGCTCAAGTTATTTCAATTACAGTATTTCCACCATGTGATATTAAATCAAATGCCACTGTCACTAATCCTGATTGTTTAAATAATAATGGTCAGATTTCTGTTTCTCCTTCTGGAGGATACGGTCCCTATACTACCTATTATTCAGATTTAAATGGAATACCTGTTAACCCTGATTCCTTATATGCTGGAACTTACTTAATAAATTTAGTTGATTCAACTTTATGTGAAATTACTGATACAGTTGTAGTTATTGATAATAGTCTTTCTATTCAAACAAATTTTACTTCTCCGTTATGTTTTGGTGATTCTTTAGGAAGTGCTTCAGTTACTGTTACAGGAGGGACTTCGCCATTTTTATATAGTTGGTCTAATTCAACTATTAATTCATCTGTTATTGATAGTATTCCTGCAGGTGTTTATTTTATACAAGTTACAGATTCAAATAGTTGTACTATTTCTGATACTATTATTTTAACTCAACCTTTGGAGTTAACGATTGAAGATTCTTTGACAAATATTAGTTGCTATGGTAATTCAAATGGAATAATTAATTTATCTGTTAATGGTGGTATTTATCCTTATTCCTTTCTTTGGGATACTGGAGACACTTCTCAGAACATATTTAATCTAGTTTCAGGAAATTATCAAATTACAGTTACTGATTCAAATAATTGTATTATCGTAGATACACTTACTGTTAATCAACCAAATGAACTATATGCTTACTTTAATTTAAATTATGTTAGTTGTTTTGGATTGAGTGATGGATTTATTGATGGTACTACAATTGGTGGACAACCACCATTTAGTTATCTGTGGAGTACTGGAGATACAACTCTAGATTTGTTCAATATTCCTTCAGATATGTATATATTTTCTTTAACTGATTCAAATAATTGTTTTTTTACTGATACAATAGTAGTTTTTGAACCATCAGAATTAATAGCTGATATTTCTTTTGATTCTACAAATTTAGTATCAATTGGAAGTGGTGGAACCGTTCCTTACACCTATGATATTTATGGTCCTTCCGGTTCATTATTTGCATCTACTTCTAATAATATGGGTGTTTCATTTTCAATAAACCCTACTTTGCCAGGCACATACATACTAGTTGTTACAGATGCTAATGGTTGTTTAGATAGTTCAGAAGTATATATAGTTTCTTCTAGTTTGTCTGAAATTGAATTTATCGATAATTTAAATATTTATCCGAATCCTTCAAATGGAATGTTTAGTTTAAGTTTTAACTGCAACACAGTTCAAGATATTGAAATTCATATAAATAATATTTTAGGTGAAGAGATTTTTTATGATTTATTAAATTCTTGTAATGGTGAATCAAGTTTTGATTTTAATTTAAATGGTATTAGAAATTCAATATATATATTAACTCTTCAATCTGAAAAAAAAATAATAAATAAATTATTATTTATAGAATAAATGAGAAAACTATTTTACATATTATTTATTTTGTGTACATATTTTAATTCTATGTCACAAATTGTAATTAGTAATAATTCTCCTTACAATAATATCGTGTATTTAGTAGATAGTTTGTTGTTAGGAAATGGTGTTGTTGCAACTAATCATTCATTCCAGGGTGATCCTATGCAAATTGGTTTTTTTGATGCTCTCAATACTTCTATTAATTTTGACTCAGGCATTGTTTTTGGTACAGGTGATATAAATTTACTAGACCCTAATTTTACGGGTACTGTTATTGAACCTTCTAATTCAGTTAGTGATCCTGATTTATTAAATGTTGCAAATTCAGTTCCTCCATTAATAGGCCAAACTTTTACAGTATCATCTATAAATGATGTATCTATAATTGAATTTGATTTTATACCTTATTCAGACTCTTTATTTTTTAGATATGTATTTGGTTCGTCTGAGTATTTTAGTTGGGAAAACACCGAATTTAATGATGTTTTTGGTTTCTTTTTATCTGGACCTGGAATCTCTGGACCATATGATTCACCAATTTATCATCCTAATGGATCAATAAATCTTGCCGTTGTGCCAAACTCTAATCCTCCTTTACCAATTACTGTTTCTTCAGTAAATAGTGTTACACCAATTAACGCACAATATTTTGTTGATAATCAAGGAACTCAAAATATTATAAGTTATGTAACTGGAAGAACTACTGAATTTGATGCTTATTTCCCTGTAACACCAGGACAGTCATATCATATTAGATTGGCAATTGCAGATGGAAGTGATCAAGCATTAAATTCATATGTTTGGCTTAATAATTTTTCTTCAACTGATTTCTCCCCATTAACAAATATTAGTTTATCAGATTCTATCTGTAATATAACTTCAGATCTTATTATTTCTTTAGAGCAAGATTCTTTTGAGGTAGATGTTGATTCTGCAATTTATACTACAGATGTTGGATATTTCGACTTTTCATCATTAATTGTTGGTGATACAATTGGGAATTCTACAGTTAATATATATTCTTCAATAATAAGCAATGATTTAATTGTTGATAGTATTATTTCAAATTCGCAAGTTATTATCCAATCAGTTGATCAAAGTTCAGGTACTCCAATGGAAACAATTTCTATTTCTAATCTTTTGGGTGGCGGAGTTGAAATTGTAATATTAACTTTAGATGATGGAAATAATTTTACTTCAGCATATGTAAATACACTAGTTTTTAATAATTTTTATAATAACAGTACAAATGTTATCAATGTTTCCTCATCAATAATTTCTGAGTTTGGCGACTTAGATTCACAATTCTCAAGTATACAAATATCTACTAGTAATATTGTTCTATTAGATTCTTCAAACATTAGTTGTTTTGGTGGTTACGATGGTTTTATTGAAGTTCAAGGTAGCGGTTCAAGTGGATTGTTCTATTATTCTTTACAGGTGTTTAGTACAATTTTAAATACCTGGACTGAAATTGCTAATTCTCCATTATCTGGATCTTATACTTCTTATCCTGTAACATTTGCTAGCTTAAATTCTGATAGTTTCTTAGTAGTTATGACAGATAGCTTAGGATGTGTAGATACTTTAGAAACCTTTTTAACACAACCTCAACAAATTACATCCACAGAAAGTATTACATCCTGTGATGATTATTCATGGTTAGGTAATGTATACGATTCAACTGGAGTTTATCTAGACACTTTAACTTCAAATAATGGCTGTGATAGTATTTTAACTCTTAATTTAACAATAAATAATTTATCCACTATTTTAATTGATACTTCATGTGGACAATACCTTTATAATGGAATTTTGTATGATAGTTCTGGTGTATATTACGATACTTTAGTTTCTGTAGATGGTTGTGATAGTATTATTCAATTAGAAATAACTGTTTTTCAAGATAGTTCTATTACATATATAAATGCATGTGATAGTGCTGAATGGAATGGAGTCTGGTACTACAGTTCTGATACTATTGTTACAACAGGATTATATACTTCTAATCTTTTTGGTGGAGTTCAAGCAGAAAATAGTGGTAAAGAGTCAAATTTTTGGTATTTTGGATTAGGAGCAGGAATTGATTTTAATTCAGGGTCAGCGATTTCTCTTTCAAATGGTCAGATTTATACAAATGAAGGATGTGCTTCAATTAGTGATAATAATGGTGATCTGCTATTTTACACTGATGGTCAGTCTGTTTACAATAGAAATCATGTTATCATGCCAAATGGTAATTTTTTAACTGGACACAGCAGTAGTTCTCAATCTGGTGTCATTGTAAAAAAACCGGGTTCAAGTTCTATCTACTATATTTTTACTGTTGATGGATTATCTGGAACAAATGGAAATGGATTATATTTTTCTGAGGTAGATCTTAATTTAGATTCAGGATTAGGGGATATAACATCAAATAAAAATATTCAATTGTTTAGCGGTGGAGATGAAAAAGTTGCTGCTATTAAGCATGCAAATAATTCTGATTATTGGATTATAGGTAGAATAATGAATACAAATCAATACAATTCATATTTATTGACAAATTCTGGTCTTAATTTAAGTCCAGTAATAAATAATGTCGGCCCAAATAATGGAAGTGGTACAATTGGCTATCTTAAAGCTTCTCCAGATGGTTCAAAGTTAATTGCGTGTAATTATTCCGCTACACATAAAATAAATATGTTTGATTTTGATAATAATACAGGAGTAATATCAAATAATCAAAATTTTACAAATGTTCCTTATCAACCTGCTTATGGTGTTGAGTTTTCTTCAAATGGGATGTTTTTATATATTTCAACAGTAGATGGATCACCAGCTCAAATTTATCAATACAATTTATCATTAAGTAGTTTTTCTCAAATTGATAATTCTGGAACTGAAATCGGAACACATAGTGGTTCTGGCGGTTCTCTTCAAATAGCTCCAGATGGTAAAATATATCATCCTAATGGAAATTCAAATCAATCATTTCTGTCTTATATAACTTATCCAGATAGTTTAGGACTATCGTCCAATTTTATTGCTAATGGATATTCTCTTTCTTCTGGAACTGGTGCTGTTTATGGTTTACCTACTTTTTATAGTTCAGTATTGTCTATACCTCCCTCTGGTTGTGATAGTGTATCTACAGCTATAATTACAATCAATACAAGTACATTTGATACCACAAGCATAATTGCAACAGATAATTATCTTTGGCCTATTGACGGAATTAATTACATGTCTAGTGGAGTATATGTAAATATAAGTTCTGATTCTCTTGGTTGTAATGTTACACAAGTTTTAGATTTAACAATAAACATTTCAGGTTGTACAGATAGTATTGCAATAAATTATAATCCTCTTGCTTCTGTTGATGATGGATCATGTATTGATCCTTGTAATATTGATTTATTAGATTCTTCAAATATTTCTTGTTTTGGTTTTAATGATGGATTTATTGAAGTTTTCGGTACTGGAGTTAATAATAATTTTAACTATCAACTTCAATTGTATGATTCATTATTTATGACTTGGATAACAGTTGGTCAAAGCCCTCTTGGTGGTATTTATACTCAAACTCCTGTTTTATTTTCTAATTTATATACAGGATGTTACAGAGTAATAATGACAGATAGTTTGTATTGTAATGACACAACAAGTATCTGCTTAACACAACCTGATCAAATTACTGCTATTGATAGTATCTCAAATGCAACAAGTTTTACAAATAATAATGGAAGTATTGTTTTAAACACCGTAAGTGGTGGTACTTCTCCTTATTCATTTAATTGGTCTGGACCAAATGGTTTTAGCTCAACTAATCAAGATATTTTTAATTTAGAGTCAGGTTTCTACTCTTTAACAATTTTTGATGATAGTCTTTGTTCAAATAGCTTTGTTTATTTTGTGGATCTATTAATTGCTGGTTGTACAGATCCAACTGCTAATAATTTTGATCCTATAGCTACTGTAGATGATAGTACTTGTTGTTTTCTAAATTTTTATGACGATAATATTACAATTTGTCTAGGTGATTCTGTTGAGCTTTTATATTCTGGATCAATAAATAATGTTGATTCATATTTATGGTCAACAGGAGATTCAGTATCTTCAATATTTGTAAGCCCTAGCGTAAACGCCTCATATTGGCTCACCCAAACAACTA